>OIYG01001089.1_pt1 | contig 22104 bp, 24 predicted proteins | sample 1587861 | NCBI WGS metagenome assembly OIYG01 (sample SAMN03283272) | human gut metagenome | biome: human-associated habitat; material: feces | host: Homo sapiens | place: Peru | collected 2012 | reverse complement strand
TAGCGCCACTCGTATCTAATTTTCCTGTTTTTACTGTTATCTCTATTGTCTTAGTACCCATTATTGTATCTGTAAATACTGCATATGTTGCATTTACTTTATAAGAGATAATTCCTACTAAAACTAAGAATATTATACTTAAAGTTGATATAATATAGGGATTAAATTCCTTTATATTTTTATTTAAAAAGTTATATAATTGCCCCCCCCCCAGACGAATGTTCGCTTTGTGTTTGCATATTTTTGTGACAGTTTTTAGAGGGGGTATTCTTTCTTTTTTTTATCATGAGACATCATCCTATTCTATTATCTATATTTCATTTTATAATATTTTTATCTTATTTTCAAGATACTATTTATCCATTTTGGGTAACTTGCCTATATTGTCTACATATACTATACTAGGTGAATTTTATTTATGTTTGATACTTTAAATAATTTATCTTTAGAAGAAGAAGCTTATGTTATTTATAATAATGTTAAAGGTTCTTCTCGTGATACTTTAATTAATCTTGGTGTTTATAACACTAATATTAAGTGTTTATATAAAAGTCCATTCGGAGATCCTACAGCATATCTAGTCAAAGGAATTGTACTTGCAATTAGAAATGATAATGCAAAAGATATTATTATCATGAGGAAAAGACATGAGTAATAAAAACTATTCCATTGCCCTACTAGGTAACCCTAATGTAGGTAAATCCACTATTTTTAATGCCCTTACAGGAAGTCATGAGCATACTGGTAACTGGTCCGGTAAAACTGTAGATATCTCTAAAGGAACTTATACAACTAATGACAAAACATATAACATCACTGATTTACCAGGCACCTATTCCTTAAACGGACAATCAAAAGACGAAAAAATTGCCAGTTCCTTTATCAAAGATAATGACATCGATATCATAATAGTAGTCCTAGATGCAACATCTTTAGAAAGAAGTCTTAATCTAGCCTTACAAACACGTAATATAAAAGATAACATCATAATATGCATTAATCTTTTAGACGAAGCTAAGAAAAGAGATATAAATATCGACCTAGAACTATTAGAAAAAGAACTAGAGCTACCTGTAATTGGTATAAGTGCCAAAGACAAATCCCAAATTAAATCATTAAAAAAATTCATTGATCATTATAACAACAAAACCAATCATTGTTACATAGATAACACTTATGACTTAGCTAGTACTATATATAAAAAATGTGTTTCCCTAAAAAACAATAACTACAATAAAAAAATTCTTTCCATCGACAAAATCATGACCTCTAAAAAATACGGTATTCCCATCATGATTACAACTTTTGGACTTATTCTATGGCTTACCATTGTTTTTTCAAATATTCCCTCTTCTTTACTTAGTTCCCTATTTACATCTCTACATGATAAATTATATAACCTAATTTCCCCTTTGTTTTTTAAAGATTTTTTACTTAGCATATATAATGTGGTTACTTTTGTTATATCAGTAATGCTTCCACCCATGATCATCTTCTTTCCTTTATTCTCTCTGCTTGAAGAAATAGGCTTTCTCCCTAGAATTGCTTTTAACCTAGATAAATTCTTCTACAAATGTGGTTCAAGTGGCAAACAATCATTAACTATGTGTATGGGATACGGTTGCAATGCCTGTGGTATTGTCGGAAGTCGTATCATTTCCTCTCCTAAAGAAAGATTAATTTCTATTCTAACTAACGTTTTCTCACCCTGTAATGGTAGATTTCCATCAATAATTGCTATCATATCTATATTTTTCGTATCCAGTATATCAAATAAATTTATCCACTCTCTTCTATCATGTTTAATTCTACTTGGTTTCATTATGTTTTCTGTAATTATTACCTTAATTATCTCATTCATTCTATCAAAAACTATTCTAAAAAACATATCCTCATCATTTTATTTAGAACTACCATCCTATAGACGTCCTAAAATCATCAAAACAATTATCTCATCCATACGTGATAAAGTCATTTTTGTCCTAGGACGTGCCATATATGTATCCCTATTCGCAGGCATCATTCTTTACATCCTCTCTCATATTTTTATAGGAGGAAATAGCCTTCTTATATATATTTCCAAATTCCTTGATCCATTTTCTAAATATATAGGACTAGACGGCCCAATTATCTTAGCCTTTATTCTAGGAATACCTGCTAATGAAATAGTTATCCCCATACTTCTTATGATCTATTGCAGCAGCACTAATCTAGGTAATTATAGCAACTTTGCTGAACTTAAAAATTTATTAATATCAAATGGATGGAATTACATTACTGCTATTTGTTTTATTATATTTACTATATGCCACTTCCCATGCGGAACATCTATCCTTACTATCTACAAAGAAACAAGTAGTATAAAATGGACCATTACATCAATCATTATCCCCACCCTAGTAGGAATCAGTTTATGTTTTCTAACCTATATCTGTTTGACTTAAAATCCTATTTTGTATATAATGTCCTTGAGGTGTACTTATGAGAAACTTTTCCCTTGAAGAAATGAAAGATATTGTAAATGCAATTGTAAAATCCGAAAAAGAAAAATATAACATAGAATTTAACCACTATTATATAAACACTTTTGAACATGCTAAAATGATTCTTAAAGACAAGCATGTTAAACTAAAACATAGAATACATCAAATAACCCTTCCTATAAACAGCAGAGGACTTTCAAACAACCTAGGAATATTTATTTTTGACAAAGGAGAGTTTAGTGCCTATAACAAGCATAACCAATGGGACTTCATTGATGTAATAAACACAACCTTTCATGAAATAAGACATAAAGTTCAAACAAAGCGAGGAGAATGTTTTAACGATTATGAACTCTTCTTAATTGATTACTGTAACATAAAAGACTTTAAATATAGAATTAATTCTGAAGAACACGACTCATTCTTTACAGAAATAGATGCAGAACTTTATGCAAGAACAATGACACTTGATTTAACAAAAGACTTCATTTCAGATAAAATGCGTAATTACCTAGAAAGATCTATAAAAAGACTAACATTTCAAAAAAACAATTATGACTTCGACAAACACTTCTCTAGATTCTATACAAACTACTGTAACAATCCCCCAGAACACCCCGATCCAGTTATTACAATATTTTTTAATAAAAACGGTTTCAAAAACTTTAAAGACATAGTATCATCCCCATTTTATCAAATAATAGATCCCTTACTTAAAGCATCTATTTTATCCAGTAAAGAATTCTTATCTTCCATTAACTACGAACTAGAACCTTCCCTACAAGAAGAACTTTTTAATAACATTGATTTTTTCATCGGATCTTTAGAATTTATCAACAAAATAAACAAAGAAATGTTTGAAGCCGGAGATATTAAAGAAGAAGAATTCCTTACCGCCAAAACCAAATTATCTAATAGAATTGCCATTAGAAATGAACTTATTTTTAATAACTTAAATACATCAAAAAGGTCTCTCTAAGATCTTTTTTTGATCAAAAAAATAAGACCATACGATCTTATTCAATTTCTATTTTTTTCTTATTAGATATTTCTTCTTTTTTAGGAACTACTATTTTTAAAACACCATCATTTAAGTTAGCTTTGATTTGATCTTCTGAAACATCTCCAACATAAAACTTTCTAGTTGTTTGATTATATACTCTTTCTTTTCTAATATAACTTTTTTCTTCCTCTTCTTTTAATGCATCATGTTCAGCAGATATTGTTAAATACCCTTTTTCTACATCAACACTTATTTCATCCTTATTAAATCCAGGAATATCCATTTCTACAACATAATTATTATCTTTTTCATAAATATCACATTTCATTTCATTATAATTAGCCTTTCCTAAATCATCAAAAATATCATCCAAAAAGAAATTTCTTGGTATTAAATTCATTTTTCATTCCTCCTTACAATTATAATTATACTCATATTTTAGCACTTGTCAAGTATAAGTGCTAAAATATTTTATTTTTTTTATTCATATAATAAACCATGAATAATAATCAAAAAGAAACACAACTTTTATATATACAAATATATGCTTCCATAATATTTATTATTACCATCTTATTATCTATTATACTGACATATAACAATATTAAAAAAAAGAATGGTTGTCCCTTTTTTAGCAAATTTCTAGAAAACAACCTCACTATCATAAATAGAATCATCATAACATTTCTAGTTATTGTTTTTACTTATATCAATTATGAATTTTATATAATTAGTAAACAAAAAAATAATAGAGACAATATCCAAAAAAATGAATTTATTGCCTCTATTATAACTCTTATCGCAGATTTTATTTTACTCTATACTACTATAAAAAGTGTCTATAACGATGAAACATTTGGTGACATCGACACTCCCCTTATATAGTTCTTTTCTTACTTATTTGCCTTTGTTTTGACACAGGACATATACTAAAGCTAGGATCCTCTCTATCACTTACAAAATCATCTAGTGAACCCTTTGTATTCTGTGCAAAAGCAGGAAACAATTCCTTGTTTTTACAATTCAACAAAGTATAAGCAAATAATCCATACATTGCATATGACAAAACGATCGATACCTTCTTAACTTCTTTGCCTTCATATGTTTTTATTATAACATAGTCCGAATCAGTTACTTGTGCAACATTATTCTCCTCTTCACTTAACTTTCCATTCGTTTCTATTCTATCTATATATTTATAACAAGTACCCTCTTTAGTTACCCATTTATATTCATATTCTGTATTTGGATCATCTACGTATATATCTAAGTTATTTTGCAAATTCTCTGTAAAAGTTTCAATAAGTTCTCTACAACCATTTTTCTCTGCTTTCATATACATACCTCCTTTGGCAAACAAATTATACCACAAAACCTGTAAAAAATCAAGCTTGTGGTATCTTCAAAACCTGTCCTATCTGAAGAAGATCTGTAGCTAAATTATTTAATTTTTTTATTGCATCAACACTTGTTTTATAAGTATTGGCAATCTTCCAAAGACTATCTCCCTTTTTAACTGTATATGTAATAGTCTTCTTAGCAGTTGGTATTTCTAAAACCTGTCCTATCTGAAGAACATTAGTTTTCAAATTATTAAGTTCCTTTAACTCATTTACCGTAGTATTATACTCATTTGCAATCTTCCAAAGACTATCTCCTTTTTTCACTACATAATAATTCGTTCCCTCTTTAGGCACATACTTTACCCCAATATATGAAGCTATTGCCTTTAGAATCGCCTCAGCATAATCCTGATAATCATTTCTTAATCTTTCTGCATCCTTTTGATTACTAGGGTTTCCATATGAAATTATTATAGTTTCATAATTCGGAGTATCTTTTATTATCTCATAATAATCATCTTGAGTATTTTTCGGATCTCTTAACTGATAATACTTACTTACTATTCCTCCAGCTTCTGTCACCTCATCAGCTATTTTTCCTGCTAACTTATCATTATTTCTAAGAGCATATATTACCTCTAACCCCTCACCATCATTACTTAAAGCATTAGATACAACTATTACCTTCCTATCATTACCAAAAGCACTTGTTATAATATTTACCCTTTCATCATCAGATATTGTCCTATCTGTATTTCTTGTTACAATATTTTCTATCTTTAAATCATCCAATCTTTCTTTCAAATAATTAGACATTTGAAGATTAAAATCCTTTTCTGTAATACCATTACCTTGCTGTCCAACATCCTGCCCCCCTTTACTAGCATCTATTGCTATTTTATAATTCATTTTTCATCACCAATAAATTTTATGCTAATATAAGTTTTATAATTTCTTATTACTAAAAAAACACAAAGAAAAAAAGCACTTAATGCTTTATGATATTATTATTTCCTCTAATGTCTTTCTAGGTCTTGGCTTTGGATTTTGATCCTTATACCCAACTGCTAAACATGAAATACATTCATACCCAACAGAAGTTATATAATTTATATCCTCTTTTATAGAACTTGTATTAGCTATCCAAAGGGAACCATATCCTAATTCTGTTGCCTTTAAATGCATATTCTCAATAAAAGCACCAAGAGACAACATATCATCATCCCTATTTCCATCCTTATCATCATAATATATTGCTATTAAAATTGGAGCTTCCTTCATTATCCTAGCAGTATTCTTTTTACTCTCATCAGAACCAGCCTTATCTTCCAAAGTATATGCTATCTCATCCTTTTCAGAAGTTTCTAAAATAGCAACCTTCCATGGTTGTCTATTATGAGCAGATGGAGCAAGTATTCCAGCTTTTATTATTTTTTCAACATCCTTTATATCAATTTCTTTTTCTTGATACTTTCTTATACTTCGTCTTGCCTCTAAAACCTCTTCAAAACTCATCTTCCTAAACCAATCCTTTCTTTCATTAATTCATACTTTTCCCTTGCTTGTTTTCGAGTTTTTTCAATTCCATCATTCAAAATTGCTTCTAACTCTTCACTATTTATTATTTTATTATATCTATCTTGAATTTTCTTTACCTCATCACAAACAACATTTGCAACCTCTTTTTTAAAAGTACCATAATTTTGATTTTCAAACTCCTTTTCAATTTTATCAATACTTTTACCAGTTAAAACACTATATATATTAATTAAATTAGATATACCAGGTTTACTTACAACATCATATCTTATACTTGTCTCACTATCTGTAGTAGCACTCATTATTTTCTTTCTTACTGAATCTATATCATCAAGCAATCTTATCACACCTTTTGGATTATCACTTGACTTACTCATCTTTTTAGTAGGATTAACTAAATCCATTATCTTTGTCCCAGAAGACTTTATTAATGGTTCTGGTATTTTAAAAGTTTCCCCATACTTTTTATTAAAACGTATAGCTATATCTCTTGTTAATTCAACATGCTGTTTTTGATCAATTCCAACCGGAACATAATCTATATCATATGCTAAAATATCACTTGCCATAAGTACAGGATACGTAAATAATCCCGCAGAAAAATTCTTATTCTTACTACTCTTATCCTTAAACTGAGTCATACGTGATAACTCTCCAAAGTACGTATTACATTCTAGAAGCCAAGATATGTTAGTATGATATTCATTTTCTGATTGAATAAATATTATATTTTTATCCTTATCTATACCACATGCTAAATATAAAGCAAGCAAACTCTTTATATTCTTTCTCAAAGTCTCCTTCTCCTGTGAAACTGTTATAGAATGAAGATCCGCTATAAAAATATAGCTCTCATACTCCTCTTGCAGTTCTACCATCTGTTTTATAGCACCAATATAATTACCAAGTGTAATAACACCCGTTGGTTGAAGTCCAGTTAAAATTCTTTTCATATTCTTGCCTCCCTATATAATTATATCACAAAAGTTTACTCTTCCTAAAAAAAATTAAAATATATAAAAACCAATTATTAACAAGACTTTTCACTCCAATATTCTATTTCACTATTATAAACTTTTCATTTTTAAAACAACTTATAAAACCAATAACAATTTTTAATCATTTGCATTACCATATCTTTATATATATACTTTACTTATGGAAGAAAAAATAGATAAATTACTAGACAATATCAACGGTTATCCTTTAGATGATAGCCAAAGAAAAGTTGTAACATCCTCAAAAAAACATTTACTAGTATCCGCCGGAGCAGGTTCAGGTAAATCACTAACTATAATTGGAAAAATAAGATACTTAATCGAAATAAAAGGATTTAGTACCTCAGATATTTTATGTATCTCCTTTACTAACGATGCCACTAATAGCTTAAAAGATAAACTTATCAACAACTACGGTTACAATATCACCTGCTATACCTTCCATAAACTTGGACTCGAAATACTAAAAGACGATCATAAAAAAATCTGCTCAGCAGACCTCTTATCATATGTTATTACAGAATACCTAAATGCCATTATAAGTCAAGAAAACAAAAAAAGAGTCCTAACTGTACTAGGTATTAAACATAATTCATTTAACTTCGAAAAAAAATACTCATCCATTAGCAAAAAAGATTTAGAAGATCTTGCAAAACTAATACAAAAATTTATCAATCTCTTTAAAGCCGGAGACTATCCTCCCGAAGCATTTACAAACTTCATTACCTCCTCAAAATCAAAAAGAGACAAGGAATTTCTAATACTAACCTATTATATTTATTACACATATCAAAAAGAACTAGATTCAAAAAACGAAATTGATTTCTCCGACATGATTTCAAAAGCAACAAAAAAAGTAAAAGAATGTGGCTACTCTAAAAAACTAAAATTTATTATTATAGATGAATTTCAAGACTCATCAAAAGTACGTTTTAACCTAATAAAAGAAATCCTAACCAAAACAGGAGCATCACTTCTTGTCGTCGGAGATGACTTTCAATCCATATATAGATTCACCGGATGTGACTTAGATCTATTCCTTGGATTCAAAAATCTATTCCCAGATAGTGAAATACTAAAAATTGAAAACACCTACAGAAACAGTCTTGAACTCATAAATATAGCAAGAGACTTTATCATGAAAAACAAAAACCAATTAAAAAAAGAACTAAAATCAAACAAAAGATGCAAATATCCCTTACAAATCATCTATTATAATGATATTATCAAAACATTTATTAAACTCATCAATCACATATATAACAAATCTCATAAACCAATTTTAGTCCTAGGTAGAAACAACTTTGACATAAAACTAATTACTAATAATGATAAATTTAACTTTAACAACGATATCCTAATCTATAAAGAAAACCCCCATATTAAAATGAAATATTTAACCATTCACCGATCAAAAGGCCTAGAAGAAGAAAACGTAATCATAATCAATCTAACAAACAAAAAAACAGGTTTTCCCAATAAAATAAACGACGATAAAGTCCTAAAATACGTTTCATGTCATAAAGATAATTACCCGTATTCAGAAGAAAAAAGACTCTTTTATGTCGCAATTACTAGAACAAAAAACACAACTTATCTCCTAACACCAAAAGTTAACGAATCCTTGTTCATAACAGAAATCAAAAAGAATTACAAAAACAAAATAAAAATAGTCAGAAAAGACAAATTCTAACTATTTAAATTTGTTTCTTATCCTTAAAGTATTTAATATTGTTATAATAGTAACCCCAGTATCTGCAAAAACTGCAAACCACATAGAAGCAAGTCCAAACATACTTAAGACAAGTATTATTACTTTTACACTTATCGCAAATATTAAATTCTGCTTTATTATATGATTAGTATACCTTGAAATATTTATACTTTGTGGTATTTTTAACAAATCATCAGTCATTATAACTATATCCGATGCTTCTATCGCAGAACTAGAACCTACTCCCCCCATAGATATCCCTATATCTGCTCTTTTTATAACTGGAGCATCATTAATACCATCACCAGTAAATGCCGTTAATCCTTGTTTTGACAATTTCTCATACTCACTAAATTTATCCTCAGGAAGCATTTCATACTTAACTTCCTTAATACCAAGTCTCTTAGCTACCTCTTTTGCAGTCTCCTTCTTATCCCCAGTAAACATCACTACACTTATTCCTTGCTTTTTCAAATCCTTTATCGCCTGTTTAGTATTCTCCTTAATACCATCATCAAGCAATATCGAACAAACATGTTTTCCATCAATATTTACATGAATATTTGTATCAAGTTCACAAGCCTTACAAATATTTTTTGTCCCAACTTTTACTAATTTATCATCATATTTATAAGATAAACCTTGCCCAGGAATCTCCTTAAAATCCTTAACCAAATTATCATTTATTTTTCCATCATAAAGCTTCATTATACTCTTTGCAATAGGATGATTTGATAAATACTCTCCATGTGCTAATATTTTTATTATTTCATCTTTTGTATATTCCTTTGTCAAAACCTCAACCTCTATTATTTTAAAAGCACCTGTTGTTAAAGTACCAGTCTTATCAAAAATTATCCTCTTTAAATGCATTAAGTTATCCAAATAATTACTACCCTTTATTAGTATTCCATTCCTAGAAGCAATTCCTAATCCTGTAAAATATGATAACGGTACAGATATTGCTATAGCACAAGGACACGATATTACTAAAAACGTTAAACCTCTATAAATACTATCTCCTATACTTACCCCAAATATCGGTAAAATAAATGAAACTAAAACCGCTAAAGATAAAACTATCGGAGTATATATTTTACTAAACTTTGTAACCACTGTCTCAGTTTTAGACTTCTTATCTCCAGCACTCATAGTAAGTTCCAAAATTCGTGCAACTGTTGAATTTTCATATTTATCTAAAGCTCTTATCTCAAATACATCACCCATATTTATAGCACCAGAAAGCACCTTATCATCTAAAGCCTTTGATACTTGTTCAGATTCCCCAGTAAGCATAGACATATCAAGAATCGCTTCACCATTTATTACTACTCCATCAACAGGAATCTTCTCACCTTGTTTTACCACTAAAATATCATCCTGTTTTATTTTATTAACATCAACTCTTTTTATAGACTTACCTATCTTCAAATTAGCATAATCTTGCTTTATTTCCATCAAACTCTTAATAGAATTCCTAGTATTATTAATAGCTTTTTCCTCTAAAATCTTACCCAAAGTATAAAGTGCAACTACCATAATACCTTCCATTGTCTCTTGTACCAGTAATGCTCCTATACAAGATATACTTATAAGAGCATTCTCATTTATAGTATGACTTCTTATTAACATCTTACACGCATTCAAAAATGGTCTATAAAGTAAAATTACATACGATACAAAAACTAATATATATCTTAAAATATCAGGTATATTTAACTTACACCCAAGCATTCCAAATAATACCCCCATTATTAATAATGATAAATGATACTCCTTTTTACTTTCTACATTCTCACCATCAACAATATACGCATCTGGTTCCACCTTTTTAATCAACTTATTAATATCATCCACTGTTATTTGTTTATCAGTATAAAAACTTATTCTAGAAGTACTAAAATTTACAACTACATCCTTAAAATCCTTATTCTTATTTAGACTTTCCTCTATTTCTCTTGCACAATTAGCACAATCAAGTCCTATTATATTATAACTATATTTCATCACATCATCCTCTTACATAATTCCATTATTTCATCAATAGTTTCATACTTCTTACTTTCAATATCCTCAACCATACACGTTTTCATATGATGAAGAAGTATTTCCTGACCTAAACTCTTTAAAGCATTTGTAACAGCAGATATCTGAATCATTATATCATCACAATGCCTATCATCCTCAATCATTTTATTTATTCCTCTTATTTGACCTTCTATTCTATTTAATCTCTTCGTATATGCCTTTTTAGTATCATCACTACGATGAGTTATTTTCTTACACCTTTCACATTCCTTCACCATAGTTTCCTCCTCTCATTCACGAAACAATTATATACCCCCTATAGGTATTTGTCAAGAGCATTTTTCTTATTGACACATCCATTTTACAATGCTAAAATTAATAGTGATAAAGTTAAGTTTAAAGGAGGAAATTATTATGGAATTAAAAGGAAGTAGAACAGAAACTAACCTAATGACAGCTTTCGCAGGAGAATCTCAAGCTAGAAACAAATACACTTACTACGCTAGCAAAGCAAGAAAAGACGGTTTCGAACAAATCGCAGCAATCTTTGAAGAAACTGCTAACAATGAAAAAGAACACGCTAAATTATGGTTCAAAGAACTACACGGAGGAAACGTTCCATCCACACTAGAAAACCTAGAAGACGCTGCAAACGGAGAAAATTTCGAATGGACCCATATGTACAAAGAATTTGCAGAAATCGCAAAAGAAGAAGGATTCGAAAGAATAGCATACCTATTCGAAGAAGTAGCAAAAATAGAAAAAGAACATGAAGAAAGATATTTAACACTTCTAAACAACATGAAAGAAGATAGAATTTTCCACAAAGACGGAGATAAAATGTGGATATGTAGAAACTGTGGACACGTTTACATTGGAGAAGACGCTTTAGACGTATGTCCTGTATGTAACCATCCTCAAAGTTATATGGAAGTTAAAGCAGACAATTATATGTAAGAATAAGACAAAAAGATATTAACAAAAATCGTTAATATCTTTTTAATTAAAATACATATTATATTGCCCCAAGAAAAAATCATCAGTCATACCAGCTATATAATCAATAACCTTTCTTGATACAGTTTCTTTCTGATAATCAGCATCCATATCATTTAAAAACAAAAGAAAAATATCTTCCTCTACCATATTATTCTCTATCTGAAAACAGTACAAATCAAACAACTTATTAAACATCATTTTATAATTATCTATATCCTCTTGATCATTTGCCTTCTCATAAATATTTTTATAATTAAATTCCATCAAACTATTCATAGCATCAAAAATATTATCAGATATCTTAATATAATTTTTATCTATACTATTTTTTATAATATCATTTACTATATTATTTATTATATCACTATTAGTATCACCAAGCACTCTTGTTATATCCTTTGGAATATCATCCTTTGTAACTATTCCAAGTCTTATTGCATCATCTATATCCTTTCCTATATAAGCTATTATATCACTAACTCTTAAAACACATCCCTCAAGAGTCATTGGTCTTATATGCTTTAAAATAGTCTCATCCTTATAACTATCATAATACTCTCTCAAAAACTGTTCCTTAGTTTTCTTAACAGGTTCATACATGCCCTTTAACATTTCCCCATTATGACACAAAATCGCATCCAAAACCTGAACTGTAATATTATTACCCTTTCCATTATTTTCTATATTCATAAGTATCCTTACACTTTGCACATTATGATTATAATAACCCTCACCATGTTTCATACTTATATCACTTAAAATCTTTTCTCCAACATGCCCAAATGGTACATGTCCTAAATCATGTCCTAAACATGCAGCCTCAATCAAATCCTCATTCAAAGATAAAGCCCTTCCTATTGTCCTAGCTATTTTACTAACCAATTGTACATGTGTCATTCTCTTACTTATCATATCATTCTTTTGCTTCGTAAATACCTGAGTCTTATCTATATATCTGATATAAGAAAGAGAATATATCACCTTATCTATATCTCTAAAAAAAGGCGTTCTTATATCATCAGAAACATCAAAAAGTCTTATACTATCACTATCCCGACAAGCGTACTTAGACAAATACAAATTATGTCTATTCATATTTTCAATTATTTCTTTTTGCAACTTTAACTCCTCCATACTAACATTATATCACAGAGTAAGAAAAATGAATTAAACAAGAAACACTTCTATATAATAAAATACTTATAGAGGAGGTTATTTATGTATAACAATTGCAAAAAAGAAAAAAACAATCCAAACTGTTTTAATATTTTCATGGGACAAATTGGACCAAAAGGAGAACAAGGCCCCCAAGGAAATGCTGACCTAATCAACATCAGAAACACTATCACTGCTGAATCATATGAAGAAGCAAAAGTTATTGACGACTACAAAAACAACATTCATAATCTTGACTTCGTTATCCCAAAAGGAAAAGACGGAACAGGATTTAATATTCTAGGATACTACAATACCCTAGATGAACTTTTAAAAGAACATAATAAAGGTTCTATCGGAGATAGTTATATTATAGATAAAGACTTATATATTTGGGATAACAATAACAACACCTGGAAAAATGTCGGAGAAATAAAAGGTCCAAAAGGAGATCAAGGAGAGCCAGGACCACTAAAACTCAAATCATCTTACTTAGTACTATTCAATAACGGTACACAATCAGATGGAATCCCAGTTTTACCAAAAGGAAGATTACCACTTTCAAGAGTAGAAATAGATAACGCAAAAATCATTTCATTTGATAAAAATAACAACACCATAAAATTTAATTTACCAGGTCATTATAAAATCACATTTAACGTATCAGCATATCCAAATGTCACACAAATTGACTTTGATCCATCTAGAGACTTCGTTTCCATAGGATTTAAAGAAACAGATACCGACAATACCTATATTGGCACCTCAGAATGGGTATTTAACGGTGAACCCATATTACTTAATGGTCAAGGCATCATATCCGTACCAGACACTAATAAAAACTATGAACTTTGTAACCTAAGCAAAGAAACAATATTTTTAAATAGTCCCGATATAAGAGATATTTCATCTTCATCATACTTCATCAATCCACTTATCACAATAATTATAGACTATCTTGGAAGCTAAAGCACTTAAAAAAATCACTACACGGTGATTTTTTAGTTTATCTCAAAAAAAGTGTACTACAACCAAATGAACTACCAAAATTTCTCTCTAGTCTAATTAAAACCTGTTCAACATTACTCTTTCTTATAGGCTTTTGACTATTATACTATATTTTTCAAAATCAAATTTTGTTATATTTTTAAACTTAATAAGGTTATACAAATTATTTATATTATTCATAAATTCATAAAATATATCAAGGAGGGATAAATATGAACTGTGGTCAAAAAAGAAAACCATGTCCACCAATAAATTATGTAGGAGTTATTGGACCAACCGGACCAACCGGACCAACCGGATCAACAGGACCAACCGGACCAACTGGACCAACCGGACCAGCAATCACATCTGTATACGGTAGCAAATATAACACTTCCGCAGATACAATCACCCTAACTCAAGACGTATTATCAAATGTAAATCTTGGAACATCCGGACCAAATGCCGGTATCACTAACACCAATGCAAATACCTTAACCATCAATGAAGACGGAATCTACCAAATTAGTTACTTCTTCCAAGGAGCATCAAGTGCAACCGGAGAACTTACCAGTGAATTAACTAAAAACACAAATCCAATTACCAGTACCTCTATTATTAAAGACGTTACAGCAAACGAAGACGAAAGCTTCAATGGAAACACAATTATCAGCCTTTCAACCGGAGATGAAATTGGTCTTGGAATAAGCTCCAGCGTCGCAGCAACCATAACACCAGCTTCTGGAACTAATGCTTATCTAAACATAACAAAAATTGCATAAAAAAACAAATAAGACATCTCTTACTTGTTTAGACTATTAACAACCACATTGCTAATAGTCTTTTTTTAATATCCTTTATGAAATAAATCAAAAATCATCTTTAACAATAGCCATGCTGAAATAACAATTATAAAAATTAAGAAAAAACATTTAACACTACTTGATGAACATAAACTATAACCAAGAATTAAACACCCATCAATAAAGCCTAAAATAAGTTCATGAACCAAATTTTCAATCTTATCAACATGCTTGCTAGAATCACTAAGTTCAAATTTAAACTTAAACTCACCATCTGAAACATTTCTCATTAACTTATCAACTCTATTAGGTAAATTAACCAAACTATTCCCACTTCTAACTAAATTTCTACTAATTTTCTTTATGTTATCCTTAGAAACAAAAGCCCTAAGCTCATCTTCTTTAACCCTATTTTCTAAAACCTCAAACAAACTAGTCGAAGGATCTAACCTTTTCATAACACTTTCAATAACACAAATGCCACGAATCAAAATAGTAACATCATAATCAAGTATCAAATTATTACTCCTAAGCATATTAAACATATCAGACATAAACTTTTTAACATCAATATTTCTAAGTTCCTCAAAACTAAATACACTCAAAATATCATTAACATCTTTAACCAACTTGTCATAACTAAATTCACCACTTTTTACAGACATACTAAGTAAATCATCAGAAACCCTATCATAATCCTCATAAATGATTCCCTTCATACAATCAGAAAGCAAATTCTTATTCTTCTTACTAATATTTCCAACCATACCCCAATCCAAAAAGACAATCTTACCCTTACTTAAACAAATATTATCCGGATGAGGATCAGCATGAAACAAACCATCATCTAATGCCTGTTTTATATAACTTTTACCAAGTTCTCTAACAATTAACTTCTTATCATATTGAGCCCTTTCTATAGCATCAAAATCAGAAACCATTATCCCATTAATATACTCCATAACCAAAACATTCTTTAAACAAAGATCAGAATACACTCTAGGACAAGTTATATATTTCTCAGTTTTATTACTATCTAAAAAACTAATCATATTCTTTTTCTCTTCTTCAAAATCAAGTTCCTTCAAAGTACACTTATATATCTCATCAAGAACCATCTCTAAATCCATAATCTTAATAAAATGATTAAGATGAAGAACCTTTACCGCTTCCTTTAAAAGCTCTATATCAGTCTTAATATCATCATCTATACCAGGCCTTTTAATTTTCAAAACAACCTTACCAAATCCCTTTACTCTAGCAGTATGAACCTGAGCAATAGAAGCACACCCTATAGGACTCTCTGAAATATCCTCAAATTTCGAAAAATCATCACCATAACTTTTCCTTAATAAATCTGTAATCTCATCATAAGAAATCGGAGTAACCTCACTACGAAGTTTAGCAAACTCAAGAGCATAATCCGAAGGAATTAAATCAACCCTAGTAGAAAGAATTTGTCCAATTTTTATAAAAGTTGGCCCCAAATCCTCAAGTGTTTTCCTTATATTTCTAGGACTTCTATCCTTAACAATATCATTACTAACAATAATACTAATTATTTCCTTAAGTCTATCCTTATTTTTCATATCAATCACCTATTCTATTCTCAAAACTATTATATCACGTATCATTTTAAACATAAAGATTATAAATATAATTTTTAATGTCTTTACAACCTATCTAAAAAGCTTAATAAACTCTTCAAGAGCAAAACTAGAACAATAATCATTCTTCAAAACATAACCAAGTCTTCTTTTAGGAATATCAACCAAAACATTAACAGGAAACAAAGTCTTATTAATTTCCTTATCAACAAATTCTTTAGTCAAAAGTCCCACACCAAAACCATTTTGTACTAAACTAACTAACAATCCATGACTAACAATTTCCATCTTTGGAACATAGCTTATCTCTTTGCTCTTCATAAAAAAATCAAAATTAACTCTTGTAATCGAAGGTTTCTTATTAAGCAGCAAACCATCCTTAACAATATCCTCTAAACTATTGAAATCATTCCTATAATTCTCTCCTACAAAAAACATATCATTCAAATCACATATATAATTAATTAAAACATCCTTATACTTAAAATCACTATAAGATGTAAAAACAATATCAACACTACCATTTCTAAGCAAAGAAATAAGATTATCAGATAAATCATTAACTATATTAATAACAATATTAGGATATAAATCACGAAACTTCTTAAGATATGAAAGTAAAAAACATTCAGAAATAGTTGTAGTAGCACCAATATTAATAACACCATTATCAAGCTTTCTCAAAGAATTAAACTTATTAAAACCATTCACAAAATACTTAATTCCCTCACTAACATACAAAAAAAGCTCCCTACCCTCACTAGTAAGAACAACACCCTTCGGAGTCCTAATAAAAAGTTTACCACCAAGCTCACTCTCCAAATTATGAATAGCCTGAGTAACTGCAGGTTGACTAATCATTAAATTTCTAGCACCACCAGAAATACTACCAGAGTTAGCAACCTCATAAAAAATCTTATAAAGTTCAAAATTAATATTCATATAATCTCTCCTTATATCAAACATAAAATATATATATTTCAATTATACACAAAAACAATATATAATACAAATGAAAGGAGTTTGAATATAAAGACATGGATAAAGAATTATATATAAAAAGAAGAAATATGATAAAAGAAATCACAAAAACAAACATAACTATCAAAAATCTAAAACTCTTTCTAAAAGAAAATGAAGAATTCTTCAAAAACAAAGAAAGTCTAGAAGCACTAAAAAATATAAAAACCTACTTAGAAAACATCAAACAAAAAGAAGAAAAATTAAGAGAAGAATACACACAAACACAAATAAATATGAGAGCTAATTGTAACCACGAAATAATATTAATAGATGACTATAAAAATTTAGAATGTCCCATATGTGACCTCCCTGTTTTAAAAAACGAAACTCACAACACAGAACTAATAATTAAAGCAAATATAACTCCCCAATACTACAAAGAAAAAATAAGCCAAGAACTAGAACAAACACCAATAAGTCTTCTAGAACAAAAACTAAAACAAGAAATAAATGAAAATAAAATAAAAATATTAAAAAGAAAATATAAATAGAAAGGAGTTACTAATCATAGAAATTAAATAATATTTCTATAAGATTAACAAATAAAAATATGAATAAAGATAAACTGTTAAAACTGTTAACAACACATATAACAATAATAGAAAATCAAAAAGCAGAAGACCTAATAAAACAATTCGAAAGAAAAAACAAGCAAATCCTAGAAATAACAGAACTAAAACAAGAATTCATGATATTAAAAAAAGAAATATTAGAAAGAAAAGAAAAACTAAATAAAGCAAAGGAAGCAATTAAAAACTATGACTGTAATCATGAAATAAGACTAAAATATACAGGAGAAATATCCCCTATCACTACTTATAAATGTGCACTTTGTGGTAAATCCATAAATAAAGTAGATACACCTTTCATTAGTCTAATAAAGCAAGATGAATATATAAAAAACGGTTACACAGAAAAAATTATCTATGAAATAATAAATTTTATAATAGACCATTCAAACACAGATGAAATAGATTTAATAAAAGAATTTAAATATCTAAATCTTGAGAATTGTGAAATAATCTATCCTAAAAACAAAATTAAAGAAAGAAAATAATAAACAAAGTATTATACACAATAAAAGAAAAAAAGACACTTATCCAAAAATTAAAAATATTAAAACAAAATAAAAACCCTGTAAAACAAGGTTTACTAACATAATGGCAGGGGTAGCAGGAGTTGAACCCACATCAGCGGTTTTGGAGGCGATAAAAATTACTTCCAAAACAACCCAAAAGCCAATAAATAAAACCTATTGATAACTATTCGAACATCTATACTATACACTATAATTTGATTTAATACAATACTTTTGCCACCAAAAGTGCCAACAAATAATTAAAAAAATTGCAATAAAGGTCTTTCGAACTACAATACTAATAAAATTCTATTCAAATTAAAAAAATCACCCACAATTTTTTGTGGGTGTTATTATATGTTTATGTTTTCTTCTTTATACTTGAATATATCATTTGTAGGTTTAAGAACTAGTTCGTTATTATTATCAAAAATATTAAAAATGCCATTAAGTAATTCTTCTTTTGTCTTATTATCAAGACTTTCCATAGCATTATAAAATGTTCTCAAACTTGGATTATTATCTAATATATACTGTTTACACATATTCATATAACTATCTAAATCATCGTGTGATATTGAATCGTGTGACATCCATTCTAATGTATTATATAATTCATCCTCATTTGCAAGTTTAGAATTGTTTGTTAATATAGATAATAATGTTAATGGTTGAATTTCTACATTTGTAGGTTCCTCATTATTATAAATGTTACTTGCCATCATACTGACAATTTTTTGATCTTGTATTAAGTTGCTATGAGTATATATTCTTAAAGTAGTAGATGGCTCAGAATGTCCTAACCTACGAGCAACATCCTGTGGTGGTATTCCAATAGACAATAAATATGTTGCATGACTATGTCTTATATCATGAACCGTAATTGGTTTTAAATTATTTGTTTTTACAAAGCTAGTCCATTCTTTAGTTAAATAGTTAGGTTGTAAAACATTATTTAATTCAACAGTTCTAAACACATAATCTTCATCAGTAGGATTAAAACCATTATCAATTTGATATTGTTTATATTCCATAAATAAGTTATATACCTCATCAACAACAACAGCTTTTCTTATACTTTTATCAGTTTTTGGCTTTATTGCCACTAGTGTGTCGGTTACCTTTTCTATAATATCATATTTTTTAAAAAAATTTGGGTCTTGTTGCCAATCTTTTGTAATTGTCATTAGTTCTCTATTAATACTAATTATATAAGTGGTTTGAAACTTCCTTATACCATTTTCCGTTATCGGCATTTTTCTTTTTGCTATATCTTTCCACTTTAAACCACAAAGTTCAGCACGTCTAAATCCTGTATTAAACAAAGTAAATATCGCCGTTTGAAATCTAATATTACAATTTTTCAAAAGTTCAAAAACTTCCATCATTTCCTCATAATTATAAAAATCTCTTTGTTTTAGTTTTAATTTTGGTGGATTAATCACGAATTCTGCAGGATTAGATAATAACCATTTTTTCTTTTTAGCATAATTAAAAATTGAAGAAATCAACTTATGACAATGATTAATGTATGTTTCGGAAAGTGGTTTTCCACTAACAGAATTGATTGAATTTCTCATTTTATCATATAGTTTTTCTAAATCTTGTTCGTTAATACTTCTTATTTTAATATCTCCTAAATTTGGTAAAATCCATCTATTAAGCATTTGCTTATATCCTCTAATTGTAGTAATAGACCGTTTTTGATATTTAATATCATCTAAATATATTTTAGCAGTTTGAGTAAGAGTATAACCACCATTTTCAGCTTTTAAACCTTCTTCTCTCATTTTCTTTTGTAAAGCTTTCATTTCATCTCTTCGTTTTATAGCTTCCTCTTGTGTACCGTAAACTCGCTCCACAATTCGATCACGAGTTCCGTCGTCTCTAAACCCATTACTTAATTCTATTCTAAATACACCATCTGATTCTTGATAAATGTTTTTCATTTTATTATCATTAATTCTGCCGATATATCATTCCTCCTAAACATATTTTTTATTTACTTTTTCATTTTCTTTAACAATTATTTTATTGCTATTAAGATATTTTTCAATATCCTTAACATCAAAATAATTTAATTTACCAATTTTAACAACAGGTATTAATCCGTTTCTAATAGCTTCATTTAAACCATAATTACTTATAGCAGGGTATCTATTTAAAACTTCTTTTGTTTTTATCAATACCTGATTCCCATTATTTACTTCGTTTTGTCTCTGATATTTATTTAGTATTGTTCCTATTTCAATTAACATATCACCTAAATTATTCAATAATCATTCCTCTTATATTAATTCCTCCTTATATACTTGGCTTAGATACTTCAAAATCAACGATATATTTGTAGTATTCTTCAGGCATATTTTTTAAAAGATAATCAGAAAAGTATTTTACCCAGTCATCATTGATACGATAATAATCTTTATCATTGTCATCGTAATGTTTTTCTCTGGTCTCAACATCTTCATAATAAAAGTCATCATAGCCATTTAAACCATCAAGACTTGATTTTATGCATCTGTAATTTTCAAACATTCTTTCAAAAACACCTTTTTTATCAAAATCACAAGTTTCTATAAACTCTTCTAAATCATCTATATCAGAATCGTAGTTATTAAATACCCATTGAGAAAAACCTCCATTTTGAACTTGATAATTAAAATTACCAAATATAACTGCCAGTTTTTCATAAGGTGTAAGATCGGACAAGAATTCTTCACGAGAAGTATTTTTTCCCCAGTTATCATAAGCATTAGTCATTATAAACTGCCATAAATTATCATTAGTTTTTTCTTTTACTAATTCTTTGTTTATTTCTATATATAATCCTCCTTAAAAACTTTTTTCTAGATTAGATATCATTAAGTGATATCTATAATATTTTTTTATACTTATACTAGGGAACACTACTTTAAAATAGTGTACCCATAACTTTATAAAACTTAATATTTTCATATACTCACACTTTCTTGGCTTATATTATATTCTAATTCCTTATCAGCCATTTTTTGATAATTATCAATTATTTTCTTACTATAATTAACAATAGTATTAAATGAATTATCAATTTCTTTAAAGTCTCTATCCTTACTCCAAGAATAGAGATACATCATTGAATAGTCCTTTGTATCAAGTCCTAAATACTTTGATACGACATAGGCAATTGATTCAGCTTCACTTTCATATTGCTCTCTATGTTCTGTGTATTCTTTATGATTATCTTTTAAATGTTTATGTGCTAGAGAATGGGCATACTCGTGAACTATAACTTTTAATCTCATTAAATTATTTAGATTTTTCTTAACAACAATTGTGTTATTATCAAAATCACAATATCCCTT
>OIYG01001086.1_pt1 | contig 22150 bp, 20 predicted proteins | sample 1587861 | NCBI WGS metagenome assembly OIYG01 (sample SAMN03283272) | human gut metagenome | biome: human-associated habitat; material: feces | host: Homo sapiens | place: Peru | collected 2012 | reverse complement strand
TACGATAACTACGACGCTATCAATGTTGACAGAACAGTAGATATTCCCTGTGATTATTATGGTGTCATGGGTGTTCCGATCACGTTCTTGTCGCAGTATAACCCTGACCAATTTGAAATCGTGGCGTTCAGAAAAGGTACTGATGGCAAAGACCTTGTATACTCTTTCCCTGATTGTTCACATTCTGTTAATGTAGAGAGAGAGAGAGAGAGAGAGAGAACGGGACGGCGGACGGTGCAGCCGTACTTCCGTATCCTCGTCAGACGCAAGCCGACAACTCACACGACGACGTGATTCGTCCGGTTCTGCACGGCAGGAAATTATATCGACGGATCACAATTCGTATGCAACGGCAATCCCAGGGTTGATTAAAAATGCCGAGGGGAAGATCGACGGAAAAATCACTTATGTGCGATTGACTATTCGCAGAAAGTAGAGAGAATGTATGAAAATCAAACTACATGAGATTCCTGTGCGAGAAGTAGTAGCAGGATATAAGGATAGTGCTGAGAACGGTGTTGTGGGCTACGATGGAAAGCTGAATATCCGCCCAGCTTTTCAGCGGGAATTTATCTATAAAGACAAACAACGTGACGAAGTTATCCGTACCATCACAAAGAATTTTCCTTTGAACGTGATGTACTGGGTTAAAAATGATGATGGCAATTTTGAAGTGCTTGATGGTCAGCAGAGAACAATAAGCATCTGCCAATATGTTCAAGGTGACTTCTCTATCAACCATCTTACATTTGCCAATCTGACGCATACGGAACAGCAGCAGATCATGGACTATCCTCTGATGATTTATATTTGTGAGGGTACGGATAAGGAAAAGTTAGACTGGTTCAAAATCATCAACATTGCAGGAGAACAACTGACAACGCAGGAATTACGAAATGCGATTTACACAGGCGAATGGCTGACCGAAGCAAAAAAATATTTTAGCAAAACCATGTGCCCGGCTTACCAAATTGCCGGTGACTATTTGAATGGCTCCGCAATCCGTCAAGACTATCTTGAAACCGCCTTGAAGTGGATTTCTGCCCGTGAAGGTATTGAAATCGAAGATTATATGTCACAGCACCAGCATGACACGAACTGTAATGAACTGTGGCTGTATTTCCAGACCGTTATAAATTGGGTAAAAGCTACATTCCCCAAATATCGCAGCAAGCTGATGAAGGGACTCGAATGGGGTATCTTTTACAATAAATACGGCACAGGTAAATATGATCCCAAAGCACTTGAAGCCCGTATCATTGAACTGATCGAAGACTACCGCAATGGATATATTTCAAATCAAAAGGGCATTTATGAATATCTCTTTGATGGACAGGAACGGCACCTAAATATTCGTGCTTTCTCTCCTGAAATGGCACGGGCAGCTTATGAGCGGCAAAAAGGTATCTGCCCCAAATGCGGAAAACATTTTGAAATTGAAGAAATGCAAGCTGACCATATCACGCCGTGGAGTAAGGGTGGAAAGACAACTGCGGAAAACTGTCAGATGCTTTGCGCAGACTGTAACCGCCGCAAGAGTAACATATAAAATTTCTCCGTTCAGCTCCGCAGGAGCGCAGCCGATTTCTCTGAAATCGTTCAGGGGTTTGGGGCATTTCCCCAACAAGATTGCACGGGTGTATAAACACGAGCATTGCTTGCCAAGTGCGTTTCGCAGTTGGCAGGTAATGAGAAGTGGGTACCGCCGTGCATTGCTTGCCAGAATGGCAAGCTCCGGTGTGGGTACTCACCGGATTTGCTTGCTATTCTGCAAGGAAATCCCGGTCGTACCACGCCGGATTTCGCAAGTGTACATACACTTGCTGTGCTTGCTATTCTCTGTTCTTCATAATAGCAAGCTGTAAATAGTAATCTTAACTTGAAGAAAAAACGTAAACGTTAGTTTAGAAAAAACGGAATTATAACATTAAGAAAATCCGTAATTATAACGTTAAGAGTTTTACTTCAAGTTTTTCTTTTGCCTAAAATGAAGTGGTCATAAGGAGGTAAAAGAAAATGACAGTTGTTGTAAGAAACATCAGTTTGAGAAAGGAGGTGATTGTAAAAGATATGAAACTCAACATTTCACAAATTGCGAGAGATCAAGGAATAAGCTGGCCTACTGCCAAAAAGATTGCTTTAGGTGAAACAGACCGAAAAACAAGAATCTTTAAAGGAACTTCAAAACTTGAACCGTACAAGGAAACTATTGATTACAAGTTAGAAACATATCAATGCAGTGCGGTTGCCTTATATAACTTGATAAAAGATAAAGGTTATACAGGATCACAATCTCTTGTGACAAAGTATGTAAAAGAAAAGAAAGAAGATTTCTTAAAAAAAGCTACAATTCGTGTTGAAACGACACCAGGTTTGCAGGGACAGGTAGACTGGAAAGAATCATTATCACTTATATCAAGGCATGGTGAGAAGTATACCGTTAATATCTTCTTATTCATATTGTCTTATTCAAAGTACAAATATATTGAACTGACAATCAACAGAACTCAACCAACATTATTTAGATGTATGATTAATTGTTTTAAAGCTTTAGGTGGAGTACCTGAAGAAATATGGTTTGATAATATGAAAACTGTAGTTTATGAACATGATATTAATACAAATAAAGTTAAATTTAATGCGAGATTTTATGAGTTTTCCAAGAATATGATGTTTACTCCAATAGCGTGCAAAAACTTTCGTCCCTGTACGAAAGGCCGCGTGGAAAATTTAGCAAAAATAATGGATAGACTTAAGGCATATAACGAAGAATTCGAAGATTTTGATGATCTTGAAAAAATAGTAAAAGATTTAAATTACAAATTGAATAATCTGGAAATATCTCAAGCTACTGGTCAGTATCCTGCTGTTTTGTTTGAAGAAAAAGAGAAAGAGTATTTATCTAAAGTTAATCTGACTCAGTTTGATTACTCATCGTCCCGCCAAGTACGTAAAGTATCAAATGAATCAATGATTAACGTAAATAACAATAAATACTCTGTACCAGTTGAATATCTTGGTGAACTTGTAGAAATACAAATTACAGATAATCAACTTTACATTTATTATAACGATGAATTGATACGCCAACATAAACTTGAAAATAAAAACTATCAAATCATTTACCATAAATCAGATGTAAAACAGATTATTCAATCAAATTATCCCAGTTATTCAGAATCTCAAATTGAAGCAATGGCCAATCAGAGACTGGAAGGTTTTGACATACTTTTAAACAGAAAGAAGCGTGCTCATGAATAAAAACAACTGGTACCTGGCAGAAGAAAATAAATGGCTTTATGACAGACAGGCTTTAGATTATGTGACAGATAAATTAAACACTTCCAAAAGGTGTATGGAAGATATATCCAGAGCAATTGAAACAATAAACGAATTAATAGGAAGCAGTAATGAATCAGTAAATATCTATGATGAATATTTAGATACAGCCGAAAAGATATCACTTATTGAAATAAGCCTGGAAATGATTTTAGAAGATATAAGGAGATACAACGATAATGATTGAAGAATATAATGAATTAAATAAAAATCTAGAAATACTTGGTTTGAATAAAATAAAAGAAGAATTAAGTAAAAACCTTGATAAGAATATATTTGATAATTCTCAACTGATACCATTTCTGAATTATATGTTTAAACAGGAAATAGAATTCAGAGATAAACGAGCAAAGGAAATAAATATAAACATATCAAATTTTCCTTATAAAAAAAGAATTGAAGATTTTGATTTTAGTTTTCAGCCGGGGTTAAGTAAATCCAAGATAATGGATTTAATGACTTTACGCTTTATAGAAAACCAAGAAAACATTATTTTTCAAGGATTGCCAGGAACAGGCAAAACAATGTTGTCTACATGCATTGGGACAGAAGCAGCCAGCAATAGAATATCAACATACTTTATTCCCTGTTCAAAACTGTTAAGTGAATTACACAAGGCTTACTATGAAAATAGATTGGATAAACGCTTGAAACAATATTGCAAGTACAAATTATTAATTATTGATGAGTTAGGATTTCTACCAATCAGCAAAGAAGATGCCAATCTGCTGTTTCAATTAATAGCAATGCGATATGAAAATAAATCAACAATTATTACTACTAATATTGAATTCTCAAAATGGGGAGAAACACTTCATGATCCATTAATCGCTACAGCGATATTAGATCGATTATTACATCATTGTACAGTTATCAATATTGATGGTCCATCATACAGGACAAAGGATATCAATAATGATTAATAAGCTTAAAGGTCATAAATTGATGAACAAGTACATGAAAAATGCCAGCCTGTTAAATATACTTTCCAATTTAGAGAGCAATGAATATTTCTTATTAGAACAAAATATCCTGTAGCATAACAAAAAGCTTAGAGAATTGCAAATTGACTGTCGCAAGCTTCTAAGCTTTCATAAAAAATTCTAAAAAATATAATTCCGTTTTTTCTAAACATCAAATTCCGTTTTTTCTTAAAAATATAATTGACATTTACACAAGCGCCATTTTCCAAATGGAAATCGGCGGCAACCGCCGCCTTGTCTGCCAAAAAGCGAAACGGACGGGCGCTGTCAATGGCGGCGCAGCCGTTCATCTTGACCATTGACGGCGTTCGTCCGTTTTGCTACAAGATAAGGCTAATTGTGTCGAGGAGGATTACAATGCGTGCACCCTTTCAAATACTTGCAATACCATATCGGATTGTCGATGGAACTCCAATGTACTGCGTTTTTCACCGTGCTGATCACGACCAATGGCAGTTCATTGCCGGAGGCGGCGAGGACAACGAAACACCTTTGGCGGCAGCAAAAAGAGAAACCTTTGAGGAGGGTGGTGTACATTCTACTCAGTGGCTTGGATTGAAAAGTCTGTCGTATATTCCAGTTACGATCATATCAGAAATGCGTCGCAAACATTGGGACAGCAGCACCTATGTAATTCCTGAATATACTTTTGGCTTTGAATGTCAAGATGATGTACGGCTATCTCCTGAACATACCGACTGCGTATGGTTGACCTACGACGAAGCAAATCAAAAACTCAAGTGGGACTCAAACCGTACAGCACTCTACGAACTGAATTGTCGTTTGAAAAAAGCGAATGAAAAGGAGGCTTGACGAAGTGAATCCGAAAGAAAAAGACAATGAGATCATCGAACTGACCGACGAGGAACTGGACGAGATTTTTGCCGATGATGATTTTGATAACGGCGAGGAGGACGGTGAAATCCGCTCGTTTTATTTCTCCAATCCTGACCCGTATGCCAAGGTCAAGCCACGCCCCGACGATGCCCCCAAGAGGGAGTTTTCTTTCGATGAAAAGGGCAACATCGTGGTGAAAATCCGTCCGCCTTTTGGCTGCCCGACGTCAAAATCGTGGAGGAACACGGCGGCACGGAATACACAGTAACCGGCAGCTACGAGGGTACGGAAACCCTCGACAGGAAGCTCAGACGCATTATGGAGCAGAACGCCGCCGATGATAAAAACGGTATCACGGAGGACGCCGATGAGTAACGACGTTTCTCTTGATATAAACCCAGAATCCAATCCTGTTCAGACAGTTGCCCCACCAAAGGAGGACAACAATATGTTAAGGGCAACCGACAAAATCACAGCGCTTTATTGCAGACTGTCCGTGGAGGACACCAAAGAAAAAGGCGGCGAGGATGACCCGTCGAACTCCATCCAGCATCAGCAGATCATGCTAATGGAGTACGCTAAGTCCCGGCATTTTCCGAACCCGACCTATTTTATTGACGACGGGTACAGCGGCGTGGATTTTTCCAACCGCCCCGGCTTTCAAAAGATGCTTGCGGAAATTGAAGCCGGTCATGTGGAAGTGGTGATTACGAAAGACCTTTCAAGACTCGGTCGTAATTCCTCGCTGACAGGGCTTTATATCAACTACACGTTTCCTCAGTACGGCGTGCGGTATATTGCCATCAACGACCACTTCGACACCATCGATCCCAAGAAGTGGGTGATTGACGAGGAAGCTGCACAGGTCGTCAAGCGGATCTTTGCGCTCTGCATGGAGGGAAAAGGACCGAGCCAGATCGCGGCTCTGTTGGAAAAGGAAAGGGTGCTGAACCCCACTGCCTACAAACAACGGGAGGGCAGAAAAACACCGCATCAGACTCCGGAGAACGAGTACCGCTGGCATGAAAGCACCGTTGCTTATATTCTCGAATACATGGAGTACACAGGCTGCACGGTCAATTTCAAGACCTACACCAACTCCATCTGGGACAAGAAGCAGCGGGAAAATCCGATGGAGAATCGCAAGATTTTCTATAACACCCACCCGGCAATCATCTCTCTGGAAGTCTTTGATAAGGTGCAGGAGATCAGGCAGCAGCGGCACCGCAGAACGGCAACGGGCAAGAGCAATATGTTCTCCGGCTTGGTGTTCTGCAACGACTGCAAGCAGAAGCTCTACTACTCCACCACCAGCTATTTTGAAAAGCGGCAGGACTTCTTCATCTGCTCCACCCATCGTGTCAATAAGGACAAGTGCAGCGGACATTATATCCGTGCCGTTGTGCTGGAACAGATCGTCTGGAAGCACATTCAGGAGGTCATATCGGTGGTCACTCGCTATGAGGCATATTTCCGTTCGGAAATGGAGCAAAAGCTCCGTGTGCAGAGCGAGGAAACCATGCGGTTGTGCAAGAAACGGCTGGCGCAGGCTGAGAAACGAACTGGAGAGCTTGATCGGCTGTTCGTCCGCATTTATGAGGACAATGTTGCCGGAAAGCTGGATGATGAACGCTTCGCCATGATGAGCAAAAACTACACCGAGGAACAGAAAAACCTCAAGGCTGAGGTCAAAGGTCTGCAACAGCAAATTCACGAATAGAAACAACAGGCAGAGAATATAGAGCAGTTTGTTCAGCGGGTAAAGAGAAATAGTACCCTCACGGAGCTGACCCCCTATGCCCTCAGAGAGCTTGCCAAGGCGGTCTATGTGTATGCACCGGACAAGTCCAGCGGCAAGCGTAGGCAGAAGGTACATATTGAGTACGACCTTGTGGGCTACATCCCCGTGGATGAGCTGCTAAAAGCGGAACAGGCATGACCGAGATCATGCCTGTTCCAAGAAATTTGGTTTTACTGTCTTACCAGCAGAGCCCTTTCGGCCGCTTTTTCTTTATAGAAAATGGTAATAATGCGGAATGTCCATGTCGCGGATGTGCTGAAGCTTCAGCAGCAGCTCGCGGCAGCAGACGCGGTATTCCGTCCGCTCCTCCTCTTCGCCGTAGGTGTCCAGATTGGAGAACGAGGCGTCGACCTCGTCGAGCAGGGTGTGCGTCATGGTGATATGCAGCATTTTCTTGCCCTTGTTCCATTCCTGCTCCGCCTGACGGCTCTTTTCCAGCGCCTTTTGCAGCTCGTTCCGTCCGACAGCCTCGTCAGCCTGCCGCAGGAGCGCCTCGGATTTTCTGAGGATCAGGCCGGACGCGATGTTGCTCGTGACTCCGAGCGTCAGAAGCAGCGCGAGGATCGCGGTGCCGATCCAGAAATACTTCATCATACCATGTCCTCTCGCTTGATGAGATAGCCGTGACCGGCGGTGTCGAGCGTGTAGAGCAGGGTCGATTTGAGCGTGCAGCCCTGACTTTCCAGTCTGCGGGAAAGCTCCTGCTCGCTCAGACCGACCAGGGACAGATTATCCCGTAATAATTTGCCGCCCGTGATGAGCGTGACGGGCAGGCGCGCCTCCGGCACACGGACGCCGAGATCCCTGGCTGTCGGCGGGGTGTCCTTGCCGTAGAGCAGGGTCGAGAGCTGCCCGTTTGTTTCGAGGATTGCATATTTGACCGTGGTCAGGTCAAAAATATCCTTCTCGCGCAGATGCATGGTCAGCTCGTCGAGGTTCACGCGCGTCTGCCGCAGATTGCGCTCCAGAATTTTCCCGTTTTCGATCAAGATCACGGGCTTTCCGCAAAAAACGCGGCGCATTCCGATCGAACGCATCGTGACGACCGAGAGGATCAGCTCCAGACCGAGAATCACAAGGATCGGCACGAGACCGGAGAACAGCGCAATGCCGTTGTCCTGCATCGGGATCGCCGCCAGATTGGCCAGCAGCATCGTCACGACGAATTCGGCCGGCTCCATCTCACCGATCTGCCGCTTGCCCATCAGACGCACGGAGAGCACCAGAACGATATATAATAAAAAGGTACGAAGAAATGAGATCAGCATAGGCGGCCTCCTTTTGTGATAGTGTTCCCCGATCGTGCGGTTTCTTGACAGTAGGAAATGATAAATTTGTAGTAAATTTGTATAAATCTGCCTGACGTGGACTTTTGTTCTTTGGCAACGCCTATGAAATCGGCCGCGGGGCTTGATTTTTTGCGCGAAAGTGTGTAAAATTGACAGCAATCATTCCGAAAAGGGGGAGTGGAAGCTATGCTGACCACCGATCAAACCGTTCGCAACGACAAGGCCGCGCTGCCTGCGTGCTTCGGCACGAATGTTTTTACAAAAGAGGTCATGCGACAGCGTCTTCCCCAGAACGTTTTTGAAGAAATTCTCTATGTCGAGCAGAACGGCGGGCAGATCTCGATGCGCGCCGCCGATATTGTCGCCAAGGCGATGATGGAGTGGGCCGTTGAAAAGGGCGCGACGCACTACACGCATTGGTTCCTGCCGCTGACCGGCGTCACGGCCGAGAAGCACGATTCCTTCCTCGCGCCGACTGGCGAGCCGGGGATCGCGATCCTCAAGCTCACGGGCAAGCAGCTTATCATGGGCGAGCCGGATGCCTCGTCCTTCCCGACGGGCGGCCTGCGTGCGACGCATTACGCCCGCGGCTACACCGCGTGGGACATCACCTCGCCGGTCTTCGTGAAGGAAATGGCCTGCGGGACGATCCTCTGCATTCCGACGGTGTTTCTCTCTTACACCGGCGAGGCGCTCGACAACAAGACCCCGCTGCTGCGCTCGATGGAGGCGCTCTCGACGCAGGCCGTGCGCATCCTGCGCATCTTCGGCGACACGGAGACGCATAAGGTCATCCCGTCCGTCGGCGCGGAGCAGGAGTATTTCATCGTCGACCGGCAGAAATATCTGCGCCGCCGCGACCTGATCTACACCGGGCGGACGCTCTTCGGCGCACCCGCGCCCAAGGGGCAGGAGCTGGAGGATCAATATTTCGGCGTGATCCGTGAGCGCGTCGGCGAGTTTATGGCCGACCTGAACCGGGAGCTTTGGAAAATGGGCATTCCGGCGACCACGCAGCACAACGAGGTCGCCCCGGCGCAGCATGAATGCGCCCCGGTCTACTGCACCTGCAACGTCGCGGTCGATCAGAATCAGCTCATGATGGAGACGATGAAGCGCGTCGCCGGTCAGCACGGGCTGGTCTGCCTGCTGCACGAGAAGCCCTTCGCCGGCGTGAACGGCTCGGGCAAGCATAACAACTGGTCGATTTCGACCGACACGGGCAAAAACCTGCTCGAGCCGGGCTCTATGCCGAACGACAACCTGCAATTCCTGCTGGTGCTCTCGTGCATCATCAAGGCGGTCGATCGCCATGCCGACCTGCTGCGCATGACGGCCGCCTGCGTCGGCAACGATCAGCGCCTCGGCGCGGACGAGGCGCCTCCCGCGATCGTCTCGATCTTCCTCGGCGACCAGCTTGAGGACGTGGTCGAGCAGATCATTGAGAACGGCACGGCCGACGGCTGCATCAACGGCGCGCAGATCAACACCGGCGTTTCTACGCTGCCGCGCATCATGCAGGACGCGACCGACCGCAACCGCACCTCGCCCTTTGCCTTCACCGGAAACAAATTTGAGTTCCGTATGGTCGGCTCCTCCGACTGCATCGCCACGGCCAACACCGTGCTCAACACGATCATGGCCGAGGCCTTCGCAGAGGCTGCCGACGTGCTCGAGCAGAGCACCGACCGGATGGGCGACGTCAGCCGTCTGATCGCGGAGAATCTGCGGCAGCATAAGCGCGTGATCTTCAACGGAAACGGCTACAGCGACGAATGGATCGCGGAGGCGCAAAAGCGCGGACTGCCGAATCTGCCGAGCATGGTCGCGTCGATCCCGTCGCTGACGACGAAGAAGGCGGCCGACCTGTTCACGCGCTTCGGCGTGCTGACCGAGCCGGAGCTGGAATCGAGAAGCGAGATCCTCTATGAGACCTATGCCAAGGTGACGAGCATCGAGGCACGCACCATGATCCACATGGCCTCGAAGCACTATGTGCCTGCCGTCGTGCGCTACAGCGCGCGCCTGAGCGACTCGATCTGCAAGGTGCGCAGCGCCTGCCCGGCCGCGCCGGTCGCCGCGCAGGAAAAGCTGCTGCTGCGCGTGACGACGCTGCTCAACGAGGCCTTCGACGCGCTCAACGCGCTCAAGGACTGCATGGAGCAGAGCGACAGGGTCGAGGGGATGCAGGAGACGGCGATCTTCTGCCATGACCGCGTGACCCCTGCAATGAAGGCGCTGCGCGACCCGATCGATCAGCTTGAGCTGCTGGTCGACAAGGACATCTGGCCCGTTCCGACCTACGGCGATCTGATGTTCGAGGTGTGACACACGGCAAAAAAGACTTGCTTTTTGCCGGAATCATGCTATAATCCATATAGTTTCGACAAGCGCTGGTGGAAACATCAGCGCTTGTGTTCGAAAGGAGGCGCATCATGCGGAAAAAGGAGCCACGGACGCTGACCGGCTGGTCGACGCAGGATTATCGCGCGCTGCTCTGTGACGCGCTCGTCGCGCTGGTCATGAATTTTGTGATCGAGCTGCTGGCGCGGCGGAATTTTTCGGACACGATCTCCTTCCTGACCGAAAGCCCGCTGACGTTTCTCTACGGCGCGCTCATCATCTTTTTCACGCTGAGTCTGTCCCTGCTGTTCCGGAAGCGGACGTTTTTCTTCTGCCTTGCCGTCGTGTTCTGGATGGCGCTGGCGCTCACGGATTATATCCTGCTGCGCTTCCGCTCCATGCCGCTGACGGCGGCGGATATTTTCCTGATGTCCGCAACGCGGGATATTTTTGAAAAATATATGTCGCACGTCGGACTGCTGCTCGTGATGCTCGGCATCTCGGCGGCGCTCGGCGCGGTGTGCTATCTGCTGCTGACGACCAGGAGCCGCAGACGCTCGTTTTCCTTCGCGCTGACCTATGTGACGATGATCGGGCTGACACTGCTCTCGTGTACGCTTCTGCTGCAGGAGAACGGCACGCTCGATCGCGCGAGCGGCTTTTCCAGCCTGCCCAAGGCCTATCACCGCAACGGCTTCTGCTACAGCTTCTCCGTGAGCCTGCTGACCGGCGGCGTGAACCAGCCGAAGGAATATTCCGAGGAGAACGTCAAGGAGATCATCGACGAGCAGACCGATCTGCCTGCGACCGCGCAGAACCGGCCGAATATCATTTTCCTGCAAATGGAGAGCTTTTTCGACGCAAACTACCTGAAGGACGTGACCTATTCCAAAAATCCCGTTCCGGTTTTTGAGTCGCTCAAGCGCAGCGGCCCGAGCGGACTGCTGTCCGTTCCGGCAATCGGCGCAGGCACGGCGAACACCGAGTTCGAGGTGCTCACGGGCATGAATCTCGACCATTTCGGCGTGGGCGAGTATCCCTATATGACCACGGTCAACAAGGTCACGACCGAATCGGTCGCGACAGTTTTGCAGGAGCTTGGTTACGCGACTCATGCGATCCATAACAACAACGCGACCTTCTATGACCGCAACATCGTCTATTCCAACCTGTCCTTTGAGACGTTCACGACGCTGGAATATATGAACGACGTGGACTATAATCCCCTCGGCTGGGCAAAGGACAGCGTGCTGACGAACGAAATTCTCAAGGCGCTGCAATCGACGGACGGCCGGGACTTTGTGTTCGGCGTCTCCGTTCAGGCACACGGAAAATATCCGACCGAGCCGATCGAGGGTGCGCCGACGATCAGGGTCAGCGGCATGGACGACAACGAGGGGCGCAAAAACGGCATGGAGTACTATCTCTATCAGCTCAAGGAGAGCGACAAATTTCTCGGTGAGCTGACGCGGACGCTGGCCAACTTCGACGAGCCGACGATCCTTGTGGTTTACGGCGACCATCTGCCGAGCTTCAACATCCAGCAGGAGGAGCTGTCCTACGGCGACGTGCAGAGCACGGAATACGCCATCTGGGCGAATTATCCCGTCCATGCCGAGGACCGCGACCTGCAAACCTATCAGCTCGGCGCGTACATTCTCGACCTCTGCGACATCCACGAGGGCGTCATCATGCGCCACCATCAGAGCTACGGCTTCCCCGTGGAGAACGAGGTATACGAGAGCAAGCTTGAGGCGCTCGAGTATGATATGCTCAGCGGCGACCGTTATTCGCTCGCCGGACGTCCGCTTGAGCCGACGCAGCTTCAGTTCGGCGTGGAGGAGATCGTCCTGACGGCCGTGGTCGAGGATACGCTCGGCTCGGGCGGCTATTATCTGCGCGGCGACCATTTCACGCCCTGCAGCCGGGTCTATCTCAACGGCGCGCCCGTCGAGACGGAGTTCCGCTCGGAGGGACTGCTCTTTGTCAGGGAGCTGAAGCCAAGAGTCGGCGACGAGATCTTTGTTGCGCAGATCTCCATCAGCGACGAGACGCAGATCCTCAGTCAGACCAAGACCTTTGTGTGGACGCAATAGGAGGAAGGAATATGAAGGAGCTTGAAGCGCTGCGCGAACAGTTTCGCGGCGACCGCTTCGCGACCGAGCAGGCCGGAATCACGATCAGCGAGGCGCATGAGGGCTACGCGCTCTGCGAAATGCCGCTGACGCCCCTGCACCGCAACGCGCGCGGCACACCGATGGGCGGCGCGATCTTCACGCTGGCTGATTTTGCCTCGGCCGTCGCGGCAAATTACGGCCTGACGGATACGACGGTGATCTCGCTGCATTCTGATATCACGTTTCTTGCCGCCGCGAAGGGCGAAAAGCTGCTCGCGGAGGCCACGCGCGTGCGCCACGGCCGGACGGTCACGCTCTACGAGGTGACGGTCACAGACGAGCTTGGAACGCTCGTCGCGCGGGTCGGCATGAACGGCTATGCCGTCAAGCGTTAGCCAAATCGAAGAAAAACCCTCTTGACTTTATCGATTAAAAGTGATAAAGTATAGCATGAACAGAACGCAATGACGAAACCAAGTAACAGCGTGTGCAAGGGAAAGAGAACTGCCGGGTGGTGCGAGGCAGCGCCGGAGCACGCTGCCAATACCTTTCCGAGCGGCTCTGCCGAAGCAGCAGTAGGCAGAGACGGGCGCGCCCGTTACAGCGCTGGATCCTTGATCCGCCGAGAACCAATAGAGGTGGTACCACGGGAATTTCTCGTCCTCTGCTAAGAAGCAGAGGGCGATTTTTTTGAAAGGAAGAGACAGAAACATGGTCATTACCGACTTGCTCGAGCGAAACGCGCGCCTCTACGGCGCGGAGACGGCGCTCGTCGAGATCAATCCGTCCGAGGAGCGCGACCGCGCGAAAACATGGCGCGAATTCAGCCTGATCGAAAATACCCGCCCCGATCTGCCGTATCGGCGCGAGATGAATTGGAGCCAATTTGACAAAAAAGCCAACCGATTTGCGAATCTTCTGCTCAGCCGGGGCATCGAAAAGGGGCAGAAGGTCGGCATCCTGCTGATGAACTGTCTGGAATGGCTGCCCGTTTATTTCGGCGCGCTCAAGGCCGGCGCCATTGCCGTGCCGATGAATTTCCGCTATTCGGCCGACGAGATCGCCTACTGTGCCGACCTTGCCGACGTCGAGGTGCTGGTATTCGGCCCGGAATTCACCGAGCGCGTGCAGGCCGTACTCCCGCAGCTCAGCCGCGTGAAATATTTCTTCTATGTCGGCAAAAACCCGCCTGACTTTGCCGAGGATTGTTTCCACCGGATGGGCTTCTGCGCCAACACCGTGCCGCCCGTCAGCCTGACCGAGGACGACCTTGCCGCGATTTATTTCTCCAGCGGCACGACGGGCTTTCCGAAGGCCATTTTGCACAATCACCGCGCGCTCTATCATGCCTGTCTGGTCGAGCAGAACCACCATGGCCAGACGCATGAGGACGTCTTTCTCTGCATCCCGCCGCTGTATCACACGGGCGCGAAGATGCATTGGTTCGGCAGCCTGCTCACGGGCGGCAAGGCCGTGCTCCTGCGCGGCGTGAAGCCGGAATGGATTCTCCGCGCCGTCACCGAGGAGCACTGCACGATCGTCTGGCTGCTCGTGCCGTGGGCGCAGGATCTGCTCGACGCGCTCGACTCCGGGCGCATCGACCTGAACCACTATATGCTCGAGCAGTGGCGCCTCATGCACATCGGCGCGCAGCCCGTTCCGCCCAGCCTGATCCACCGCTGGATGCGCTATTTCCCGCATCATCAGTATGACACGAACTACGGCCTGTCCGAGTCCATCGGGCCGGGCTGCGTCCACCTCGGCGTGGAGAACATCAACAAGGTCGGCGCCATCGGTGTCCCCGGCTTCGGCTGGGAGGCGAAGATCGTCGACGAGCAGGGGAATGAGGTCGAGGGGGAGACCGTGGGCGAGCTGGCTGTTAAGGGCCCGGGCGTGATGCTCTGCTACTACAAAAATCCGGAGGCCACGGCCGAGGTGCTCAAGGACGGCTGGCTCTATACCGGAGACATGGCCAAGCGCGACGCCGACGGCTTCATCTACCTCGTTGACCGCAAAAAGGATGTCATCATTACCGGCGGCGAGAATCTCTATCCCGTGCAGATCGAGGACTTCCTGCGCGCGAACGATAAAATCAAGGACGTGGCCGTGATCGGTCTGCCCGACGCGCGTCTGGGCGAGATCGCGGCGGCGATCGTCGAGCCGAAGGACGGCGTCAGCATTACGGAGGACGAGCTCAATGCGTTCTGCAAGGGGCTGCCGCGCTATAAGCGTCCGAGAAAGATTCTTTTTGACAAGATCCCGCGCAATCCCACCGGCAAGATCGAAAAGCCGGTCCTGCGCGAGCGCTATCGTGCCGAGCGCATCGTCGAATCGCAGACGACCGAGTAAAAACCAACGCAAAACGAGAGAGAAAAAAGGAGTTTACAATGAATCCGATCGTTGTTATAATGTTAATAGCGTTTTTTGCCGTTTTGCTCGGCGTGGGGCTGTATTCCCGCCGCCACGCGTCTGACGTCAACGGCTTTGTCCTCGGCGGGCGCTCCGTCGGCCCGTGGCTGACGGCCTTCGCCTTCGGCACATCCTATTTTTCCGCCGTCATTTTTGTCGGCTACGCCGGTCAGTTCGGATGGCGCTTCGGGCTGGCCTCCACATGGGTCGGCCTCGGCAACGCCTTCATCGGCTCACTGCTGCCGTGGGCGATCCTCGGCCGCCGCACGCGCGTGATGACGCAGCACCTCAATTCGCGCACCATGCCGGATTTCTTCGGTCTGCGTTTTCTGTCTCCGGGGCTGAAGACCGTCGCGGCGCTCATCGTGTTCGTCTTCCTGATCCCGTACACCGCCTCGCTGTTCAACGGCCTGTCCCGGCTGTTCACCATGGCCTTCCCGCAGATCGATTATGCGTGGTGCGTGATCGTCATGGCGGTTCTGACCGGTGTCTATGTCATCATCGGCGGCTATATGGCCACGGCAATCAACGACTTCATTCAGGGCGTCATCATGATCGTCGGCATCGTCGCGGTGATTGCTGCCGTGCTGCACGGTCAGGGTGGCTTCTCCGAGGCCGTTGCGCGGCTCTCGCAGGTTCCGGCTGCACCGGCCGGGGGGACGCAGCAGCTCGGCGCGTTCACGTCCTTCTTCGGGGCTTACCCGCTGTTTCTGCTGTTCGTGGTTATTTTGACCTCGCTGGGCACCTGGGGTCTGCCGCAGATGGTCGGCAAGTTTTACGCCATCAAGAATGAGGATTCCATCCGCAAGGGTACCGTGATCTCGACGGTTTTCGCGATCATCGTCGCCGGCGGCTGCTATTTTCTCGGCGGCTTCGGGCGTCTGTTTGCCGACTCTGTGAGCTATCAGGCCGACGGCGTGACGCCCGTCTATGACAGCATCATCCCGGCCATGCTCTCCGGCCTTGCGCCGGTGCTCATCGGCGTGGTGCTCGTGCTGGTGCTCTCGGCGTCGATGTCGACGCTTTCGTCGCTGGTGCTGACCTCGGCCTCGACCATCACGCTCGACCTGATCGCCCCGGCGGCGAAGCGCGAGCTGCCCGAGCGCCGCAAAATGCTCGTGATGCGCGGATTTATCGCGTTCTTCATCGTCGTCTCGGCCGTGATCGCGATCGTGCAGGCCAAGTCGAGCGTAATGTTCATTGCGCAGCTCATGGGCGTCTCGTGGGGCGCGCTGGCCGGTGCGTTCCTTGCGCCCTTCCTCTACGGCCTGTTCTGGAAGCGCACGACCCGCGCCGCCTGCTGGGTGAGTTTCGCAACCGGCGTCGGCCTGTCGGTCTTGCAGCTCGTCAAGAGCATGACGGGCTTCTCCTTCGGGGCGGCCTTCCTTGACGACGTGCTGTTCAAGACCTCGATCCACTCCGGCTCCTTTGCCATGCTGCTCGGGCTGGTGCTTGTGCCGCTCGTCTCGCTGTTCACGCGGCGCATGGACGCGCAGCAGGTGGAGCGGATGTTTGCCTGTTATCAGGAGACCACTCCTGTCCCGGTGACGGAAGCACTGGGCGAGAAAAAATAAAAAATGTGAGGTTTCGCCATGAAACAATTGATGTTGGGAAACGAAGCCGTCGCGCGCGGCCTTTATGAGGCCGGATGCAGCTTCGTTTCCAGTTACCCCGGCACGCCGAGCACCGAGATCACCGAGTGCGCGGCGAAATTCCCCGAAATTTACGCGGAGTGGGCGCCGAATGAGAAGGTCGCCGTCGAGGCCGCCTTCGGCGCGTCGCTGGCCGGGAAGCGCAGCTTCTGCGGCATGAAGCACGTCGGCCTGAACGTCGCGGCCGATCCGCTCTTTACGATCTCCTACACGGGCGTCAACGCCGGTATGATCATCGGCGTGGCCGACGACGCCGGAATGCACAGCTCCCAGAACGAGCAGGACTCGCGCAACTACGCCAAGGCAGCAAAGCTGCCGATGCTCGAGCCGTCGGATTCGGCGGAGGGCCTTGCGTTTGCGAAGCTGGCCTACGAGCTTTCCGAGCGCTTTGACACGCCGGTGCTGCTGAAAATGTGCACCCGCGTGGCGCACTCGCAGAGCATCGTCGAGCCGTCCGAGCGCGTGCTGCCGGAGCAGCGTCCGTATGAAAAGAATCCTCAGAAATACATCATGATGCCCGGCTTTGCCAAGAAGCGCCATCCGATCGTCGAGGCGCGGCTGGAAAAGCTGGCCGAATATGCCGAGACCGCGCCGTGCAACCGCATCGAGCGCGGCACGGAGCGCAAGCTCGGCGTCATCACCTCCAGCACGTCGTATCAATATGTGCGCGAGGTCTGCGGCGCGGACGTCTCCGTGCTCAAGCTGGGCATGGTCTGGCCGCTGCCGAAAAAACTACTGACGGATTTCGCCGCCTCCGTCGACCGCTGCGTCGTCGTCGAGGAGCTGGACGGCTTCCTTGAGGACTATTGCAGAGCCATCGGCCTGAACGTCGAGGGCAAGCGGTATTTCTCCAACATCGACGAGCTGTCGCAGAACAAGGTTGCCGCCGGTCTCGGCCTTGCGCCGAAGCAGGGAAGAGCGCTCGACGAGACGATCCCCGCGCGGCCGCCGGTCATGTGCGCCGGCTGCCCGCACCGCGGCCTGTACTATGTGCTGCATAAGCTGAACCTGACGGTCATCGGCGACATCGGCTGCTATACGCTCGGCGCGGTCGCGCCGCTCAGCGCCGTTGACAGCGTGATCTGCATGGGCGCGTCCGTCTCCGGGATCCACGGCTTCAACAAGGCAAACGATAACGCTACGGCGGGCAAGACCGTCGCGGTCATCGGCGACTCGACCTTCATGCACTCGGGCATGACGGGCCTGGTCAATATTTCTTATAATGCGTCAAACAGCACGGTCATCATCCTTGATAATTCCATCACCGGCATGACCGGCCACCAGCAGAACCCGACCACCGGCTTCAACCTCAAGGGCGACCCGGCGGCAAAGGTCGATCTCGAGGCGCTGTGCCGCGCGATCGGCATCGAGCGTGTGCGCGTGGTCGACCCCTACGATCTGAAGCAGTGCGAGACGGCCATCCGCGAGGAGCTTGCCGCCGAGGAGCCGAGCGTGATCATTTCGCGCAGACCCTGCGCGCTGCTGAAATACGTCAAGCATAGCGGCCCGATCTCTGTTGACCGCGAAAAATGCAAGAGCTGCAAAATGTGCATGAAGATCGGCTGCCCGGCCATCAGCATCGAGGGCGGCAAGGCCAAGATCGACGCGACCCTTTGCACCGGCTGCGGCGTCTGCCGTCAGCTCTGCAAGTTCGGCGCACTGTGAGGTGAAAAGCATGGAAACGAAAAATGTAATGATCGTCGGCGTCGGCGGGCAGGGGAGTCTGCTGGCAAGCAAGCTGCTCGGGCGTCTGCTGCTCACGCGCGGCTATGATGTGAAGGTCTCCGAGGTGCATGGCATGAGCCAGCGCGGCGGCAGCGTCGTGACCTATGTGCGCTTCGGCGAGAAGGTCTATTCCCCGGTCATCGACGAGGGAGAGGCTGATTTCATCGTCTCCTTTGAGCTGCTCGAGGCGGCGCGCTGGACGCGCTTCCTGCGCAAGGAGGGCGTGATCGTGACGAACACGCAGCAGATCAACCCCATGCCCGTCATCATCGGCGCTGCGGAATATCCGCAGGAGCTGGTGGAAAAAATGACTGCCGAGGGCTTCCGCGTCGATGCGCTTGACGCGCTGTCGCTGGCCGAGCAGGCCGGCTCGAGCAAGGCGGTCAACCTCGTCCTGATGGGACGGCTTTCCAAATATTTTGATTTTACCGAGCAGGAGTGGAAGCAGGCGATCGACGCCAGCGTCCCGGCCAAATTCAAGGAGATGAACGAAAAAGCGTTTGCACTCGGCGCGAACGCCTGAGACCTATGGCAGAGAGATATTACCAACCCGAAATAGAAACGGCCTCTCGCGAGACGATCGAGGCCATGCAGAGCGAGCGACTCGTCGCGACGGTTAAGCGCGTCTATGAAAACGTCCCGTTTTACGCCGAAAAAATGCGCGCGGCGGGCATGACGCCCGAGGACATCCACGGCGTCGAGGATCTGCATAAGCTGCCCTTCAGCTATAAGCAGGATCTGCGCGACACCTATCCCTACGGCCTGTTTGCCGTGCCGCTGCATGACGTTGTGCGCCTGCACGCCTCGAGCGGCACCACCGGAAAGCAGATCGTCGTCGGCTATACGCGGCACGACCTGGAGATCTGGAACGACTGCTGCGCCCGTGCGCTGACGGCCGCCGGCTGCACGGCCGACGACGTCGTGCACATCGCCTACGGCTACGGCCTCTTTACGGGCGGCCTCGGCGCGGACGGAGGAGCAACGCGTCTCGGTGCGACGACGGTCCCCGTCTCCAGCGGCAACACCCAGAGACAGATCACGATCCTGCGCGATTTCGGCTCGACCGTGCTGTGCTGCACGCCCTCGTACGCGCTGCATATCGCCGAGGTGCTGCATGAAAACGGCCTGACCAAGGACGACATCAAGCTCAAGGCCGGCATCTTCGGCGCCGAGCCGTGGACAAACGAGATGCGCCGACAGATCGAGGAGGAGCTGGGCATTCACGCCTATGACATCTACGGCCTGACCGAGATCATCGGCCCGGGCGTGGCGTTTGAATGCTCCGAGCAGAGCGGGATGCACGTCAATGAGGATCATTTCATCGTCGAGGTCATCGATCCGGACACCGGTGCGGTGCTTCCGGACGGCGAGCAGGGCGAGCTGGTCTTCACCTGCATCACCAAGGAGGCCTTCCCGATCCTGCGCTACCGCACGCGCGACATCGGCGTCATCCATCGCGGAAAATGTGCCTGCGGCAGAACGCTTGCCAAAATGACCAAGCCGCGCGGCCGCACGGACGACATGCTCATCATCCGCGGCGTGAACGTGTTCCCGTCGCAGATCGAGACCGTGCTCATTGAGCAGGGCTACGCGCCGGTCTATCAGATCGTGGTCGACCGAGCCAACAATTTTGACAGCATCGAGGTGCGCGTTGAGATCAGCAGCGAGATCTTCTCAGATACCGTGCGTGATCTGGCGCAGCGCGCCAAGGAGCTGAGTGCGGCGCTCAAGAACCTGCTCGGCATTCACGCCAAGGTCACGCTGATGGAGCCGAATTCTCTCCCGCGCTCCGAGGGGAAGGCCGTGCGCGTGATCGACCGGCGCAAGCTTTTGGATTAAGGAGGAAAACGCTATGGTACCGCAGTTATCCGTCTTTTTGCAGAACCGCTCCGGCAAGCTCGCCGCCATTACCCGCGCACTCTCCGACAGCGGTGTCGACATTCGCGCCCTCTCCATTGCCGACACGACCGATTTCGGCATCCTGCGGATGCTCGTCAGCGACGTTGCGCAGGCGCGCGCGGCGCTTTCCAGACAGAATTGCATCGTGAGCGTGAATCAGGTCGTGGTCGTGGCCGTGCCGGATGAGCCGGGCGGTCTGGCGCGCGTGCTCACGCTGATGGCCGAGGGGAACATCGACATTGAATACATGTATTCGCTGATCGACCGCGGCAAAAACGACGCTTATATGGTTTTCCGCGTTTCGGACGAGCAGGGGCTGCTCAAGCTGCTTGCCGCAAACGGCCTTTCCGCCGTGGACGCCGAGACGATCGGACTGAAAAAGGAGGCATAAGCTCATGCAGGAACTGAGCAGAAAAACACAGCATTTTACAGATTCCGTGATCCGCCGTATGACGCGCATCGCGATTGCAAACAACGCCATCAATCTGGCGCAGGGCTTCCCCGATTTTGACCCGCCCAAGGCGATGACCGACCGCCTGCAGGAGATCAGCCCGATCGGCCCGCATCAATACCCCATCACGATGGGCGCGCCGAATTTCCGCCGCGCGCTGGCGAAGAAGTGCGGTCGCTTCATGGGCAGAACGCTCGATCCCGAAACGGAGATGGTCGTCACGATCGGCTCGACCGAGGCCATGGTCGACACCCTGTTCGCCCTGACCAATCCCGGCGACAAGATCATCATGTTTTCGCCGTATTTCGAGAATTATCGCGCGCAGACGCTGCTCGTCGGCTGCGAACCGATCTTCGTGCCGCTCGTGCCGCCTGCGTTCAACTATGACGCCAACGTCCTTGAGGATGCGTTCCGGCAGGGTGCGAAGGCGATCCTGATCTGCAATCCGTCGAACCCCAGCGGCAAGGTATTCACCCGCGCCGAGCTGGAGCAGATCGCGGCGCTCGCGGTCAAGTATGACACCTATGTCATCATGGACGAGGTCTATGAGCACATCGTCTATGCGCCGCATAAGCATATTTATATGAACAGCCTGCCCGGCATGTGGGAGCGCACGGTCTCCTGCAGCTCGCTCTCCAAGACCTACTCCGTCACGGGCTGGCGTCTGGGTTATGCCATTGCTCCGAAGCCCCTGATGGACAAGATCAAGCAGTTCCACGACTTTAACACCGTCGGCGCGCCGTCGCCGCTGATGGAGGCCGCCGTGGTCGGTCTTGAGATGCCGGACAGCTATTATGAGGAATTCGGTGCGCATTATGCGCACATGAAGCAGCTCTTCACGAGCGGCCTCGACCGCATCGGCATTCCCTATACCGACCCGCAGGGCGCGTATTTCGTTCTGGCAGACATCGGGCCGTATATGCGAAAAGGGGAGACGGACGTCGAATTCTGCGAGGACGTCGCCAAAAACATCGGCGTGGCCGCCGTGCCCGGCAGCTCGTTCTTCATGGAGAACGTCGGCAGCATCGTCCGGCTGCACTTTGCCAAGAAGGATGAAACGCTCAATGAGGCGCTGGAGCGTCTGGAAAAGCTCAAGCAGCGCGTCTGAGCCGAACGAGGCCTGAGCGCCTCTGTCTGTCTGCCGCAGCGTATGTGCCGCTGCGGCAGACGAAAAGAAAAAACGAAAATTTCAAAATTTCTCTTGACTTTTTCGGGAAACCGTGTATAATAATATCTGCGCTTGACACAGGGGATTTGTGTAACGGTAGCACACCGGACTCTGACTCCGTTTGCGGGGGTTCGAAT
>OIYG01001085.1_pt1 | contig 22158 bp, 30 predicted proteins | sample 1587861 | NCBI WGS metagenome assembly OIYG01 (sample SAMN03283272) | human gut metagenome | biome: human-associated habitat; material: feces | host: Homo sapiens | place: Peru | collected 2012 | reverse complement strand
CGAGCGTTTTCATTGTAAAATTGTTTTGGACTTGGAATTGCCCCTCGTGGGCGTTCCTTTTTTTATTCATTTCTCACCTCTACTTCTAAATACTTGGCACCATGTTTTACAGCATCTTCGTGACTGTCAAAGTAAATGTCTATGACGTTTCCTTTGACGGCTGAACCTGTATCTTGTGCTGTATAAACAGTGTCCCCGATTTTGACCTCTGTACCGAATGGAATAACCGAAGTATCAACCGCAATCGTCTTGCCTGCCTCTGCTCTCTCTCCGCTTGCTGTATAGACAATCTCTTTTCCGTTTTCGTCTAACGGACGGTTCTTTGCCCATACTCCGCAGCACTTCCTGCAGCTACAATATGCTGTGATTTTGAATTCTCCGAGAGATTTCCACTCCTGTTTGACCTCTTGTTTAGGTTCTTGTTTTAATTCACTTTTTAACTCACTTTTTAACTCGACTTGGTGAGTTAACTCTTTCGCCTGTGCTTCCTTTAGGTCGTCATGACCGGCAAATCCTAGCATCGTTATGATTGCCGCTGTTACTAGTATGCCGCCTAAAGGCTTTTTGATTTTGTCTATGGCTCCTAAGATGCCGCCGCCTGTTCTCCTATGCTTCTTCATGTTCCTGCCCCTTGATTAAGCAGAAGAATTTTACTCCGTTATAGACCGTAAATTCTTCTGTTGGGTATTCGTCGTCTTCCCTGTCCTTGGATTCGTATTCCGGAAACATTTCTTCAAAATCTTTGCGAAGAAGATGCACACGGTTTTCGTCGATGCCGCACAAGCCGGTATTCTCATACAACTTCTCATATTCTTTTGCAAGTGCCACTAATTTATCTTTCATTCTTTTCCTCATTTTTTTCCTCCTTTTTTTCATACTGTCGCCCTTGATTTTAGAACCGATGCAACGTCAGGTATGAAATACCGCTTTCCGACTTGCTCGAGACCGCTCAGATACTTGTCTACGCAGTGTGGGTCTTTGTACCCCATGACCTCTGCCAACTCCTGCCGAGTGATAAACAAGGTCTTTGTAGACATCTTCATTTGTCTTATCAGTTCTTGCTTTTCCATTATTTCCTCTCTTTCAGTAATGTGTTGACTGTTACGCCTAAAACGTCAGCGACCTTTTGCAGGCTAGTGAGGTTTGGATTGTATGTTCGTTTCCACTTTTCCATATGCCCCCTAGCCAATCCTGCACGTCTTTCGATTTCTCGTATCGTCAAGCCGCGTTTCTTATAGAAGCATCTGACGATCTCGATGGTATATCCCTAAGAACTCTTTCTTCACTGCAAGATTTTTTAGAATATCAGCGAAAGAAATTCTTTGAATATGCCGTTGGTGTATCAGCTATCATTATTGCAATAGAATCTTCAATAAACATATTCCGAACACTGTACCACTAATCCCTGTGAATACTCCGAGAAAGAATACAGGTTTTGCTATTTGCCTTGCAGAAAGTAATATGTACTCCTGCGCCAATGGATTTTCCCAGAACTGCATGCCAAATTTTATTAAATCTATGGCATGCTCTTCTTTTGTTTTCTTTTCCATCTCTAATCTCTTTCTTTTATCAGTTCGTCCACCGTTACGCCGAGGACATCGGCTACTTTCTTAATGTTTGTTACTGACGGGGCACTTTCTTTCCACTTGTCAATGTGCCCTCTTGCTAGTCCTGCCCTGCGTTCCGTTTCCGAAATGGAAAGACCGGCTTTTTTAATGTAATAGCGGATATTGTCGTGAAGCATATTTCCTCCTTTCTTTACGCAAATTTTTGTGGTATAATGCAATCGAGGCGGCAAGCAGAGTAGCTTGTCAGTTATGCCCGAGAAAGGGGGCTGATTTCCCTGTGTGGACAGCTTTTTATTTCTCGTGTGCCTTTGTGACAACATCGGTTATACCGATACTTGCCACCCGACTGCATTAAGGTTGGAAAGCCTAAGCAAACAAAACTGCTTGTAAGTTGTGCAAGGTACGAAAGGTAAACAATTCGAATGAAACGATTATTTTGTAAGTATAAAATTATGAAAACCCTTGATAAACACTTTGAAAGTGAACCGTTTTTAACAGTCGAACAGATTGCCGATGAAATCGGTTACGTTTCACATACGAAAAAGGAAATTGCCCTTTTGAATGCTTGTCTAAAAGAGTTATACAAAAGGGAATTTATTTGCAAGGACGAGAATTTCCGTATATCCGCTTTTGATTTCAGCTCTTACTATGAGTTCAAAGCAAATTGCAGAAATTTGTTTCTTGCTTATCTCGTTTCCGTATCAACCCTTGTTTCTGCTGTTTTCAGCGTCCTGTCTTATCTCAAATAGCTTTCAAAGCGAAACCGGCTATAATCACACCAATCAGAAGACCCACATAGATTCCAACGAACAGCCCTAAGCGCAGTCCATCAATGAATCCGTATTTCTCGCATGCTTCTACGTATGCCGATATTTCAGGGTCGTCCCAGTATGACATCCATTTTCTTATCCTTTCACAATCTTTCTCTACTTCTTTCATCTCTCACCTCTGCATTCTGTTGCGTAACAATTTACGGAAATATATTGACATTTTGCGTAGCTTGTTCTATTATCTAAGTAACCACACATAAAATAATATTCTACGCGCCTTGTATTTTCCGTATTTTTTTACGCTCTATACAAAGGATACCATAATATTATACGGTTGTCAATGTTTTTTTGCGTAGGATTATACGGGAAAGAGGACAAATAATGGATATCTATGAACGACTTAAGATTTTATGCAAAGACAAGGGAGTTTCTATATCGAAAATGGAAGAAGATAACGGGATACCTAAAGGAAACTCAAACAAATGGAGAACCTCAGAACCAAGAGCCGCAATGCTATTCAAGTTAGCTGAATACTTCGGCGTATCTACCGATTACATTCTTACAGGAGAGCAAAGCGGGGTGTCTAAAGAAAATTATTATGACATTGAAACAGAAATGCTTGCAAGGGAGTTACAGAAGAATAAAGAATTAAAAGCAATCTTTGATGTAGCAAAGGGAATGCCAAAAGAGCGTTTAGACGCTTTTTATAATCTGTTAAAAGATTTGAAATGAGGTGATGTCTTGGAGGAAAATGTAAAAGTTGTTTTTAGACCGTTTGATTGCGACTTTCGCGGTGCCGTCCTTTGCCGGTATGATGATGGCGAAAATTATTACACTATTGTAATAAACGAAAATCTATCAGAAGCAGCGCAAATACGAACAATAAGGCATGAAATAGCGCATATCGCGCATAACGACTTTGAAAATGATATGCCCATAGGAGAGATTGAAGCAATTAGACATTCGATTTAGTATGGAGGTGTGAATAATGAAAAAGGCTTTATCATTTATTTTATCTGTTTTCATAACGATATCAATGACAACTCCAGCTTATGGATATGGGCTGGCAAAACCAAACATAACATACATAGAATCAGACGGAAACTGCGCTTACATTGAATGGAGTAATGTTTATGGTGCTGAGATATACAACGTATATCGTTCTGAAACTAATAAGTATGACTATGAATTTATAGACACAGCAACTAGCAATTCCTATCTTGATTCAAACGTAGAATATGGAAAAAGGTATTATTACCAAGTCCAAGGGGTAAGCACCACAAGTTTTAGTGCTCCAAGCAATTCTAAATCTGCAAAAATTGTATGGACCGATAAGCATTTCCCTGTTAATGATTTAGACAGACCGAAACTTATTACATTTACGGACGATGACCAAGACTGTATATGGCTTCTTTGGGACGAGATCGAAGGAGCAAATGTATATTACATATATAGGTCAACCTCAAAAAACGGACCATACGAGTTAAAATATTTTGAAGAAGATAGCACTCTAACGTTTGATAAAAACATTAAAAAGAATAAACGGTACTACTACAAGGTACAAGCTTTATATTTCGATGAAGAGAATGGGACAATACTTGGCGGAAAGCCTAGTTTGTGGAGATCCAATATAATCGAAAGCAAAAGAATTGTAAAGAAGACAACCAAAACCGTATCAAAGCCTGTTAGTCAAACAGTGTATATCACAAGAACAGGTTCAAAATATCATCGGTATGGTTGCCAATATTTACGGCAAAGTTGCTATTCTATAAGCAAGTCAAACGCACGAGCGCAAGGATATACAGCTTGTTCAAGGTGTTGGTGATATGGAATACATAAGAAAAACATTTACCTTTGAGGGTAAACGATACACTGTCAGAGGAAAAACTGAAAAAGAAGCCATTATGAAGATGGCAAATAAGCTGCGGGATTTGGAGGAAGGCAGCGTTGTCATATCGGGGAACACTTTGGTAAAAGACTGGGCATTGAAATGCGTGGAAACATACAAGACTAATCAAGCCGAAGCTACAAGAAAAGCCTATTTGGAAAAAATGAATTCTGTCATTTTTACGAAAATTGGAAGCAGAACACTAAAATCAATAAAACCTTTTGACGTGCAAAATGTGATGAATTCTTTGCAAGGTTACTCGAAATCCTACATATCCGATATTTATCAAATGCTTAGGTTTATTTTTTCAAAAGCAAAAACAAACAAACTGATTGCTGACGATCCAACGCTAGATTTGCAGAAACCAAAAGGAACAAAAAAGAACCGTCGTGCGCTTACAGAAAGTGAAGAATACCATTTTCTAAAAGTGTGTGAGGAAAGCGACAGGTTTTTGGTATTCATGTTAATGTATTATTGCAGCTGCAGAACGTCAGAAGCAATCAACATTATGGGAAAAGATATTATAACGATTACAGAAAACGGAGAGAAGTACAACGTATTGCATATAAGGGGAACAAAAAGTGGAAATGCCGACAGGAAGGTTCCTCTTCCGGATGTTTTATACCATCGAATAAAAAACACGCCTAAATTCAATTACGTTGCGACTGACACAAGAGGTAACAAGTATACAAAATCAAGCCTTAAATGTGCGCTAAATGCTCTACGGCGCGAAATGAACATCTCAATGGGGTGCAAGGTTTTTCGGAACGAACTTATTCAACCGCACCCTTTGGCGGATGATTTTGTTCCATACTGCTTGCGTCACACCTATTGCTCAAACCTATGCAAAAAAGGAGTGGATATAAGAGTTGCGCAATACTTGATGGGACATTCGGACATCAGGTTGACAGCAAACATATATACACATACGGACAATTCTGCTATTGTGGATGCAGCAAAAAAAATGAGTGTGTGACACATGGTGTGACACTATATAATATAACAGTTGAAAAATAGCCATTTCTTACCGCGTTCGCAACGCGGAGGTCAAGGGTTCGAATCCCTCATCGTCCACCATAATAAAACCCTTGGAATTTCAACATTTCCAAGGGTTTTTGCTTGTCTTATTTTTGTAAATAATTTCAAATTTTAAGACAAAAAAGGTGCTATTTAGTGGTATTAGGTGTGACACTTAGTGTGACACTTTTTGATTGGCATTTTATAAAACAGAAAAACCACCGGCAAGCGGTGGCTTTCTGTGAAAGTGTGTGTATTCGTGCGAAAGATAGGATTTTTACACTATTATTATACCTCTGATATTTTTATGCGTCAAGAAAATACTTCGCTACTTTGTATTTCTTTCCATCAACGTCATTGATGAAGTTGTCTGCCATGCTGTAATAGAATTCTGCGTCTTCCGACATACCCACCATCGCCGCCGTGTCGTGATAATCGTTGTAGCACATATTCATCACTAAATACCATGAAACGCAATCAAAATCGCTTCTTTTTGCGCTTACAAATGAAACGATTGTTTCCATCGACCACTTTTCACCATACGGACGCATATTTCTGACGATCTCTTTTGCCTTTTCATCGCAAATATGGTATGCCACTGCTCCGATTTCGTCCATGATGCTTTCATAACATGCAGGGTCATATCTTTTCAAGCGTTCCATTCCGTTATTGATTGCATGGTGGACTCTATCCCATTTCGGATCGTTTTTGCGAGAAACAAGGCTAATCAATTCCATGTATTCCATTACTGAATCCTTTCTACCGTCACGATTGCGTTATTGACTGTGGCTGCTGCAGACAGTCTGAACGACAATGCAACCTCCGTTCCGATGCTGTTTCTTACGGCTCGCACAATATCCGTAACATTGAGCGTGATAAGGTCTGTTGCCGCTGCCGATGTTGCTCCTGCTACTGCATCAGGAATAGCAACACCGTTGTTATACATCTGCAAAGTGACGTTTCCGGCAGCTACACCAGTAATATTAAACATCGCGTCAATATCATACGCGCCGCATTTGTTTAGGTTAATACGGTTATTCGTCATTGCTGTGTTGCAATTCGTATTGAAGATGAGATTCAGCGGAATATCCGTTCCGGCTGTTACTGCTGTCGCAGTTGTGATGTTTGCTTTTAACATTTTCATTCCTTTCCAAGACAACGGCGGGGAAACCCCGCCGATTCTTTAACCTGTCGTTATACTAAAGTCGTCCCAGTCATTCCATTGCACCCATAGGCGATCGGTGCCATATAATAACCATACGGATTCGTTTTCGGAATGCCGCATAATGCAGTCTGAAGCTGAAGCTGATTGATTTGGTTCTGCATATCAGCAATTCTGTTTCCAGTGATGGCATCTAAGATTTTCTGTGTCTGTTCTGTCGTGTTTGCATTGATTGCCGCGGTATTGATTGCTCCGTTGTAGTTTACGCCGTCAATCGCTCTCTGCGTCTCGCAGCAGCACTGCGCAATCTGACTTTGTGTCGTACCGAAGTTGCGAAGCGTTTCGTATCCAAGATTGGAAAGTCCGTTCTGAAGACCCATATAATCAGCCTGCAAGCTGTCATTCAATCTACCGACTGCGTTGTCAAGGTTGTTGAAGTTCATAGCATTGCAAAGCCCTGCCTCTGTGACTGGAGAGCCTTTTGCCCCACCGAAACCAAACCCGCCGCCACCGATGAGCAGAAGAATCAGTAAAGCGAAGACCCATAATCCGGAACCGCCGCCACCGAGTACGCCTGTATCCTTGCCGGTAACTGCGCTGATGTCAGCTAATGAATAATTTTCCATGATAATACTCCTTTTGTTTTATTTATAAAATTGCAATTTTATCGAAGCATGCCAAGAATCACATCGGGGTTTATGCCCATTTCGTTGCATTTCTGATAAAAAACCTCTTGTGGGTTTTTACCGTTTACCATATCCATAACCTCTTTGATTCTTGGGTCGTTCATTTGACTAAGCGCGGACATCGGGTCTTTTGCTGTCTGCATGATTTGTTTTATTTGACCGATTGCCGGTGCGATCTGTGTCATTTGTAAAATAGGATTCATTACTCTACCCCCTTATCTGTGAGCGACTTTTTTATTGTTTCGGATAATTCCATAATCTGCGCTTTTAACTCGTCTAATTCCGCATGATTTACAACATCAGCTTTCGGCTCTTGCACTTCCACAAAATCAAAAGCCTTTACCGTAGAGAATCCGGAAGCGTCGGACGTTTTCAAATAGAATCTAGGTCTTGTAGAATCCATCAGTATGACTTGTTGGTTTGGGAAAATTCTATAAGCGTTTGCGCTCTCTATTCCATTGACATATTGAATGCCCTGTGTGTTGAACATGATTTTCTCCTTTTTTCTTTTATTCTGACACACATGAGCCAATGAGACAATTTACGAATAAGGTACAAAAAAGGCATAAAAAAAGAAGGGGTCGGAATCGACCCCTTACAATACTTTCCCTATTTTCCTGTTTACACGTTGAGAATATTTCCTTGCTGTGTCTGCTGATATGTTGAGTGCTTCGGCGATTGCTTCTAAGGGAATCCCTCTTGACCGCATCTCAAATACTTCAATCTCTAAATTGACAAAATTGCAATTTTCACGAAAGAAGTCGAGTTCCGGCTTTGTGAAGCCACATACCCGCATGTTTTCTCCTATTCTTTTATCTCTTTCTTTACCTGTTCGTAGACAGCTTCAATAATTTTGTCTAATTCGTCGGCAGATACATTGATTTTTAGTTCTTTCAGCTTATTGGAAACAAACTGCAAAACCTCTGCTTTTTTCTTCTCGCCGGATTCAGACTGCATCCACTGTTTCGCCCATCTGACTGAAACTTCCGTCCAGTACATGATTGTTTCCTGCTTTTCCTTGCTCATTTCAGCCTTTGCAGCCTTCCATTTTGCTGTCACAAGCGGTACTAAAACGCCTGTGATAATCAGTGTGCATAAGCTAATAATTACTTCTGTCCAGTTTACCATGTTATTCATCCTTTCCTTTTACCTTAATACCGGCTAATAACGCCAATTCAATCGTCCACGCGCCGAACCATGCAACAGTCAGCGCATCAGGCACCGTCTTATCCTTGTATGACAGCACCAAAACAACGACGGTGTACCAAATGATATTGACCATCGCTGCAATAACAAACTTTGTTCTCTTTTTCATAATCAATCCTCATAAATGATTGGAAGCTTTAACGCTTCCTCACACCATTTCTTAACCTTTGAATTACCTTTCATGCCGATATAAGCCTCATATTGCTCTTGAAATGCTTCGTAATCGTCCTCCGGTATCCCGCCATGCTTGATGTATGATTTTGCGTCGTCTAATAGCTGTTTTCTGCCGATCGCAAGAATCATTCTCTCGCCTGGTCTTTTCTTTTTTCTCCTGTCGTTCACAAAATCGCGAATTGTGGGTCCAACCCAAGACGAGCTGATAACCGCTAGAATCAATGTTAATACGTAGTTCTCCTGCATAAGTTCTCCTTAAATTGCAAATGCTTTGTTAATTTGTTTTCCGCTTCTTGAATCCCAGTTGTAGAACGTCTTAGAGTATTTTACGGAAGATCCCATGTGCATACCCCATGTATAAAGTCCAGCTTCTCCTACAATATCGTGCGCTTCGCAGATCTCTTTCCACTTCTTAGCATACCGAATGAATTCCTTTTCAGAAAGTCCGGGCATGCCCCAATCTGTGGCAACACCCCTTAGATGGCTTGATTTTGCGTTGCCGCCTACTTTTTTATTGTAGGCGGCAGTTCGATACCAAGCGTTGATTTTCATCGGTCTATGAAGCCATTTTCGGAATTCTTCAAGACACTGTGCGTGAAGAATTGCTTCTGCCGTCAGCTTGACGGTTCCAGTCTGATTTTTAGCATATTCTTTGAACGTGAAATGCTCTGTCAGTTTGGAACCGGATAAAATAACTTTTGCCATGTCTTTTTCTCCTTCCTAAAACGGGTTCTTTGTCTTCGGACTTGCCTTTAATGCCTCGAACAATGCCCATTTTTGTTTCCTTGAAATATCTGCGCTTGATAAAAATCCTTTAAGTTCGTCGTTGGAATATCTGCCGTTTCCGTTTGCATCGATCAGACCGGCAGCATGATCTAACATTTCAGGTGTAATTCCTGCACGCTTGATTGCTGCCGCTCTTTTCACTGCACTGTCAGATAAAAGTGTTCCGACTATTTGAGTTGATTGGCCGCTGTCTAAAAGCGCATAAGCCTTTCCGATATTCTTTGTGTAACCGGATTCTCTGATTGTCCTCGCTGCGTTTATCACATCTTCCTTTGTTGCCCCTGCTTCTCGAAGCTTTGTTGCTTTCTCTACGGCTGTTTTCGATGTCATGGCTATAACTGCTTCTTTGCTCATGCCGCTTTCTGCAAGCGCGTAGGCTTTTCCCGCACTGGAATCCGCTCCGCTTTCAGACAATATCTGATTTGCTTCTTTCACTTGACTAACACTCATCGTTCCGCTGTCAACAAGTGCCTTTTGTGTCTTGTTCAATTCTCCGTAGTCGTAAGCGTTTTTGGTTGTCTCTCCCATAGAAATAACAATAGAACGCTTTGCGGCATCTGATGCCGCTTCGTAAACGTCTCTGACTGCCTCTTTTTTTTCGTCTGTTGTCATGTTTTGATATTCGGAAGACGATGTTAAACTTGAAAGCCCTTTGTAAACTTCTTGCCCTCTGATCTTCTTGTACTCTGTAAACTGATCCGGAGTCATGCGAATATCCCTACCATCATATCTTACAGTGTAGCGTGAGCTGTAATCGGTAGGAACAACGTCTTTCCCCTCGCTTCCAAGTGCCTGACGAAGATTTTCGAGTTCTAGCACGGTTCTGTCTGTCTCTTTCTTTTGCACATACGCCGGAGACAAGAAATTTTCAAGTCCTGCCTTTAGATAGTCTGTTGGAGACTGTTTGCTATCTGTTCTTCCGAACATATCGACAAAACTTTGATTTGTGTTTGTTAAACCCGGGATTTTGTTTTCAAGCTTATCAATATACTTTTCTGTGTCTCTTTGCAGTTTATTTTCTGCTGTCGAAAGCGCGATTTTTCTCTCCGGTACAAGCGTTCTTGCAGTTTGACCTACAAGCGTCGGTATAAACTGGCTTACAAGGTTTTGTGCAGCATTTCCCATGAATTTTACAATATCTTTGCTGTCTCCATTCGCGAAGTCAAACAGATTTTGCACACCGGAAAGCATAGACATCTCCAAAACAGGTTGGTAAATCTGCGAAAGACTTTCGATTCCGTCCCATAGATTTCCGCCCTCTTTCAACATAGAGTTTCCGATTTCTACTCCGACAAAGAACGGCATGCAGATCGGAGCCGCCCAGTCCATTGTGATAGAATAATCACCGATATTCAGAGCGTAATCCTGCTTTCCTAAAAGCTGTTTCCATTTATATTCGCTGTTGTATTCGCCAAGAGAACCGTTTGCAAGCCCCTTGTTTCCCATGTACATGCCAAGTATCATAACCCCTGTACCAGTAAGCCCCTCTGCAATGTTTGTAATTGCCTTTTGCACTTTTATTGCGTCTGTAGCCTTTACAATATCGTACATTCCTTTTGTAAGACCCCATGTAAGCGCAAGCGGTGAATGAGAAACGCCTCGTCTCAAAATGTTTATCGGTGTCTTTGTGAATGGTAAAGCGGAATCCATGACAACCTTTCCGGCTGTTTTTGCTACTTTCATCGTTGCATCATCGGTTGCCTTTACATTTAGGTTTTTTCTGAACCTCGCAAGCGCATCTGCAAGTTTGCTAGGATCTCGATAAGTTGAGCGAAGCGCTTCATTGTAAGCATGTTCCGATGCCTGCTGAATGAATTCTTCTGTTAAGTCACCGACCTTTTTACCATTTGCCTTGCAATACTGTGCAAAAGCACTGTCGAAGTTTATCTTCATAAACATTTGGTCTTCTGCTTCCAGTGCTGCGTTATTCAGTTTTTTTGCTCCCTCTAAAAACCGATTGTTAAAAACTTTTGCTTCTAATGGTCGAAGTTCTTCATTATACTTTCCATTCCCACTATCAAGCGTCTTTCTCAATTTGTCGAATTGATCTCCGGCAAACTTTTTCAATGCTCTGTCATCAGAAGAATTGGTTAAGATTGCAGCTGTTTTTTTTGCTCCAACTTTTTCAAGTTTTCGGCTGAATGCCTTTTGCAATCCACTCTGAACGATATTATCCATTCTGACTACAGGAACATATAAAGCGTTGCCGACAATGTTTCTGATGTGTGTCCTTGGATTTCCGAGCATGGCAAGGTATCTCCAAGCTGTGAGTTTTTCGGAGAATGTCGCAGGCACTTGATTCCAAAGTTCAATGTTTATCTGCTTTCTAAGTTCCGGCAGTTCTTCTTCCGATGCGTTACGAAGCCTATCGAGCATTTCATCGCTAATATTTACGTTTACACCTGTGTTTTTCTTGATCTTATCGACGGAACGAATAACATTCTTGACTCTGCCTTCCGGAGACAGTGAATTAAAAAGCCGCATTGCCTGCAAGGTTCTGCCGGCTTCACTCTCCATTTGGCATACGTCAGACAAAACAGTTTGTGCAGCTTCATAATTGCCTTTATTGATGTGTTCTCTCGCAAGCTGATAGCCCATAGCAATATCATCGCTTCGGACTTCTTTCCCTTCTTTTAAGATATTCTCAAAAGATTTTGTTTCAAAATCAAGCCCATTTGTTTTGATTTTGTCAGATGCAAGGTCAAGTTTCTCCTTATTTGTTGTCTTTCTCGTCCAGTAAGAGCCTTCCTCGATGTTCGCCTTGATTACTTCTCTTGTCTTCTTGTCAACAATAGGAGAATTGTATACGGTGTTTGCCCCTTGCGTGACTTTTCCCATGTCTGTCCTAAGCGGAACCTTTCCACCATCGTATGTGCCATATTTCTTTTTTGCGTCCTTAAACGCTTGGTTCGGTCTAGCTACATCTGCGCCAAGGTCTTTTAGCTTGACATTATTTTGGGAATTTGATACACTTTGATTAAGAGTTGATTCTAAATCGACTGCGGTAGGTTGTGGACCTACGTCGGCAGCCGATTTTGGGATTAGCTCTATTTTTTCGACATTGTGCGTCTTCCCAGATATCTCAACTGGATTTTTAACGCTATTAGCTGTTGGAAGTTCCATTTTAGGCTCGATTTTGACGTTTTCAGCCTGTTTTGCGGCAGCTTTAGGCAATTCTACCTTTGGGGTAACTTCTTCCTTTACAGCCTGTTTTACGGCTTTTGGAAGTTCTTTCTTGACCGCTTTCTTTGAGCCTTTTAAGGCTTTTACCACCGGAATGGCTTCCATGACACCGCCAGTAACCGCATTGATTCCGGCATTGACCGCCATGTCCTTGGCAAGTTCTTTGCCTTTTTTGCCCTCGCCCCTTGCCAAGCCTAAATCCATCGCAGTACCAACGGTGGCATCTGCGATTGCGTTCTTGGTAGCACTCTTCAAGACCTGTTTTGTAGCTTCCTCGCCGATTTTCTTTCCGACCTTGCTAGCAACGGCTTTTTCAGTTGCTTTTTTGCCTGCTTTTGTAGCCAAAACTTTTCCGGCAGCCTTTGTAGTCGCTTTTCCTGCCGCCCCATAGCCTACTGCATAGCCTGCCATTTCACCTGCGATATTGCCCGCTTTTCTTGCCTTTTCAGCGCTCTTTGTAGGTGCTTTGATGGTCTTGCTTCCTTTTTCCATCTTATCGCTAAGTTTCTTGCCTTTTGCAATGCTATACGCCATGCCCGGGAGGGAATTGTTCACAACTCCCTCTCCAAAGCCTGTATAAAACTGCCCTATTTTGTCATTGGAAAATCCGCCTTTCCTCTGATATTCGGCTTTCTTTTCCCTGTTAATTTGGTCTTGCACCTTTTGGCGTTCTGCGGTCGGTAAAAAGTCAGATGTGATGTCTCTGATAAGCCAATCAAGCTGCTGTTTTACGCCACTTTTCGACTTGCTTGCTCCGCTCTTAGCATCGCTCTTTGTCGGCAAGTTCCGTTTCTTTGGCTTTAGCTTTCCGTTAGAACTGGTTTGAACAAAATCGCCGAATGTCTTTGCAGAGTTTTTTGTAAAAGCCTTTTCGGTTTTGTGTTCTTTCGTTTGCTTTTTGAGGTCGTTCCAATCTATAGCCATTTTCTACTCCTTTAGACTTTGTAACCATATGCCGCAAGAGCGGCTTTTGTGAAGTTTTCGCTCAACTTTTTGCTGTTTGAGGAATTTTGAAGCCCTGTTAAATACGCTAGGCTTGGAAGCGTGCTGTTACTGCTTTTCTTTGTCTTGCTCGTCTTATTGGTTGTTCCACTGGATTTGGCGGTCGTTCCTGTGTTTCCCCAAATGGACGAATAATCCAAGCCGGATTTGGTCGAATTCTTTGTTGTACTCTTTTTTGTAGTCGAATTCTTTTTCTTGTTCTCAACAACCTTGTATCCTTGTGCCTTTGCCTGTGAAGCCGCCGCAGAAGAATTGTTGTAATGCAGTCTGCCATCAGAGTCAGTCCAAACATAGGTCGGATTCTTGCTTTGAATGTTTGCAGATACTCTGCTGTTCCAATCGTTGGTTTTTCTCTGTTGCTGTTGCTGTAAGTATGCCTGTAATGCTGATGCTTGACTCTCTGCAAGCTGTTTTTTCTGATTAGCCAAGTCCTCCGCTTGCATTTGACCGTATTGGTTATTGATTGCGGCTTGACTTTGCTGTAATTGTGCCATGAGCGAGGATAAATCGCCTTGGTACTCGTTTCCGAGTTTTGCAAGGGATTCTTGCAGTGCCGAATTGTTGCTCGCCAAGCCCGAAGCATATGCGTTCAGAATGCTGTTTAAGGCGGTCTCGCTTGCACCGCCTGTGATTCCGCTAGACGATAACTGCTCCGCAAGTTTGTTTTTGTTCTGCTTGTAAACAATGTACTGCTGTCTCGCGGCATCTTCGGCAGCTTGGTTTGCTTGATTTACGCCTTGATTGTATACGTTTCCAAGCTGTCCTGCATTGGTGTTGTAAAGGTCTTGCGCTCCGCCTAAAGCCATGTTCCATTGGTTTTGGATGTTCGGGTCGGCAGTGAGTTTATCAGACCCGATCGGATCCATTCCGCCTTTTGTCAGTGCGTTATAATACGCAGTGCCATAAGCTGTAGGATTGTTCGAGACTGACTTAATCACATTTTGCATGAACCCTATCCCGCCTTTTGCTCCGCTCGATTTTGTTCCGCTCGAATTAGTTCCATACAGTTTATCGGTGGTTTCTTTACCAAAAGAATTTCCGTATGAGTTCGAACCGCCTGTTGCGGATTTAAAAGCGGACAGCGCAGATGATGTGCCACTCCCCCATACTCCGTCCACGTTTCCTTTGTAATATCCTTTGTCTTTTAACCCCTGTTGCATTTTCTTTACTTCAGATGTTGACGTGGAGCCTTTTCTATAAATTGTAGCCACGATTATCCCCTTTCCTTATTCTGTTACTTCCGTCCAACCGTATACTCCCGGCTCCCATACATTATTATCAACCGTAGATACCCAAGTCTTTCCGTTGTGCTTCACTTTGTCGTTTTTCATGTACGGGTTTGTGCTTTCCGGTTGTACCCAGTCCGGTATTTCTGTCGGTGATGGAATTAGAACCTTTGCCCATAGAGAAGGCGCGTCTTTTGGCGTCCATGTGCTTTGGGCGGTGTGCGCTTGCAGGCACTTGTACAATGTGTCTTGATAGCGTACTCTGTCTCCTTTTTTATAGGCTTCCGATTCATTCCATGATGGGTACAGCTCCTGCACTTTCGCCGCGGTTTCGTCGTCGAAAGTTCCTGCAATCAGCGTCGTCTTTCTATTCACGAATGTGTGCAACGTTTCGTCCATTCGCTGAACAAGGTCGTTGATTTGCTCCTGCATCACCTTGATTGCTTTTACTGTTTCTGCGTCCATGTTTTTTCCTTTCCCGACCGGAGTCGATTATTTAGATACAGCCGAACGGAGCCAACCCAGAAATAAGGTTCGCATTGCTATAGTTCGCATTGCCGGTGCCGGTCACAGCGCAGTAATAAGAAGTGAAGTTCGAACGAACAGAGCACTCCCACCAATAGGTGGCCGCACCTCCATCCCCTACATTTTTGATTCTGTTCGCTGATGCCTTATACCAATCCCACTGCGTGTAGAGCGCGGCTTCATCGGATTGTGAATAGGCTGCGCTTTTGAAGATTGCTTTTTCCGGTGCAAGCCCGAAGTAGTCTGTAGTTTCGAGTAGCCCGCTTGTTTCTCCCCCGCCTTTTCCCTGTTTCCACTTGAACTGCTTAAAGATTCCCCTAAGCGATGACGGGATTGCCTCTCTGAACACATTGTTGCACCACGTTCTTCTTGCGCACCCGGACCATCCGTTTTCATTTGTGTCGCTCGAGTTCATATACCCCGTTTTTTTCAGGCTGTTTTTTAGTCCTACAATGAAATCCGGTTTTGTTTTACCGCCGGAAGTGGTTGTCGCTAAAGTAAACCCTGTGCAGGTCGAGTCCATCAAGACAAGTGTTGCGCTTTGCGCAGCCTGTGTCTCTCCAACTACGACTGCTGCCATCACAGAGAGATTAACTGTTCTTTCCTGCCCTACCGCCCAGTAGTCTTTGAGGTTAATCTGACCTGCATCGGCAGCAGCTACCATGTCAGCAATCTCCGCGTCAGTTCCGGTTGCCCAAGTGACGATTTTGATTGACACCGTTACTGTTGTGCTTGCAGTCTTTGTGACGCCGTTTTCGCTGTAACTTACCGTCACTGTGATGGTTCCGGTTGTGCTTAGCGTGCTTCCGTTTGCCGGGCTTGTCGTGTAGCCTGTTACTACAGCGGAATTTCCGGAATTGAAGGTCGCTTCCACGACCATACCGGAGAGGTTTAGCGTCTCGCCTTTGGTGTAGTTTTTTTTGGTTGGCTGTGTGGCGATTGCAATAGATGACAGCACTCTCGTGACGGTGATAGATTGGCTTGTCTGATAGGTGATATTCGCTTTGTCCCATATCCATGTTACATTGATTTTCGTCGTGTCCTCATAAACTGTCGTTCCTGCTGACGGGGAAAACGTACACTGGCTTGTTATGTCCTGCGAGGAACCGTCAGAAAAGCTTGCTTTCACGACCATGCCGGCGAGGTTTATCTTTTCTCCTGCTTTGTATGATATCTTACTCGGTGCGGTTGTCACTTCAATTCCTGTTGGAATACTCCCAATTCCGCCGCCTCGTCTTACGATAAAACAGTCTCCCATTTATCTCACCACCTTTATGTTTAAGCTGATGCTTGTTCCTGTTGCTTCTTTTGCGTAGAATGTAATCTGATTCGCGCCCGCCTGTGCCTTGAAGACTTTCCCCCACGCTTCTTCCTGTGCTTCGAAGTCTGCCGTTGCGGTTATAAGGTCAATAATCGGTGTGTCTGTCGCAAGGATTCCCTGCACGGTGACTACCTGCTTAACGTATCCTGCCTCCGTAGTCCACGATGTGCCGAGGGTGGCAGTTTTGTTTAGAGTTACGGCTTTTTTGGCAAGTTCTGTGGTTGTGTTGGACGGAACATTTGCAACCTTGTTTTTGTCGGTTGTTGTGTAGTCGTTGGTAGACAACTGCTTACCTGATACTTTGTCAACCTTTTTTCCAAGCCCTTCTGTCAATTCTGTTTTTGTCGCAAAATCACCGCCTGCCGCCGCTTTCGCCTGCTCCATGTAATACTTGGCATTGTCAGCATCTTCTCCGACTCTCGTTCCGGTGCCGCCTTTTGCGTAGGACTGCGAAAGGATTGCCGAAGTGTCCGCCGCATTCGCTCTCTGATCCGCTATGATAGCTGCGTTTCCTGCGCTTGTTGCGCTTTCCGAAGCAGATGCTTTAGAAGCCGCCGCAGATTCAGAATATCCCTTTGCAGACTGATTAAATGTGCTTGCGTTGTTTGCGCTTGTTTCTGCCGCAGACGCGCTTCCCGCCGCTGAATTTGCGCTTCCTGCAGCCGCAGAAACATATCCCTCTAAGGTTGATACTGCCGTAAGCGATAAGTGGTCTAGTGTAATAGAATTCGGCTTGACAATCGCAGTGACGGAATACTTTGGTGACTCTGTGAAGTCAATCGTATCTGAATCACTAAAGCTATAAACATTCAGAAGTGAGGTAACTTCTGTTTGCGTATAGGTTCCGTCTTGATTCGTGATTCTTAAATACGTCTTTCCGTCAATCTCCATCAACTCGAAACTTGCAGGAATTTTTTCAAGGTCTGTGTCAATATCTGTGACAACTCCGCCCTTTGTTGTAATTTTGAATTTTCCGTCGCCTTTTGTGTAGGAAATCGTTTTTATAAGGTCGGTCGTTTCTTCTGAAATTTTAGTGTTTGTTTCTTCTTTGGTGTATCGTGAGGAAATATCAGTCGAAATACTGTCAAGCCCTAAAGCAATCAATAAATCAACAAGTTCATTGTGCTTATCCATATTCAGCTGTGGAAACTTGTCAAAAGCATCTTTGTTCTGCTCGACGGTTCCGTTCAGCCTTCTGCCTTGATTTGACTTGACATAAGCTGCATTTCTCTCACTGGTTAGCGTTTTTACGTCAGATAGTGCCATGCTCTACCCCCTATTCTTTGAAAAATTACCTACTGTGTAAGTCTTTGTTATCTTCAAAAGTCCGAACGGTTCATAAATTGTGTTGTTTTCAACGACAATTTGCAGTCGTTTGTACTTCTTTACTTTCTTATTGAAAAAATCGTCTTGCGCGGTTTCATTGCTGCTGAATGTGAATCTATCAAAATCGACTGGATCCCAAGAGAAAATATCGGCAAAGAATATTCCAAGAGGATATTCTCTTTCTCCGTCTGCTATCAACGTCACTTCCGCTGATGTTCTATCATACGGAAGCAAGGTTAAAAGCGAACCTTTTTTATTCAGCGTCTTAAAATACTGCGGCGCTCCGTCATCGTCAAGCGGTGTGGACCATCTGCATGGTATCGCAACGCCGCCAGTCAGTATTTTGTCGCCAATCTCTGTTACATAAACCGTTCCATCATCGCAGTATGCGGTTTTATCTGTAATGTCAGTATTGAATTTGCACAAAACGCCCTCTGCCGTTCCAAACCATAACTCGTTTTCGTACTCAAAGAAACACGTTGCCGGAATGTTCTCCCAATAGTAGCACTCATACGAATAGTTTGTCGTGTTGTTCACGTCGTTAGACTTCTGCCTACCGTCAAGAACATAACAATGACCATTCACTGCAAGAAGATAATACCGCTTCCACACAACGCTGCAAGCGTTTTCCAGGTTAGGTTCGTTAATCAGCTTCTTGTCAATGTAGTATGAGCGGTTTCTAAGTACGTTATCTGTCGTTGCAAAAACATTTGTGATTGCAAATACTCCGTTTCGTGTCAAAAACAGAGGGTCGTCGCCTAGCGTGGCGAATGTCTTTGTCGCAATTCCGCCCGCTCCGCCCATTGTAGGCTTGACTGCGAAATACGTCTCTCCTGCAAGCGTTTGACCGTAGGAAAGATAAACCGTTGTTTCTGTGTTGGTATCTCCCTTTATGACCGCCAAATAAGAAGAATAGGCGTGTAAACCGACAATATCATTACCATCTTGACCGGCTACAAAATAATTGTTGTCAGGCCAGTATGTAGGGTCGTTGATTCCTGTGTAGTAAACACGATTCTTTTTCACTCCACCTACCGCAAAGATTCTGTCTGTTGTGGAATACCCGTATGCCTTTGTGATAGAGGTTTTCAGAAGGTCAACTCTTGATTCTTTGTATTGCCCTTTATAAATTATCGTCTCAACTCCGCCGATGGTTTCTTTGTGGTCTTCGGTAGCGTCAAAATTCTCGAATGTGATTTTTACATTGTCCTGTCCGGTCACAACAGGCTTATGCGCAGCCTTGAACGTGATTTTAGGGGCGCATACGACGAAATCAACCGTATTGCCTAAAATATCTCTGCCCTTTAATGTCTTGGTTTCTCCTATGGTGTAATCGGTATCCTTTGTTTTGGTTTCAAACTCTCCGTCAGAGTTCATAACTTCGACTTTGATGGAACCGGCTACAATGTATTTATAGAAGTCACTCTCTGTTAGTTTTTGCGGCACAAGAGAATATTCCTTGTCTGTGTCGTTCCCTAAAAATGAGAATGTCCTTTTTGTAGTTAAAAGGTTGACTCCCTCTAAGGATACTCCGCCGGTGCCATCGGGGTTTCTCGAAATAGACACTTCCGGAATCTTTGCTGTTCCTGCGGTCAATACGTCCTCTGCCGCCAAGTTCTTAAACTTATACAGCTTTCCATTACAGAACGAATATACCGAATCATCAAACAAAAACAAGTCAGCGCATTCTAATCTTTCGTAAGAAACAAGCGTTACAATGGTATCAACGCCGTTTTTTTCGTAAACTGCGTATATTCCCTTTGCAGCTATTACATACTTGACTGCTCCAACGCTCTCTTTGTGCAGGAGAATCTTTTCAATCTTCCCCGCGTTCGGAATTGTGGTGACTTTTCTCCAACCTCGTCTTTTTATAGGGTTTCCCCCATTGTCGGAAATTAAATTGAGCATGTCGGGGCTTCTTCGGATTTTTACCTCTGTTCTGTCTCTCGAAAAGTCTGCTCCACGCAATCCCTCGTAGTAGGTATGCCTATATGATGGTTGTGCAGGTATTTTTAGCTTCATAATCTCAACCCCTGTCCGATAACAGTTTTTCTTGTGGAATAACATGCCTGTTTGATCTGATTCATCAAATCGTCGTACTCGTTGTAGTAATACGTCGCTTTCGTCAGATCGTCATCAAGCCATACATAATGCCCTGCCAAAAGTTTGATTAAAGGCTGCACGATAAGCGGCAGCTGGATCTCAAAATCTTCGGGCGTGTCCTCTGTAATGTCAGTAATGACCGGCATCGTCCATTTTTTTTCGTCTGTTGATAATTCAGATTCGAAATATGCCTTTAGCGGCATGACCACCGTTGTATTGATTACATGAATTGCATGGTTCGCGGCGTTTCTTGTAATGGAGGCGTATTCAGTCATCGCTGAATTATCCTCAAAGCCAAGGTCTCGTATTTGATTTTTAAGTTCTCCCCATGTCATAGCTTTCTCCTAAAAAAATAAGGGGGCATTTCTGCCCCCATCAAGTTACGGTAACTCAATAACGGACATGGAAGCCTTTGTAGAGGACGGAACGATAAGGATATAGTCCTTATCAGTACCGGATACGTTTTTATATCTTCCGTCGTCCAGTCTGATTGCGGCAGTCTTTCCGGCTGCAACCGAAAATGCGTCAAGGTCTTTTACGCCCTGAATGCCGTTTCCTTGCTTTACGGTAACAGTAACCGCAGCAGAAGCGTCCGTGTTCTGCACTAAAACGACTCTTTTCCAGTCACCGTTTACTGCCGGCACCTGAAAACCATCGGTCGTACCGGCTGTAAAGGTTAAAGTTCCCCATTCGTTAAGGGTTAATTTGTCAGATGTGATTTTTACTTTTGCCATTTTCTATACCTCCTATACCCATTTGCCTACGATCAGTTCTTTCGGTCTTGCGATGATGCCATCATACAAAATGAATCCCTTGACCGCGTCGATAAACCCGTTTTCCGGTCTGTACGGCTCGATGTGCGTCATCGGATTTACAAACGCAATCGCTCTGTTTGTCTTCAGCTGTACCATGTAGTTTCCGGAAGAATCTTTCGCGCAGTTGTTGGATTCCTTGATCGTGATACCGTTGTACTTGCCTACAACGCCGTTTTTCATCATAACAGAGTTATCGGTATCAAGGTGTACATACGCCTGTTTCAAAAGCATAACGTGTTTCGGAGGAAGCGTCAGCGTAATGTTGGACGTTCTCTTTACATCGTTTTCCAGTAATTTAACAAGCATGTTGTCGATTGTTTCAAGAATATTGTCCTTTGTGATGGTGGTTGCCGCAGAATTGAACACAACAGCCTGTTTGTTTAATGACATATTCGCAACAAACCTATCCATTTCGTCCGCCAAGGCTTCGGAAGTTTCCTTTGCAAGGGCTTCCATTAAGCCGCCGACAGCCTGTCTTTTATCAATATCGCCTACTCCGTAATCAAAGTATGCTGCATGATTGATGTTAAGAGTGATAGACTGATCTGCGACCTCTTCTGGTCCGGTCAAAACAATCTTCTTACCTATCTGCGTCTTGATTGTTGGTTTACCTACGCCGAGAATTCTTACCGAATCGCCTTTCTGCTTAACTTCTCCTTCATACTGACGATTGGTGTCAGCTACGAATACATGATCTCTCTCGATGTCTCTGTTGATTGCTTCCGCCCATACTGTTGGAATAAAATTTTGATATGACATTTGTTATTTCTCCTTTACCATTTGCTCATTGATTCGCGGATTCTGTCATAATTCGCTTTCACTTCCGCAGGAGACATCGCTTCAACTTCCTCACGCGTGTAATAATCGCTTTGAGGTTTGTCTGTGGTTGAGACATTTCCGATGATTGGTGGTTTCTTGGGTGTTATGTTGCCTTTGTATGCCATCATCATTTGAAATGCTTGCTCTGCTCCCATTTCGCCCATTGGATTGAAGCGGAACGCTAAATATTCCTGTCCTAACTCATCAATGGACTTTACTTCGGGATGTGATTTCTGAATCTCTGCTAAATCCGCATCCATTTGCGCTTGAGCCTGCTGCTCTAAAAGCTGCTGCTCTAAGCTAGCGTTTTTATTTTGGAGTTCAGCGAGCTGTGCTTGCATTTCCGTTTCTGCCTTGACTTCCTCGAATGGTCGTTCGTCGTAGTAGGCATGTGCCTTTAACGCTTTGTCTTCACCATCAAAAAACAGCCCTAAAGCATCTTCGTACTCTTTGGACTGTTTCTGTGCTTCGGCTAATTGCCGAGCGAGTTCTTCATTGTGTCTTCGCATCTGTGCAAATGCTGCATCTTGCTCTGTTTTGGCAGTTTCGGCGACTTCCTGCTCTTCTTCGCCTAAAACTTC
>OIYG01001084.1_pt1 | contig 22181 bp, 38 predicted proteins | sample 1587861 | NCBI WGS metagenome assembly OIYG01 (sample SAMN03283272) | human gut metagenome | biome: human-associated habitat; material: feces | host: Homo sapiens | place: Peru | collected 2012 | reverse complement strand
ATAAGGGCCTGACCCGCTCAGCCCGTTTTTTCGGCAGGGGGGTGTACACAGTCTTTTATAATTCGCGGCCACTCTTTTTCTAAGTCTTCCAGCGCGTGGATAAATCCCTCTTGCAATTGTAACTTCACAAACTCTTTGCACCATTCATCGCCAAGAGATAAGTGTTCCGGCGTCAAGCAAAAATACAGTTTTACATAATGATTACAATTATCAGACGATGGCATTCAATCCCACCTTTCTAACGTCAGCGGCGCACCGCCGCTGCATTTCCGCAGCCGCTCTGGGTGGCACACAGTCTCGTGGCAGTCCTTGCATACGCTGACAAGGTTGCGCTGCCGGTTGCCGTCTGCATCCGTGTACCAAATATCCAGCGCAAGTTTTGGCGCGCGGCGCACATGGTTGACGTGATGCACAAGCTCTGCCCGCCGGTAACGTCCGCGCTCTTTGCACAGCTGGCATTCGTGCTTGTCCATGTCCAGTACCTTGTGCGATAGCCGCACCCATTGCGAGGAGCAGTAGAACGGATGCACATCACCCGATGCTATCAAAGAGCAAAGCCATTTGTAAAACTTATCGGTCATATATCTGTACTATCAAGTTGCTTACAAAATATAAGCAGCACTCCCAGGATACATTCAGTTTCTCGGACAACGTAAACGGGTGGAGTGCTGCTGCATCCGGTACTTTCGCCGCCAGATGCCCGGCTATCTGCGCAGCCCCCTCACAGGGTGCGCAAATGGCATTCCCGGCAGGGACTGAGCCTGCAGCCTCTGGTTTTGGAGACCAGCGCTCTACCAATTGAGCTACGGGAATATATCATGCCGCGTGCAGGAATCGAACCTGCAACGACCCGGTTATGAGCCGGATGCTCTGCCGGTTGAGCTAACGCAGCGTAAAAGAATGCCCGCCTGCAATGCACGGTGCACATCATGCATAACAGGCGGGTAAAAATATTTTCGGATAAATTGTATCAGCAGCTTTTGCTAATCTGCGCGGATAACAGGCCGCGCCCCTTGCATACAGCCGTACCCTCCGATCTCTGCCCTCGGCTCACGCTTTGTGCGGCTCGCCCAAAAACCGATACTCCAGACGATGCGCACAAAATTACTTTTGAATGCTATTTGAAAAGTTTCCCGGAACACAGGTGCAGGCACGCAGCTTTTTGCAATAGACCAAAACAGTTTAACGAAAAATTCAAGCATGGTTTGCACTCCTTTCCAAGGTGTCCACAGTGGACACCCGCCGGGCTTGATTTTGTTTTGTGTGCGCCGCTGGATCTTGAAGCGGACGGCGCGGTGATCCATTGAGCACAGGAAGATTCCAAAAGCCTGTGCTATGCTTCCCGCCGGGTCTCGTCATGAGGATGCAGGTCATTCACGTTTCCGTCAATGTCTGCATCATAATTTTAGCACATCAAAATGGGACATTCTGGACATTTCGACCTTTTTGTGACATTCCGACCATTTTGTGACACGGCTTTTGCGTAGCTACGCAGAGAAGTGGAACTATGTGAATTTTGTAACAATTTCGATAAACTAAGGCTTTTTCACTCTCGGAAACTGTCTCCACGAAAAAGTCCAGTTGTTCTGATAAGCAAACATCCCGCACTTTGCGTCTTTTGACGTTTTCTGCAAAGTTGCGCCACATCCACCGGATTCCCTGTCGAATGGAAAATAGTGGTCACAGAATAAACATTTTTTCGGAAGCTTTTGTCCGCACATTTTGCATTCATCTCTTCCGTCCAATTGATGCCGTCTGTTGTTAATATACTTTAGGTCAGGCTCTTCTCCTATGTCTGGCAAAAAATAGCCAGCAACCAAAGAAGAAGAAAAGTAATCGCTTTCGTAAGATTCTATTGGAATCGGGTCGACCTTCTCAAGAAGTGCTTTGTATTCATTCGGAAGTTTAGACGGATAAAATCTGCCTGACCATTCGCTTACGCCATCTCCATAAAATCCCTTTCTTTCCCACTTGTTTAAATAATACAAAGCTCTTTTAACCGGCAAAGCATTATGGAAAATTCTATACACATCCGATGGCTTAGCAAATCCTCGCAGTGCATAACAAACCAAAAAGAAGAAATTTTCTTGATCGTTCATTGGTATCTCCTTAGTCTATGCGTAAAAAATTGAGTACCAGACACGCTATCGTGTACCCAAGAACGCCGCCCAGTACGACAGATGCGGGAGTAAATACCATGAGTATCTTCCGCACTGTCCACCCGCTTTTCCATGCCCACCGCACGGAAAGCATACACACCGGAATGCTCAAGCAAGCCATAAGTACGGTGGCTGCTAGCCAATAAACAAAAATCATATAGCCACTCCATTCCCGCTACTCATCGGCATACATCCTTGCGCCACAGGATGGGCAATAATTCCACATATCGTCAGGCGGCTCATAGTCCCAATCGTTAGATATTTCGCAGGTGCAATGTGAGCACTGGAAGCGGGTAGCCGTAACCGGGTCATCGCTATCTATCGGTACCCATGTAGCCCGCTGGGGCTTTGTGTTTGCGTTTGGCATGGCGTCAATAAAATCTTTCACGTCCTGAAACGTGTGGATCTCTCCGTCAGCTGCAAACGTATCAAGCATAATTTTCAGCTTTTCGGGGTTGATGAGTTTAATCTCGTCCATCTTTACCCTCCTGCGGCCGCAGCACTCCATCCGGTTTTTTAGGCAACGGCATCCAGACCGGAAGGCAATCCGGGAAAGCTGCCACCACGTTCCACGGCCAAGCTGTCGTGTCCATGGCGCCGCGGTTCATGTTGATGCTCAGGACGCAGCCGTCCTCGTTTGCGTCCTCTGCGGTGGGTTTTCTCTCTACCGTTCTGATCCATCCCGGCAGGCCCGCCGGGAATGCTTCCGGTGTCTGCAGCAGTGTTTCAAACAGCCGATTGTAAACATAGCCGCCGCTATGTTTTCCCAGACTTTCAGCGTCTTTTATTCTCCGGTATGCGAGTTCTAAAGCGTCAGCGTCAATGTACTTCTTTCCATTCATTGTCTGATTCTCCTTTTTTCTCTTGTGGTTCTGGCGAATCCATCAACTCAGCAGTAACCCAACAATTTCATTAAGAAATCGAACAATTTCATATACTGCGTGCTGAAATTTTCTTGTCAGCCCTATCGGCGGCTGATCCATAAGGGGTGTCCCATCGTCGTTCTTTCTCCACCACAGACGGCTCCACATCGGGCAACCCGGTTTTTCGCAATCGTAGTGATGCTGAGAAGGACCAGTCCACGTTGGTTCTAGCCAATCATGGTACTTCCTGAATTTGCACCCTGCACATGGATTTTCAAGCGCTTTTTCCTTTTCTGTTTTCTTTTTCAGTTCTTCGATCGTAATGGTTTTATTTTTTTGGTTTTTACATTCTGGGTGATTTTTAATCCAGATAGGGCATGTATGGTCTTCGCATATTTGTTCAACTATCGTTTCATCCGCATAAATAAACGAAGTAAGTTTTGAGCATCCTTCACATGTGTTGAAATCGATTTTGCCCATCTCGTAGTGTAATTGTTTAGAAATTTCAGCGTCCTTTTGTCCATAACAATTTTGCAAAAAAGTTTCACAGTTTCCATATCCGGCAGCGTCTAGGTAACGCTCTATTTCAGCTTCCAATCCAGCTGCACGGACTTGTTCAAAACTAATCAGCCCCGATTTAAGATCGCTTGCAAGCCTTCTGAATCCTTCATCTGTTAGCAGGCTGCTACCCACAAGATCACCCCACATTCTTTTGGATCCACCGGTAAACCCTCCGGCGAATAGATTCTGCGTCCACGTCAAAGCCCCGCTCGGTAAGCTCCACGGCAACGTCCTGCGGCTTTTTGCCCTCTACGCAGATCGCTGAGAGCATAGCCCGAAGCTCCGGGTCATCGCAGTCCTCTACCATGTGCACACCGATGTTGTACAGCTTGTTCTGCATACGGTTAATGTCTTTCAGCCGCCGGATCTCCGCAGCACGCTGGTTGTAGGAGGAATCTGCGGTCCCGGTCACTGTTACATGACCGAGAACGCAGCTGTTTCCCTCGCCGTGAGAAGCTTTTACCACATCCGAGGCAGCCTGCGGACCATCTGCCTGCAGGATCTCCAGCCGCTCGATGCGCTGCCGACGTTTGGCAATGTCATAGGGTATTGCATATAGACGGCGAAATTCGTGTGGCTTCATCCGGCAACCTCCCAAAATTTATTTCAGTTCAAAATAATTCGTCAGAATATCCGTGATGCCGGAGTAGAAACCTATCCAGCCGCAGGTGAAGAAGCTGTTGTCCTGCAGAATGATGGCGTAGTCATCACAGGTCTGGCCGGCGTCCTCTCTGGTGGTGTCTATCCGCTTCCACAGCGTGGCCCCGCCGGGCAGAGGCTGCTTGTAATATGCAAGCCGGAAACGCACATCTTCCCATTCCAGTTCCCATGCTGCATTTGCACCCAGCGTTTTCTCTGCCAGCTTGTGCAGCGTGTTATTTCCACATATGCAGGTATTCGAGATTGCAGGACACTTTTCTTCTGCATTTTTCGGTTTTTCTGGTGCGGACGCAGCATTCTCCGGTTCCATCCCACGGTTTTGATCCACCTGCGCTGTCTGGATATCCGCAGTTTTGTTTTCCACAGCAATGGCAGCATCCAAAGACGACTTTTTTCGATTTTGACTGTAAATCCCGTTTTCCAGACACGCCTTCACAAATCTTTCCCATGTAAATGCAAACTCTCCATTTTTGCTGCCCCAGAATCGTATTTTTCTGTTGTCAAAATCAACAAATCCCTCTTTCAAGCTTCGTCCACAAAGGCCGCCTTTTGCATCTATAAGGGCTTTTGCTGTAAATTCTTGAACTGATTTGACCCAATCAAATGCGCAAACCTCTTTTGCGCATTCAATAACCCATGCAGGATACTCAGTTTTCGGTACCGTTTCCGCAGGTTCTTCTTTCTGCTCCGGTTCTTCCGGTGCAGCACCCATAAAACGCGCATAATCCTGTGCGCTGCGGTATGCTTCCATCAAGCCGATCTCTCCGGCCTTCAAGCGTTCCTTGATGAGCTCGTTCTCGCAGGATGCAATCACGTTCAAGCGGGCAGCAGCGCCGGTGGACAAGCCCAGAATGCGGCAAACCTCGTCACGCACCTTGCCTTCCAGCTGTCCGGCTGCTTTTTTCTTGGTCAGCGCATCCTTCAGCGCCTCGTACTGCGCCAGGCGCTCGCCGTCGGTCAGGTCGCGGGCGGTAGCGTTGGCCGTGATGAGTGCAATGCGGTCATCCAGCTTGCCGTGGCTTTCCCGGATCAGGCAGGGGAGAGCGTCAAACCGGGATTCTCCGCACGCCGACAAGATGCCGCACGCCGCCCAACGCCGGTGCCCGCTGATCAGCATATAACGATCCGGCTCGCCCTCTACCGGGATGACTTCCAGCGGCTGCCGGAGGCCGTGCTGCAAGATATCGTCCTTCAGACCATCCATGTTGCCGATGGTGTAGATCTCGTCATTGTCCGGGTTCGGGATGATATTCCGGCTCGGAATCATAACCACCTGCATCTGCTGCCCCGCCGGGGTGGCCGTCTGGCTCTGGGCGTTCATCAGGCTGTTCAACAATCCAGTGCTCATGTTATTCGCCCTCCACGCATTTTTTCACCAGTTGCGCCAGCGCCTTATACTGGGCGCTGGTCTTGATGTTCCGACAGACCTTGTGCACCGGCAAGTGCCGTGCCTTGGCTTCCTTGACCTTCACGCTGTAATTGATACGCAGGATGCTGTTATCTGGGTTGCGGAAGGCGGGCAAGTCCATGCTGGCAATCTTGTTGATGGTGTCCACACTGTACCTGCCCCGGGTGTACTTGGTTGCCAGCACGCCCATTACTTCCAGCTGCGGGTTGTAGGCATCCCGGATGGCATTCACCTGCTCGCAGATCTCGCTCATACCGTCCATCGCCCACTCATCGCAATCCACCGGAATAATCACCCAGTCGGCGGCAGCCAGCGCATTGACGGTAGCCATGTCGATGTCAGGCGGGCAGTCGATAATGCAGTAATCGTAGTCATTGTGGATGGTGTCCAGCGCCTTGCGCAGCCTGTCCCACTGCGGCCGCAACACATCCAGCATCACGTTTTTGTTGGCAAGCAGCATTTCCATGTTGCTGGGTGCCAGATCGACGTGCTCAAAATCCGTCTGCATGATCACATCCTGCATTTTGGCGTTCAGGGTGAGCACGTCGCCCATGGTCTTGCGGCCATAAGCAAAGCGGTTGAAAAACTTTGTGGTGTTGCCCTGCTTGTCCAGATCCATCACCAGCACCCGCCGGGACCAGATCTCTGCCAGCAGGCAAGCAAGGTTATAGGCGGTGACGGATTTGCCCACGCCGCCTTTCAGGTTGATGATTGCAATTTTTGCCATTGTTCTCATGACGATATCCCCATTCTCAGATTCTTGCGGCTTTTGCGGCCTGCCGCTGGATGCTGTTCCAGCTTTCATCAATCACTTCCCGCACCCGCTTTCTGCTGGCGTATCAGCGGGCGGCGTAGCGGCGTGGTGCGCATCCAGTCACCGGCAGCGGCAATCTCGTCTGGACTGCGTTCCACCCGCAGGCTGTTCGGCTTTACCCGCTGTCCGGCAGCGTGTCCCCAGCTCTTTGGGTGATCCAGCACGCTCCATCCCGCCTCGATGCTCTGCCGGATGGATGCGATCATGTAATCCGTGCGCCGGGCTGTCTTAGCTTCATCTGCCAGCTGGGTCAGCTTGTCGCACACGGCCTGCGCCGCCTGTGCGTCCCACACCTTGCCCCGCCGGGCTGCCCGGTATGCGTCAAAGCGTTTCAGCTGCTCCATCAGCCGGTTCTGCTCCTGCTCCGGCACAGCCCCGCTGCACCATGCCGCAAACACATCCAGCGGAGTGCGGGTTTCACCCCCATCGCTTCGCGCACGCGAAGGAGTATATTTCTTACTAGTATTCTCTATTTCTTTCTTGTGGGAAAATTTTTCCCGGGTCTGAAGGAAAATTTTTCCCGGGTCTGAAGGAAAATTTTTCACCGGGGAAAATTTTTCACCGGGGAAAATTTTTCCCGGGTCTGCGTCCTTCCGAATCACCAGCGTTTCAATGCCCGGCACGGTCTGGTAAGCATTGCATTCAACGTTTCCGACCATTACTTTTTTCATGATCAGAATCCCCCTTTTAGTGAAATCGTTCAGGTAGTTTTTGGCCGATTTCTGGGAGATGTGAAGCCGTGCAGCTATGTAAGACGAGCCGCCCCTGTACCAGCTTTCGCCGTCCTGACAAAAGCCATAAACAATGCCGAGGGCGTTTGCTTCTGCTACATTGAGATCAAAATTGTCATACATCCAGTCCATGACCATGACGTAATTGCATCGTTTGTTTACACCTTTCACGCCTTACCCCCCCCTAAAACGGCAGATCGTCGTTATCGTTTATCACGGCAAAATCATCCATGCTGCCCTGCGTGTAGGCGGGCTGTGGAGCGTTCTGCGCAGCTTTGGCCTGCTGCACATGGTTTGCGGTCTGCTTCTCATAGGAGGGTGCGCTCTGAACGTCCTGACGCTTTGCACCTGCAAAGCTGATATTATTTGCCACGACCTCCACAGCGGTGCGGTTGCTGCCCTGCTTGTCCTGATACTGCCGGGTCTGCAAGCTGCCCTCAACGGCGATCATGCTGCCCTTCTGGAAGTACTTGGACACAAAATCAGCCTGCTGCCGCCATGCCACGATATCAATAAAATCTGCCTGCCGTTCCTGACCCTTCTGCACATAGCTGCGGTCGCACGCTATGCGGAAGCTGCACACACTCTGCCCCTGCGTGGTGGTGCGCAGCTCTGGATCAGCGACAAGCCTGCCCATGATCGCTACAACGTTGAGCATTTCAAATAATCCTTTCCGACCACCGCCATCCACTGGCGATGACCATACACATCCTCAAAACTGCGCTGCGCCTGCTTTTTCAGGTATAGGCGCAGCTTGTGGTCAAAATGGGCGCTGTAGCCCGGCTCGTTGTGGTGCCGGTGGCAGAGATAGACTTTCAGGCCGTACTGCTCTGCCACCGGGCGCAGCGGGCCGTTGAGCACATGATGCTCCTCTAAGTCCTTAACGGTCACAACGCCGTACTTCATCCGGCAGACGTAACACTCCCGCCGGGTCTGCATGATGGATTCAGACAAGGAAATCACGCCCTTCCAAGATCCGCTTGTAGGTTTCTGCGTAATGGTAAATCTTCACGCACTCAAACGTCACGTTTTCAGCATCTGCAAGTTTGACTACCTCTTCGCCGTTTTCAATGCAGTATCTGACGGCTTTCATATACTCCACAAGGCCGCGCGCAGTGTTCACGCAGACGCCCCGCGCCATCAGCAGTTTTTTAAACTGTTTCTGTGTCATTTCTTTGGCACCTCCTGCCACTCTTGCCAGTAGGCGGTAACATTGGGGTCATTGACGCCCATTACCGCCAGCCGGTCAAATATTCCGTCGATCAGTTGTCCCATCTGCTCCGTGGTAAAGCTGCTGGAGCCCTGGCTGCACTTTACGGTGCAGCGGTTGCCGTCCAGCAGCTCCACAACGTGCACCAGCCGGTAAGACCGGCGCAAAATAGGCACCGCGCCCACCGGCACTTCCAAGTAGTCAAACACCGCGCCGTACTGCTCCAGCATTTCGGTGTAGCAGTCCTCCGGGGTGATGCCACCGGTGCGTCCGCCGTTGTAGTGGTTGGCCATGATGGTGAGCAGCGCCCACATCATGCGGTTCTGGGGCAGGGTACGGCTTTTGCGTTCCAGATCTACCGACAAAATCAGGTGCAGCGGCTTGCCGTGCGCCAGCTCGTCCAGCTTCTGCCGGATCTGTGTTTCCACAAATTCCGCAGAGTTTTCCACGACCACCCGCCGGGCAACCGGGTCGTATACCACCGGCAGCTTACCGATCACGCCTCTGGCCATAAGATTTTCTTACCCTCGCCGGTGACGAACTGCACCATGGTGATGCTGCCCGCGTCATCGTAGGCGAAGCGGTCTACCTTCAGGCTGGTCTGCATCCGACAAACGCCCTTGTCATCCTTGACGATGGGCACCTGCGTGCTCTTGAGCACAATGTCGTCCAGCTCCATCACGTCCCTGCCGACACCCCAGAAGGAGGCAGCGGACACAAAGCTGGTGACCTCCCGCATCAGAGCCGGATCACGGCAGGGGAGAGAAAGCCCGCCCGCGTCCTTGTAGACGAACTCCCGCTCCTGCGGGCAATATACGCCCACCTGACACCACAGCCGGCCATCGGCAAAATAGCGCCGCATGGTCCATCCCGCAGCGCCAAAGGTTTTGTCCATCATATCGCGCACGGCATTGGCACCGGGGAGCAGCTTCAGCTTGATTGCATCCTCGCTGATGGCCTTAATCAGCACCGAGACCGCCTGCGGGGCTGTCTGCGGGGCTTTTGGCACTTCAACAGGGAACTTGACGTCCGGGACACAAGCAGCCGCAGAAGCGCTCTTCTGCGGCCTGCCGCGCCCGGAAGCTTTTGGCGTTGCCAACCTTACCACCTCCATCAGTAGGGGCTGGAGGTGGCGATCTGCGCCGCCTCGCCCAGTGAATACTTGTCGATCATAACGCGCATCTCCGCAACCACCTGCTGGATGGTATCCGGCGGCAGCTCTGCCATGCGCATAGCGGCGATGGCGTAGCCGGTGGCGGTCTCCTCGTAGGTGGGGGATTTAGGCATCGGGCTCATCAGTGCTTGCAACCGCATCCAGATCCTCCTCTGCTTCCAGCGCGGCGTCGTTGTACGGACACCCGCGCACCTGGCTTTCCAGAATGCTGCGGCAGAAGGTGCACGCATCCCGTGCGTCCTGCACGTTGAGCGGCTCTGCAAAGTCCCGCATCACCTTCATCATGGCTTCGCCGGCCTTCTTCGCCTGTGCGCTGTACTGACGGCGGAAATGCCCGCCTTTACGTTCGTGGATCATAATACATACCTCCATAGTTTTGTTCTGCGCATTGCGCTGGCAGCGGCTTTTGTTTCCCCACCTGCCGCTATTGGTGTAGAAGGGCTAGTGCTCTTCCAGCCCCTCCAGCTCAGACATAACGCCGAGGATGCTCTGGATCTGTGCAGCAGCCTTGCGCCCATCCAGCACCATGTACTCTGCGTTTTCCCGCTGGTACTCCTCGCTTGCGTCCAGATAGTGCTCAAAAGCGTTCATGCTGTCGGTGCAGATGCTCATGGCAGCCAGCATCAGATACCGGCTTGCGGTGGCGATCTCGCGGGTAGGTGTGTCGCGATCCACGCTGTCCTTCACCGCCTGTGCGGCCTTTTCCGGGTCAATCAGCCTGCCCGCCGGGGCGGTCTTGCGGGGGTCTACGTCGCGCCACTCTTCAGGCTGGATCTTGCATTTCGCGTCGTCCTCTTCCAGCAGCTTGTTCAAATCGGCCAAGAACTGGCCGCACATATCTGCCTGCACAGGCTCTGCAGTCCGGATGATAAAGCCTGTGTAGATGGCCGATTTCGTTTTGTAATAGTCTTCGAGATACTGATACTTGCCAATCAGCTTGCAAACCTTATCGCGCATCGTGGTTTTCATAAAGATCCTCCTTGCGTCAATGACGCATAACAATGTTGGACGAATGAACCAGATAGGTCACGCCGTCAATCACAACCTGAAGCTGGTCGCCTTCATAGTCGCACCAGCTTTCGACATTGCCCTCGACAATCGTTCCGTCGGGCATTTTCAGCTGCGCCCAGTTGTATTCATAAGTCAAATCGATGACCTGCTTATTGCATCCAGCCATTAGCAAAGCGCTTGCCAATACGGACGCTACGCCAACAATAGCTTTTTTCATGCTTGTTCCTCCTTTATCGTCCATGCTGCACCTCAGTGAGTTTTATATTCCTGATCCAGCAGGGTATCCAGCCGGATCGTGTTGCCGCGGCCGGAGCCTTCCTTCCCGGCCATGTTAGACCAGCCGTCCGGGTAGCGCTTGCGCACATACCGCGCCGGGATGCCCATACATACGCTGACCTGCTCCAAGGTCAGCCGAATGCAGCCAAACTTGTTAAAAATAGCCTTGTAGCTGTCGTGCCACGCTTCGGGTCTATTAGATTTCGCCACGCTCTTTCAACTCCTTCTGTCTGCGCTGCCACTCCTTGAATTTGCCGTAGCTCATGCCCTTGGCTGCGGCAGCAGCATTGTCATCCACGATCAGGTCGTGGTTGGTCTTGGGCTTTTCCTTGGGTTTTGCAATGCCGGGCAGCGTGCCGGTGTCCACACTGGACATCCCATATCTTCGCTTCTTGCACGCTTCGCAGAACATTTTGCCGGGGTCCACGCCGTACATCATCGTGCCGCACTCTTTGCAGGGCTTGTCTACCTTGCGGTGCTCGCCGCGAGGGACCTTCTCCTTCGGTGCAGGCTTTGGCGGCGTAGGTTTTTTGACCTTCGGCTTAGCTGCCCACGCCCGCCGGGCACGTTCCCGCGCGGCTTCCAGATTTATCTTCTCACTGCAGGGAATGCAGTACCTCCGGTTCGCCGTAGCCCCCGCCGGGAGCGCCTTGCCGCAAACTCTGCAATACCGCACGACCGGAGGGGGGGCGCAGTTCCCGCCTTTGTGGTTCATGTGATACCTGCGGTTTACTTCTATTCTTTTGATCTTACGGCACGCATCGCAGTACCTTTTGTTGGTTCCGGCACCTTCCGGCAGCGCCGCACCGCATTCTTCGCAGCGGCGAATAATATCACTCATGGTTGCCCCCCATAATCATTTCTTTTTTTCGATTGGTTCTCCTGTGGTAATGCCTATGGATTACAGTGTCCGTTGACTTAGAGGTGTGACCTATGAGTTTTTTGTGTTTTCCATCTTTGGAAACCAATAAAATTCTTGATTCCTCCGAAGTCCTTTCAATGGTATCGTAGTTTTCAGGGTCTATCATTTTACCAATGCGAGTTCTTCTAAAAATATCTTTTGTTGTGTAGTGCATTTCAATCATGCCTTGCATTTTCTTTTTATACACAACGGGCCCCGATATTGGCCAGACTTGACGCGCTCTTTCGTCAAAAACATAAACCGCTTCTAATTCTACAGGCGAAAAATCTTCAGCGGAAAGTATGACCGGAGTTAATTCCATAATAGTCACCAACAAACTGCAGCATCAACCGCTAGTTGCTGCTGCTCTTTTGTCATCCGCGTATATATTGCTGTTGTCGATACGCTTGAATGACCCATCAGATCAGCCAGAAGCGACAGGTTGCTGTTTCGCTCTAAAAATTCAATTGCGAACAAATGACGAAACGAATGTGGATGCATACATCTCGAATCTATATCGTACTTCAAGGAAAATTTTTGAAGCATCGTAGCCACACCACGCGTTGTCATTTTTTCGCCAAATCGATTAGCCATCAAATAATCATCAGGGCTTAAACTGGCATAATATGATGCCGCTTCGTCGCGATAACTCTTTGGGATATATATCCGGCGAATTTTCCCTTTTGTCCACAGCTCGGCATAGCCTCGATCAAAGTCCTTCTTTTGTAAGCAAACGTATTCACTTACTCTTGCGCCTGTAACCGCAATCAACTTTATACCATAATACCATTTGAGGTTTTGATCATTTGCCAAACAACGAAGCAACTTTTTATAATCCGAATCAGAAATAACGTTGCTTATTGCTGTTGCCTGATGTATTTTTACAGCTTTACATTTGCACTCGTCCTGATGCAGCATCTCGCACAAGCTGTTATAGGCGTTCAAGCGAACATTTACAGTTTTTGCTTTCTTGCCTTGTGCCAGCAGTTCATGCTTCCAAGAGATGCCGTTTTCCTTAGTGATGGTTTCGTGCATAAGAAAATACTGTTTCACAGAGGTTGTATAAGCGTCTATTGTACTTTCAGATAATTCTTTTGCTCTCAGGTAGTTGATGTATTGTTTTTGTATTTCTTCCGAATTTCGGAAATTCGATTTTTTTCTTCTGCTCGCCATGGATGGGATTCACCTCCTCTTGCAGAAAACCCGGGTCGGTTTGAAAGGGCATCATAATGAATTTGACAAACTTTTTTACCTGGTAACGCGGTGTTATTGCAAAACCAGCATTTCCCGTTTTTCACTCTTTCTCTGCGTGGATCTCCTTTTATCTCCCGCTCTCGCTTTTCCATTTCATGGATATGTTGTTTTTTTACATAATGATCTAAGCAAAGCTGCCCTTTTATTGCCGGTTTTCCACATCTTGGGCACAATCCGGCAGCAATGCGTTCTTGCCGTTTCAACTTTTTCTTCTGGTAGTAGGTGCGTTCTTTTTCAAGGCTTCGGTACTTGATATTATTCAATGTGCTTTTTTCTGTACAAGCAGCGCATTTTTGTCTTCCCGGCAAAGCATCGTTCTGGCCACATACAGGACATATTCCGTGTCGAATGTACCAAGCTCTTCTTGCCGATTGCTTAAACTTTACCGTATCATCCATGTGAATTACCTCGTGCTGCTCATCGTTTTGCCAGCCTTTCTACCAGCCGCTTCCGTGCCGCCCTTCTCCGGGCGTTCTCGGCACGCATATACTCGTCCCAGCAGCGCAGCAGGTAAGGGGCAAGCACCAGCACCGGCGCGATGATCATCACCATCAGCCACATCTCGGTGCAGGCTGCGTGGTAGGGGTCTCGGCCAAGGGCGACCATCAGATCAGCCAAAATAAATGAACAAGTTCTCATACCATCAAACCTCCTATGCGCCATGCCAGCGCCATAATCAAGCCAAAATACGCCAGCCAGAACCCCAGCATTTTGCGGGGCGGCTTTGTGGTGCAGATAAACAAAAACGCCGTCAGGCAGCAGCCTGCAATAAAGCACATCAGATAAGCCAGCATCCGCGTCACCTCATTTTCAGCGCAATCTCAATGTCTGCACGGGGGTTATCGTTATAGTACAAGCCGTTGATGTACTTGCGCACAACGCTTTCGCTCCAGCCACACGCCGCCGCAAGATCGCGGCTGGTCATGTTGTTTACTTTCATGCGTTTTCTCACTTCGCCCATCCATTCAGGCGTAACGGTCGTCCGTTTCATTCTTTCACCTCGCTTGCGCACAATTGTTCATGTTTTCCCGCAAAAAACATTGCCAAGCCATACAAGATGGTGTAAAATGATATTGCGGTTATCATTTTTACTCTTGGCAACATTTTTGGGTTTAGGGCAGAAAGCAGAGCGGAAGGTACGCGCGACCCTCTGCTTCTTGCACCCGGTGCCCGCGCATAGGCACCTGATCAACAGGACGGTGTGGGGGAAGAACCCCTGCTGCGTGGCAGCCCTGTGAAGTACCGGCAGCGATCGGAGAGTATAGGGACTTCTAATCAGCCGCTCGGTATGGTTGTATTATAACTTAGAAATACTTAGATTTCAACGGAAATCTAATAAATTCTAATAATTTGGCAATCTGCACAAAGAAGGAGGTAATAATTTGTTTTGGAATAATTTTTTAGCGGAGTGCGCAAAAAAGGGAAAATCGCCAGCGGTGGTTGCAGAAGAGCTCGGTTTCTCCAATTCCGCAACAACTTGCTGGAAAAATGGGTCTTTACCCAGAATGTCCAGCCGCAAAAAGCTTGCGGATTACTTTGGCATTACCGTTGACGAGCTTATGGGCACAAAAAAAGAGCCCGCCGGGATGGACGAGCTCGATAAACAGATGCAGGGAATTGTGGAGCTGCTCTACAGCGCCACGCCGGAGCAGCGCAACGCGGTAGAAACATTGTTGCGTTCCCGGAAAAAGCAGGACTAAATCAGCCGACAAACGGCAGGACTGTTTTGGCAGGGGCTTTGGTCAGAATAGCCAGTACCTCAGGGATCAGATCAGGGTTCTGCCGCAGGATAGCAAGGATCTCTTCATTTGTCATCATACCAAAACACTCCTTTTTGTTGTATCTGTAACTTTATGTTACAACAGCTATAAACTGAAATCAAGAGGAAAGAGGAATTTCGAATGAAAATTGCTGAAAAATGCAAAATTATTGTGGCGGGCGCAATTGTGGCGTCCATTTTGGTCTCTTGCTCTGCATCCGATTCTACTCCCGGCAGTAGGCCGCCCAGCGGATCAAGCGAAAGTACAAACCCGCCAGCGTCATCGTCCTCATCGTCGGAAAGCACAGATGCGCCCGGGGATAAAATCGATTTCTCCATTTATCCGGTGTCCGACCCTTCCACATGGGTAAATTTCGAGCACTATAAGTACTGTGCCAATGTACAGGAAAATGGAATGGTAACATTCACCGGTGTTATCTTAGAGGATGTTATACCGGCACTTCACCCGAATAATATCATCTATCTGGACGGATACCCGATTGATGCTCACTTTGGCGCAAAATACGCGTGGGACGGAAAAAATTTACGGTGTATCAAGCAGCCGACAAAACAAAATCAGAAATTATATAAGGACAGCGAGTTGACGGAAAGACCCGGTTACAAATATGTATGCTTCCGTACATTTTGTGAACGGATTGAAAAAATACCCACTGTGAGTTACAAGATGGAGCTGGAACTGGGCTACGAATGGAACGGATGGGTACCGGATGAAAAACTGGATAGTATCGTTTCCGGCTTGAAAAAAGAGTATGAGCAAAGCCATGATACGAAGGTCATCGTGCTGGAAAAAGTTCCACTAGACAAAGAAGGAAAACTTGAATACAAAACATTTTTGTTTAATGGGAAGTTTTACAGATGAAGAACAATAATCAGCAAAAATCACCCGGGTGTCTGTACATTTTATTTTGCGTTTTTGTATGGATGCCTTTCCTGGTAGCTCTAATATTTTTCGCGTTTGCATTTTTGTTTACGCTTTGCAGTAAGCTACACCCGGCAGTTTTAGTTTTAATTCTTATTGCCATTGTGGCTGCTGCCGGATACGCTCTTTACAAAAAGCATGAAAAGAAAAAGCAGGCAGAAGAGAATCACACGGAAACCGTTTTGCAGCGCACGGTGGACTATCCTGATCCTGTAAAAAGAGAACCGCGCCAAGCGCCGCAGCCGCCAGATGGCTTGTATGAGCAGGATCATCTGGCTAAACTTGCCGCCGATCAGGCCGACCGTGAAACCACAAACGCACATTATCAATTTATAAAGCCTGCACCAAAGCCTAAAGAACCCCTTCCAAACGAAGGTGTAAGAATAGCACTCAGGACGCTGGAAGAAGCCAAGCAGAAAAGAGACGCCGCAGACGCGCATTATGGCACTGTCTTTCTCGACATTGAAACAACAAGCTACAATGACAATAGTGCAAAATACGATAACGATATTTTACAGGTTTCCATAATTGACGAAAACGAAGATGTGTTAATAGACCAATATTGTAAACCAAGAAAAAAAGAAAGCTGGGAAAATGCATCAAAAATAAATTCAATTTATTTTTCTGCAGTAAGTGATTGTCCTCGTTTTTTAGATGTAAAACCGTATGTTCAGGACATTTTTGAACGAGCAGATAAAATTGTTGTGTTTGACTATTACTTTGTAAAAGATTATTTAGAAAAGTATAAATTTGATTTGCATAAGTTTCGCTTGACAACTCCTGTTTATGAATTGCGTCAATATAATGTTGCACATGGAATTGAAAACCCAAAGTGGATGACACTGGAAAATGCGGCAGATCAATTTGATTTGATTTATGATCGAAACAATTCATTAGAAGATGCAAGGGCGATTTTAAAAATTTACAATTTTATTGAAGAACAAAACAACGCGGTAAAAAAAGAAAGATCAGAAAATAAAATAGATAATTCGGTAAAGCAAAAGTATAAGCAAAATGTTAATGCAGATAAAAACGGATATTTTTATGGCAAGAAGATTGCATTTATCGATGATGTTTCAATTCCAAAGGAAAAAGCGTTTGAAGAAGTTTCTAATAGAGGGGCTATTATTCGTTTGACTGTAAGCCCCACTTTGGATATTTTGGTTTGCGGTTCCAGGTCTGTAATGATGAGCTACAAATATGGCGAGAAGTCAAATGAACAGAAAAAAGCCGAACAATTAAACGAAAATGGCGCGCATATTGAAATTATGTCGGCGCAAAAGTTTATCGAACTTTTAAATCAGCCCGCCGGGGGCAATTAACAAAAAGGTGTCCACTGTGGACACCTTGAACGCCCGACAAAATTAACTTTGAGGTTAACACTCCTGATCACACGGACAAGGGGACGCTGCCGGCACTGCAACGATGCGCCCGTTGATATTGCGATACCGCGCCCCGGGGTCGTGGCCGGCGTCGTGATCCTTAACGGCAGCTTTCAGGATCTGGAAGGCTGCATCATAGGCAGACCCATCAGACCCGGCTTTCGAGAGATGATAGACAAGCTTGCGCACGTCGTTCTGTGCGTAGGCGTAGAGCATAGCTTCCTTGGTTTTTGTGTTGGTCATAACTTAGCCCTCCCACGGCTTGCGGCTTCCATCAGCGTTCTGCGGTTTGGATGCCGGCATACCGTCAATGATTACCATATCTTCCGGGATTTCGTTCAGAACCTTGATGTTATCCATTGTTTTTACACTCCTTCTGGATTTTTTTGACAATTATGTTATAACACGGAAAAAGGAACAGATTCGGCATCAAATTTTGGAAGTATGTGGTAAACCAAAAAAGACGGAAAATCGGTCGAATTTTGTGAAATTGTCGAAAAAAGACCTGCTAATAAAAGTCAAGTCCTAAAACAAGAAAATTCGCTAACCAACCGCTGCCCATGACAAACAGCATTCAAATGCTGGTCAAAACACAGCGAGGGCGACGGAGGGGATAGCAAAGCAAGCCCAGCCAGCCCTCGCAAAATCAGGATAGCATTTGAATGCTTCGGTTTGTCAAGGGTTCGCTGCGCCAGCTAGGTAGTTCTTTGGATTTAGCTCAGGCTCAAGAGGGGTTATGTCCTAAAAACAAATATCCATGCTTACTGTGAGCATTCAGAGTCCATTACAGCTTTCACTCTAGCATAGTAGATTCGTAAGAACTTGTTGGCCGAAGCCATCATGTAGACTTTGTAGGGTTTTCCTTCAGAACGCTTTTTGTTCATGAACTGAAAAACAGGTTCATCCTGTGGCTGTGTTTGCAAAATAACGGTCATAATTAGAAAAAGCGTCCTACGCAAGACGGCAGAACCAACTTTACTGATTCCTTTGTCGTTTCCCATTATCTTGCCGGAGTCGTTCGGCTGAGGTTCGATTCCAGCAAAAGCAATGAGAGATTTCTTGGAGGAGAAGCGGCGGACGTCTCCAATCTCAGCCATCAACTGAGGACCGAGAGAAGGGCCAACGCCGTACATTTCCATCACGGTATCAAATTCAGGAAGCTGTTGAGAAAGACGGAGCATCTCCTGCTGGAATGCAGCCACTGACTTAGAGACAGCTTTAAGTTGAGCAACCTGTTGCTGAATAAGGAGTTTTGAAGTTGGAGATTTCGGAAGAGAAGTTGCATTGACAGCACAGGAATAGATCTCATCCGATTTTGAGCGAGTGAAATTGTATCTATGCTTCTGACACCATTTCAGATATTTCTTAGCAAAAGCATCCGCGGAAAGGCTTGAAACACACCCGCTGTGCCAGAATTCTCCAATAAAATCGACCCATTTTTCACATCCATTGCTCTTTGCAGGGCTTGAAAATAAATTATTTGCATCCGGAAAGGTCAGGTCAAGAGATGAAATCAGATTATTCTTCAGCATAGTACGAATCGCTACGGCCTGCTGGTACTGGCGATAACAATTCTTCAAAGCCAGCCGGGCCTCATCTTCTGGAAGATACTGCCGCAGCCGTGTCCACTTGTCGAGCGTATAATTGGCGATTTTAACAGCGTCCTTCTTATCTGTCTTAACGCGCCTTAAACTGTTGTTATCGTAGTCATGAATTAGAACAGGATTGACTACGGAAACAAATAAACCCGCATTGTGTAAAACGAAAGCAACTGGTTTGTGGTAATTCCCGGTGGCTTCCAGAACAACGCGGGTCTCTCCGTCCAGAGCTTTGAGCTTCCCAGCCAGATCGTTCAGGTTCTGGGCGGTATGTAAAACTTCAAAGGGTTCGAGTACCACTTCTCCGAAGGAACGCATAACACAAACCATGCTCTTTCCTTTGGAAACGTCAATGCCTACTGCGTTCATGATTTTTCCTCCATTATTTTGTATTTGCAACCGGAATCCATCTTTTACTCGTTGCCGATTCAATCTATTGGGTGACACGAACACTCCGCGTTGGCGGTGGCTCAACCTGCTTAAAACGAACGCTACAACAAGAGAGATGGCTAACTGTCTTTTCGACGGACGTTAAAGCCCAAGGGGGATGACGTTAGTCGATTACTCTCTTATTGTAGCTTAGGTACGAGTTGGAATGGAATATGGCTGGCTGCCATATCCGGTTCCAAATATATTGTAATAGGGGGATGTTTGGGAATGGATGATTGGGTATTGCGCGTTGCGGAAACACTGGAAAAAGCAAGGGCAGAGGCCGGAATCAGCCAAGCCACACTTGCAAAGCGAATGGGCGTAAGCCGACAAAGCGTAATCAAGTGGGAGCAGGGCGTCAACGCGATATCCTTCCCCATGATGATGAAATGGTTTGTGAGCTGCGGCGTTTCGCTGGAGCGGTATTTGGATTCATGCATCCACCCGGGTCTGCTGGAACGGCTGGAAGACAGCCCCACCGACAAAGAAAAGCGCCGAATGCTGCACGAGGCCATCGAAGAATGCAGCGCATACGAGGTAGACGCGCTCTTGTACATCCGCTATGGCGCGCACGGGTCGGATCACATCGCTGTTTTGTCCGAGATGTTGGCAAACTTACACTGCCCGTTAGATTATCGTGTAAGTCATTGTGTAACAATTATCAACGATTGCAAAATGGCAAAAGCGCGAGGAAGTGACCCGGACCCGAACGGATTTCAGCCGGAAATGGATATTCTATGCCAGGCACGCGATTGCGGAATGGCAGCAGCAGAAAATATGGAAGATGTCTACTCCATAAACAAGGAGGCGATAGAGGATGCCAAGAAAAAGAACGAAACGCGCTGACGGCCGGTACGAGATCAAGCGCAAAATGCCGGACGGAAAATATAAGCACTTTTTGGGTGCCACGGTTGCCGAAGCAACTGCAAAGTATGAAGAAGCCTACCGGCAGGCAACGCTGGAAGAAAGCAAAAATAACGGCGGCGCTACCTTCCGAGAAATGGCAATGGCGTACAAAGATTACATTACAGGCTCGACAAATCCGGTAAAACGTGGTACAATAAACGCCTACGTCAAGAATATCCATCCGCTTCTGGAATGCTTTGGCGACACACCGATGGCCGACATTGACACGCAGGCAGTCTGCGGATACATGGAGCGCATGAAGATGGACGGCAAGGCGCTGCATACCATCACCAACGCTAAAAGCGTGCTATCCTGTATCTTTACCTTCTGGTGCGCAAATTATCACGGTACCAGCAATCCGGTTCTTCTGGCAAAGCCACCCGCCGGGATGAAAAAGGGAAAGAGATTAGAGCCGACAAAAGAGCAGAGAGATATTATTGACGCACATCCAGAGGGATGCGGTTTCTGGGCGCAGCTATTCGAGTACACCGGGCTCCGTCTCGGCGAGGCGAACGGTCTGCAGTGGAAAGATGTAGATTTTGAGCAGAATGTGATCCATGTGCGTTCTACAATGCCTTGGGATCGTAACCACGCCTATGAGGAAACACCAAAGTCAGAGAAGGGATACAGAGATGTGCCCATCCTGACGCCTTTTCGCCCGATGCTGTTGGAGCAAAAAGCCGGTCACTCGGACACGGACTATGTAATGTCTGGTGAAGTAAAGCCGCTGTCTCAGTCGCAGTATGAGTGGCGCTGGGCGATCTACTGTCGGGGTCTCGGCCTGAGTGTGAAGCAGGAAAAGCGCGCCCGGATCAAAGGCAAACCGGGCAAGTACAGGGTGTACTACAAGTGGAAAGCGCTTGTAACGGCGCACCAGTTCCGGCATTTTTACGCGACAAACCTTTTTTACGCCGGTATCCCGGACATGGTGGCCCAGAAGCTTATGGGTCACGCAGACATTTCAACGACCCGAAAGATATACCAACAGTTGCGCGATGAAGAGGACAAACAGTACATCGCAAAGCTGGATGCGTATGTCCAAAGTAAGAAATAGGTCTGCAAAAAGTCTGCAAAGCTAAGAAAAAACACGACTTGACGCGATATAAAGGGGGTTCGAGTCCCCTCCCTCGCACCAAATAAAAATCCGCATGAATGCTGGAAAATCCAGTGTTCATGCGGATTTTTTGTATTTACAGTATCTCGGATACTATCGAATACTAACCGATACTTGCACTTAATTGCTATCCGAAAGTCTGCAAAAAGTCTGCAGACCTCATCCGCGCTCTACAATGCGCTCCCAGTACTCGACCAGCTTGCCGTCCACAGCGTCCTTGTCCTGCAAGAACGCTGCAGCCATATCTGCGTAGAAGTTGGTGTTGTCCACGCTGTACATTTTTGCGACTTTGCCGTAGTCGCTGTACATCATGTTCATGGTGGCCCAGAAGTCAGTTTTGTCGCAGGTTATGCCGCGCTGCTTCGCAACGTCCTGCGTCTGTTCAAGCGTCCAGTGACAGCCTTTCGTGCCGTCAGCATTCACCATGCTGTCGCACCATTCCTCCGCTTCATCGTGGGTGAGGTGCTGTCGCGGCATCTTGATAGAACGGCTATCTGCACTGCCACGTTCGTACTGTCCAGACCGTTTATCCCAGTCGCCGTTCTGCGAGAAGCCGATTTGTGGCATCTTGCGTCCATACTCTACGTCAGGGTAGCGGGGGATAGGGTAGGGGTCGATGTAGCGGTTTTCCTCCTGCGGATAGTAGGGATAGCGGTCGTTGCCACCTTCCAGCTTACGCAGACGGCGTTCCATCTCACGTTCCCTGCGGTCACGCTCTTCCTCAAGGCGGTCGCGCTCCGGCTCACGGTTTTTGTCGTGGTCACGGAGCATCATCATGCGACGAAAATTAGTCTTGCCCATAGTCTACACCTCCTCAAGAAATGGACGCGGGCGCACCAGCGTGGGAACGGCAGAAGCAACCAAGATACTTGAACGTGCCGGTGCCGGTCGCGGACGTTGCAACGCGGGTAGCATAGCGGGTGCGGGTGTGGATGCTCTCAGCGGTTGCCTGAGCGCAGTTGCAGTCGGTCAGAGGGTATGCGGTCGTACCTGCGCCGATGGTAATAACCACAGGGGCGTTGATGGTGGTC
>OIYG01001083.1_pt1 | contig 22181 bp, 20 predicted proteins | sample 1587861 | NCBI WGS metagenome assembly OIYG01 (sample SAMN03283272) | human gut metagenome | biome: human-associated habitat; material: feces | host: Homo sapiens | place: Peru | collected 2012 | reverse complement strand
CCGCTGATACTTTCCCGGCTTCAATCAGTGCCTCCATTTCCCGAAAGCCCGGACGATCAAAGGTCGTGCCGCTGATTCCGTCGTCCACAAAATACTTTGGATGCAGATAGCCGTTCTTCTTGGCGTAATCCATCAGAATGATTTTTTGAGACGAGATTTGTCAAGGTGATCCTCTACCATAAAGGGCAATTCAATGAAAGCACTGCAAATAGGACTCCGCTAATCTGTCTTTTTATTGCCTACGTTGCTTTTCTGTGTAGAGCTGATACAACCCCATGCGGGATTTTACTCCTGCCTTCTCATAGATAGATGCAATATATCGCTGACAGGTTCGACGGGACAGAAACAAACTGTCAGCGATTTCCTGAATGCTTTCCTCTGAATGAATCAGTTTGTCGAACACCTCGACTTCCCGGGGTGTAAGGGACAGCGTTTCCGACAGAATACGGAAAGCTTCATGGGGATCCAGGGGGGCAGGAATGTCCGTGGGGACTGTCGGCATCCATGCCGTGTAGAGAAAGAGCACCACGCTGATTGCTACAAACAGAGCCAAAGTCAAAATGATAGCCAGCATACTGCTGTTGTCAGAAACCAGCAACGCAACAGAGACATTGGTAAGCAAAGCGGCACTCACATTATTCATTGCACGTCCCATGCCGGCCCAGAGCGCCGGTAACTGCGTGCGGCCAGCAAAATCCAGAAAGCTGGTAGTGAAAAATACGGAAAAAAAGCCGGCTGAGAGGTAAAATACAATTAACCCGATCAAAAACGATCTGCCCATTTTGAGCACCACCACACAGATAACGGACATTAACAAGACACAGTACATGATTAACGTCATATATTTCCGATCCCGGATGTCGTAAAGAAAACCGGCAGCCAGTCCGCTTACAGCCAGCAGAAGCCGCGGCCACTGACCGATGCTGGTACCGGTCACGTGATGCATGGTAACTGCATTATCCAGTGTGCTGAAAATACACGCCATCAGGATTACAAGCAGCGCCAAAAGCCCTCCGGCGGTTGTGATTTTTTGATTTGTCTTCCCGCTTTCCTTTTTTGTGGAGCGCAGATGTTCCTCCGCTTCGGCGGTTTCCCGACAGCAAAGCTTCTCGGCTTTCAGCAATAGTGCCAGCGTTGCAAGGGAGAAGATGGAAAGAATGGCGGATTCTTCGGCTTGCTGCTTCACAAGATTGTTGTTCAGGAGCTGCAGAAAAATTCCCAATGCGTAGGAAACGCCAACCATGCGCGCCAAATAATCACGATCTGCTGCCAGATAAAAAAACAGGCAGTGAATTGCACTTCCCAACAGCCCTAGAAAAAGAAACAAAGCCATTCCAGCGAGCATAGTGGGCAAATAGGAAATATGCTTTTGAATTAAAAAAATGCATACAGTCGCTGCAAAAGCAAGGAAAGTAAGTACAGCAATTTGTCCTCTCTTCTTCATGGCGCGATAAAGCAGCGGATACAGAAATGAACCGACAGCGCTTACGCCCAATGCGTAGTTTTGAGCGATCACCGTTCTTTCTTCTCCTGCGGTAAGAGAGAGCATATTCACATACATGTACTCGGCTCCAAGGAACAGAAAGGTGAAAATGCCGAGCAGCAGAATAGCGTAAATGGATTTTTGCTTTGTGAAGACTTTTTTCAACGTCATGTGCCCGGCTCCCCCTCTCTCCTGCATTGGCACAATTAATAATTATAAATTATTATATCATAATCCACCCGATTTTTCAATAATTTCGAGAGGACTCCTACTCCCGGAGCAAGCATACCAAAGTACCGCAGCAACAAAAAGCAGCTGCGGTACTCCGGAAAGGGACCGTTCCAGTGGAAATCAACCGCTCAATAGGTGATGTTATGGGCGTAAAAATAGATCAGCAGGCCACCCAATCCGGCACCGGATATCATGCTTGCCCACGTCCAGAACAAAGATAGCAGAAGACCTAGAAGAACAAATATACAAAATACCATAATAAAAGAGTCTCTCTGGAAGATCAAGATATATTTAATAAATGTGATTGTTTCACCTACGATCACGACGAGAGCTCCAAGCAGGGCGAGAACAAAAAGATTTACTCCTGCCAGTTGAAGAATGGTAATCAGAATAGTCCATCCAAGTCCTATCCCTGCGATCAGGCTGCCTGTCTTAATGAGACACGCGAAGCGCTGAACACTCCCCAAAAATAGCAGGCGATCAAACTATCTCCGGCAATACTAAGTATGCTCGCAATAATGAGAGATTCTGGGCTTATGTAGTATGATGAGAAAATTGCTATGCCGATGATTGCGCTGAGAACCGTCAGAAACCCTCCGATTGAACCAATGAAGTGGTACTGTCTTAACCTTGAATACATATTGTATCTCCTTTCTACTGCTGTGTCCGCGACAAGCCGGTCCGTTTTTATGATATTCTGTAGCCTGATGGGTCATCTGTCTGTAGACCTTTCGCCAGAAAAGCTGTGCGATGAATAGCACGCTTTGGCGCCAAATTGAAATAAAGCGTGGCGCATCTGTGCCATTTGGGGAAAGCAAGGTCTGGGCTGCAAAAAAGGATCGTAAAGCGAAAACTGAACGTGAAATTTTACAGATCCGCAGGCTTAAAGGCGGCGTCCTGTGCTTTTCGCGTAAGAGTATATTTACGAGCATCAAGCAAAACGACAGAGGCAGTTTCTTTGCAATCTTCAACGGTTCCGCTCTTACGACCATGATTGCCTTTTCCCTGGGGGCGCGTAAGAAAACAAATTGGCGCAAAAGCGACCTACACAAATCTGGAAAAAACAATATGATGTTATATAAATAATGGGGATTGTACTGTGATTTGGCCTGAGGGCTGTTCGAAATCATAACCAGACTGCGACAGGATGGGAAAGGGCGGATGAGGGAATGAGAATAAGAAAAGTGGCTGCGCTTCTGATTGTAATATGTATTCTAGCCGGATGCGCATCGACAGACAGCTCCCTTCGGAACTCTTGCACAGAAATCTCCGGGAAGTTTCCGGAACAGTCGCAGGAGAACCCGCCAACAAGCAGATTGCTGAGGGACTATTGTACAGAGGGTCAAAGAGAACTTCTGGATCAATCACAAGAGAATCTGCCGACAGAATTGGTCTTTCATGATTGGACGGAGACAACGACAAGTTACAAAACGACGGATGGGGAAATCATCTCAGGAATACTGCAAGCGTTAAGGGCAACAACGGTCGTATCTAAGTCTTCCATCCGTTCTACAGACCGCCGAATCTTGGAATTTGTGATAGAAGAGGGGGATACCTGCAGCTTTGAGTTTGATGGAGATAAGTTTCAGGGAGCGGATAATGAGTGTTATGTTCTTTCCGGGGATAACGGGCTTTGGAAGCTGGTGTGGGCGATCCGTGAGAAGGATCCGGAATATCAAAAGCTGATACGATGAGCTGTATTTTTTGAGATTGCCTCGAAAAATGTGGATTGGCACAGGTGCGCCATGCTGTTTTTGGTAAATTGGCACCAAAGCGGCCTGCACAAATCTCTCCGGAAACGATATAGTGAAAGTGTCACAAGCTCAGGAATAGTGTTGGTCAGCCTTTAACGATTTTTTATTTTAGGAGGAAAACAATCATGAAGCAATGCGACAATGGCCATTTTTATGATGAAAAAAGATTCGACAGCTGTCCCTACTGCCAGGAGGGTGCCGGAGTTGGAAAGACGGTGGCGGCCAGTTCGGTGGGAAAAACCGTGGCAGCCGTTCCGGGCGGCGTCGCACCGGAAGCGGATAGAGGCAAGACGGTAGGTATCATCAAAAAGAAAATCGGCATTGATCCTGCCGTTGGCTTCTTGGTTTGCATTTCCGGCCCCAATCGCGGCGCGGATTACAAGCTGGTAGCGGGCAGAAATTTCATTGGTCGGGCAGCGGCAATGGATGTAGCTCTGACAGATGACGATACGGTATCCAGAGAAAGCCATGCGCTGGTGACCTATGACGCAAAGCACAATAAATTCTCCCTTTCTCCTGGCCAGGGCAGAGGCATCACCTATTGCAATGATGAGCAGGTGGAAATGGTGCGCCCCCTGAATGCCTATGATGTGATCGAAGTAGGCAAGAGCCAGCTTATCTTCCTGCCTTTGTGCGGAGAGAAGTTTCAATGGAATGAGGAGTAAGGAATGAATCGTGTTCTTTCATGGCTAAACCAACCGCTGTTTCCGGACAGCATGATCTGCATCTGGATGGCGACGGTTGTTGGGATTGCACTTCTGTTGGTGCTGGTTCTTGCCTTTGTCCTGATACGGCGGAAAAAGAAACGGGATAATAAAGTGACGGAAGAACCGGTTATGGAGCATTCAAAACCGGTGCCGGAGTTGGAACTTGCCAATCTCCAGGGCATCGGCAGCCGGGAGGAACAACAGGACGCATTCGGCATCTCCCGCATGGACCGTTATGAAGAAGACGGTCTACTCGCTGTGCTGTGTGACGGTATGGGCGGTATGGCGGAAGGTGGCAGGATCGCGGCAGAAACGGTATCGGAACTCGTGGGTATCTTCCCGTGGGCAGATGACAGCGATATCCCTGGCTGGATATCTCAGCGCAGCAACAGGGTCTACCAGCAGTTCCGCGGTCATGGTGGAACCACCCTAGTGGCCGTGCTGCTCAAGGGAAACCGGCTTTCCTTCTGGTGCGTAGGCGACAGTGACCTGTTCCTACTCAGGGAGGGCAAGCTCTATGGGGTGAACATCCGGCAGGAATATAAGAACGATCTGGTACTGCGAGCATTGGATGGAGCATTCCCCGTAGAGGAGGCGTTTCACGATTCACAGGCAGGCGCACTTTCGGAGTACATGGGCAAAGAAGAAGTGAATTGCGACTATAACCGTATACCTTTTTCCCTCCGACCGGAGGATGTGCTGCTGCTCTGCTCGGACGGAATAAGCGACACTCTGACCTTAAAGCAGATCCGGGAAGCTATGGCTCTCTCTCCACAGGCGTGCTGCGACAAGCTGGAGGAGGAAATTCTACTGACAGGCAAACCGGATCAAGATAATTATACGGCAATCGTATTGAACTATCACGGTAAAGGAGAGAAAGAATAAATGGGAACGAAAAAAGCGACAGGAAAGCAAATTACAGCCATCCTTTTGCTGGTTGTAGGAATGATTTTTTCCGTGTTCGGTGTGTTGGGCATTGCAAGCGGAGGCGGCATGGATCCCTATGAGGCGCGCAACAGCGTCGTCATGGTGTATTCCTATCTTCAGCTTACCGACGGACAGTCCGCTGGCGCTATGGGCACCGGCTTTGCCATTGGGAAGACTGGCGAACCAGTGGAATATATTGTGACCAACGGCCATGTGGTGGAGTTAGGTTATATGGGGCCAAAGGTGTATCAGGGACAGACAGCTTCGGCGGGCGTGCAGGTATATTTCTCAGCAGCGGAAAACGATTATGTCGCAGCTGAAGTAGTTTATTATTCGCCCTCTGACGAGAAGGATATTGCGATTATCAGACTGCCATCAAAGACGGATAAACGAACTGCAATCGCCATCAAGGATGCAGATGCGGTTGCAATCGGCGACACCGCCTATGCGCTGGGATATCCAGGCGTGGCAAGCAGCAGCCAGCAGTTCAATACTTACGATGAGAACGATATTACACTGACAAAGGGGATTATCAGTAAGCGCACCAAACCGGCATGGAGCAACTACGACGCATTTCAGATGGATGTCTATATCAATCACGGTAATTCCGGCGGCCCGCTGGTTGATGAACGCGGCTTCCTGATTGGAATCAATTCTTCCGGCGCAGTGGATGAGCAGGGCAAGAGCGAGGGCGTAAACTTTGCAATCACCTCCGCTGAATTGATGAAGGTTCTGAACAGCGAAAACATCAAATACACCACAGCGAGCGGCGGACTCTCCGGGATCCCATCTTGGTTTGCCTATGTGTTTCTGCCCATCGGTGTGCTTGCGCTGGTAGGTGGCATTATTCTGCTGGTCATGTTGCAGAAAAAGGGACAGAATGTTTCCACATTTGCTGGTGCTGCCGCAAACGCGGGAGCGAACAATGTGTCCGTCAGGGGTGGCCGCGGTTCTGCTGGGAAACGTGCTGTACTGCGTGGGGTGACAGGAAAATATGCGGGTCAGAGTTTTGACCTCTTGAAGGGCAAGGTGGTCATCGGCCGTGATCCGGCAACCTGCAACATTGTGTTTGATAAAAATGCGCCGGGTATTAGCGGACGACATTGTCAGGTGGCCTACGACCAGAATGAAGACTGCTTTATCATTACTGACCTTGGATCTTCTTATGGTACCTTCCTGGGCAATGGTAAAAAGCTGACGGCCAACGTGGCAGAAAAAATGTATGCCGGGGACACCTTCTACCTATGTGATAACGCCAACCGATTCGTATTGAGCAAGGAGTAATCCATTATGTCAGCGTATTGCTTGAAGAAAGGAAAAATCCAGGAAGCACAGGGGGACGACGCTGCCGGCTGGGATCTGACGGCTATCTTCCACCTGACTGCTGACGGAGAAATGACAGAACTCCGCGAGTTTCCGGCATTGTCGGAAGGGGAAGGAATGCTGGTATATGCGGGAGAATTCTACATTGAACCGCTGGAAATACAGATCGAGTTTCTCAAGGCGGCCAATGCTGAAAAATGGCTGGAGGCTTTGATTTTGCGGCACGCCGACCGGGTACGGCAGGTATCGAAGGAACTCTTCGTCATGGCCGAGATCAAGGAGGTGGACACATGAATCCGGAACGTGTTTGTTATGGTTGCTTCGTGGAAAAAGAGCAAGGAGTTTCATGCCCGCATTGCGGCTTTAATGAAAACGATGAACAGCCGTATCTTGCGCTGCCGCTCGGAACCATTCTGAATGGAAGGTATCTGGTTGGAAAAGTGCTGGGCATCGGCGGGTTCGGAATTACCTATCTGGGATACGACCTGACGCTGGAAATCAAGGTTGCGATTAAAGAATATATGCCCTCTGCTCTGGCCACACGGCACCCCGACCATTACAGCGTGGTGCTGACCGGACGGGTGGAGAATGATTACCAGTATGGCATGGAGCGTTTTCTGGATGAGGCGAAGATTCTTGCCAAGCTGCAGAGTACGCCCCATATCGTGTCGGTGCAGAATTATTTTAAGGAGAATGGCACGGCTTATTTTGTGATGGAGTACGTGGACGGTATGAGCCTGAAGGCGTACCTGTCGAAAAACGGGGATAAAATTCCATATGACCAGGCAATTGCCATCCTGCAGCCGATCATGGAAGCGTTGGTACAGGTGCATGCGATGAATCTGCTGCACCGGGATATCAGTCCTGATAATATCTATATTACTACCAAAGGTGAAAGCCGCCTGCTGGATTTTGGCGCAGCACGCTTTGCATTAGGAGACGGCAAAAGTGTGTCGGTTATCTTAAAGCACGGCTATGCACCGGAGGAGCAGTATTCCAGCCACGGCAACCAAGGCCCCTGGACAGACGTATATGCTATGGGTGCTACTTTGTACCGCTGTATTACAGGGCAGCTTCCGCCGGATGCGGTGGAACGCATTCATGGAGATACCATGAAAACCCCGTCAGAGCTGGGAGTACACCTCCCCCCTCATGTGGAAAATGCAGTCATGAAAGCATTGGCAGTAAAGACCGAAGATCGATTCCCTAACATGGAGGCATTCATTGGTGCACTGAGTGGCCGTGTTTCCGTACAGGATCAGGTGGCGGCCGGTATCAGTCGGCGTACCCAGGCCAACGCTTACGAGCAAAGCGGGTATGGGCAGACCGTCCGTCAGCACCCCGATCCTGTCGCCGGAGGCTCTGTGACGGGAAAGTCTTCCTCTTTTTCCAAACTGCTTTCCTATATGAAAGCCAATCCCATCATCGCGTGGGTTTCCGGAGGAGGCCTGCTGGCAATAATCGCGCTTTGCATTATCCTTCCCATCGCGCTCTCTGGCGGAAAGAAAACAACTCCGACAGGAAATAACGGCGGAACGCCATCCGTAATCAGCCAGCCACCGGTGAACGAGGAGCCCAGCAAGCCAGAATCGGAAACGGAACCTTCGGGGGGTTCAGCAAACATGGTGGAGCATACGATTGACCTTCTCAATGCCACTATTGAAATTCCATCGGATTATACAGCCTCGGAGAACGGGATGAACTTTATCAGTGAAGAGAAAGGCTGCGCCGTCATGACGGATTATCTTTGGAATGTTGACGGCCCGATCTATTCCCTTGCTGATGTGGAATCCAAACGTGAGGATATTGTCGCCACGCTGATGCAGAATCTGGAGGTTTCAGACTATCAAATCCTGACGGCCGGCCCTGACCAAGTGGGAAATTCGGATGCCTATCAGATCTATTTTGAAGGCACTGACAGCGAGGGCGTTTCCATGGAGATGGTCGTCATGGCAGTGGACGGATATTCATTTGGCTGTTATTTCATCATCACTGCCTATCCAAAGGGAGATGCGGCTGCCGCAGCAGAGATTCATTCCATCATCCAATCCTTTTACAGTACCGGAATGCCGGATGTGACCTATAAAATGTACTATGCGGAACACGCCGGTGTGAAGGTCATCATAGACGATTCCCTTGCTCAGGGCGGCGTTGCGGATGTGAAATGTCAAGTGGATGCGTATGGCATAGGAACCGTCCATGAGATGTTCCTATACCCGACGCAGGAAGATAGTGAGGCCGCGCAGGGGCAGGGGTACTGTGTGGAAATCGGTAAAGCTTCCGAATTCGGACTGAGTACACCGGAGGAAGTGATCGAATTCAACAAGACCTTGAGCGGAACAAATAATGACTCCTACACCTTTTCCTCTGGCGGTGTGGAATGGCTGGCTTATGACTTTACGATGTCCGACAGGAGTTTCAGCTATGCATCTGCTGTGATCGATGGAGAGTGTTACCTTGTGGGCTGCGCATTCAATGATTCCAACAAAGATACGATCGTTACATTATATAATCAGGCAACTGCGTCTCTCCGCGCTTGGACAGAGTAATTAGTAAGGAATTTGGCGGGGGTATATAGAAAAGAAAGAGGTAAAATATGAATTTGGAACATATCTGTTATGGCTGTTTTCAGGAAAAGCCGGACGGAGCCTCAGTCTGCCCCCACTGTGGATTCTGTGCAGAGGAGGAACAGCCATTTCTGGCGCTGCCTATGGGAACTCTGCTGAATGGCCGTTACATGACTGGTAAGGTACTGGGTGTGGGAGGGTTCGGCATTACCTATCTGTGCTATGATTTGACTTTGGAGATCAAAGTTGCAATTAAGGAATATATGCCATCCAGCCTTGCCACCCGACATTCTGATAAGTACAGCGTAGCGCTGACTGGACGAGGGCAGGAGGACTACCAGAACGGCATGGAGCGATTCCTGGATGAGGCGCGGATTCTTGCCAAGCTGCAGAACACGCCGAACATCGTGTCGGTGCAGAACTATTTTAAAGAAAACAATACGGCATATTTCGTGATGGAATATGTCGAAGGCATGAGCCTGAAGGCATATATTGCCTCCCAGGGTGGAAAAATTCCTTATGACCAGGCATTGACTATTTTGCTGCCGGTAATGCACGCACTGACACAGGTACATGCGTTAAACTTAACGCATCGTGATATCAGTCCGGATAATATTTTCATCACGGCCAGAGGAGAGAGCAAGTTGCTGGATTTTGGCGCTGCCCGCTCCTCTGCCGTGGAGAAAAAAAGTATGTCCATTATCCTGAAGCATGGATATGCGCCCGAAGAGCAATACTCCAGCAAGGGAAATCAGGGCCCATGGACGGACGTATATGCGATGGGAGCAACATTGTATCGTTGTGTGACAGGGGAACTGCCGCCGGACTCTATTATGCGGGTTCATAATGATACGTTGAAAAAACCTTCGGAACTGGGAATTAGGCTTCCTTTGTATGTGGAGCAGAGCATTATGAGGGCGCTTGCGGTAAAAGCGGAGGATCGTTTCCGATCCATGGAAGACTTCCTGGACGGACTTTCTGGAAAAAAGCAAGTGGCTTTCCACCGCGCGCGAGCTTTGCCGACCGGTCCTATAGCGAAGAACTCCGGCAAAAAGCCGCAGCTTTGGATCAGACTCCGGCAGAGCCCAACTGGGCTGAGAATTGCGGTTCTGGTACTGTGTGTTGTTGCAGTGGGCCTAGGCATCTGGGGGACTGTAGCGGGGATCAGAACATTGACCGGCGGGGGAACTGAGTCGGGTACAGATAGTTCAGGTTTGGCGCTGCAAAAACCGAATGGCGCAGAAAATGTATCTTTACGGGAGTACACCCAAGACTATCTGAATATTACTATGGGGATTCCGGAAGGATATACCGAGACGGAATCCGGCAACGGTGCCTTTATGTCTGCGGATGGGGCTTCCACACTGCAGGTTGGGTTTTATGACAAGTCTGCCGGTTTCCCGGTGTATACCCTTTCTGATGTAGAAAAAAATGCGGAGAAGTATGTCCGCTATTACATTGGACTGTTGGAAAGTACAGTTATTACAGAACAGAAAATTACAGATCGGGGCTACAGGAAGATCGATACCCTCAACGCTTATCTGATTCAGTTTGCCGCAACCGAGAGCGGTGGCACAACCATGGAGTTTCTGGCGGCGTTTATCGAATGTCAAAACGGTTTCGGCTGCTACAACATTATCGGTTCTTACCCTCAGGGTGATGAGGCAGCAAAGGCGGAGATCTTCGCGGCGATGGATAGCTTTCGGAGCAGCGGCCCTGCAGGAACGATCTATCAACGGTTTTATGATGAACGGCTTCCGTTTCAATTCCTTTACATGGCGGATGAGGGAGATGTTCAGTTCAATGTAGTCAATGAAAATCGTCTGGAGATTAGCAATAGCGATATCAGCATGGAGGTTCAGTGTCACCCCTTAGATGGCACGCTGAATAAGGGAATCTGGCTGGATAGGTTTAAAGAAGAAATGAGCGGTATGTCCGGCGCTGAACTGCGTGGAGGCCGCTGGCAAAGAGAAAGCGGCGGAATCGACTGGATGATTGACGGGTATACCATAACCGAGGATGGGCAGGCGGTTTATATAGACGTTCATGCCGGTGAGTCAGACGGATTTGTGTTTATGGTTCTGGTTGCCGAGGAAAATGAGGGCAATCTTTTCAATGGCATGTTGTTGGATGTGACCAACACAATTCGCCCTGTGGAATGATAAACAAGTGTATTTTGGAAAGGAAGGAAAAACAAGTGCTGAGTTTAAAAGAGAATGTCAATTGTCCCCGCCGTATGGTTGTGTATGCTGTTTTCGATGTGTTGGATCGGATGGGGTGCCAATACGAGCAGGCGTTGGTCGGTGATATCAGGGCAGAGACGAAGGTGCTGGGGCATATCAGCGAATACGCCTTTGCTGTGACAGAACAAACTGCCGACACATCAATCCTCCATGTTTCCATGCTTCGTCCTGCAAGCGGTCTGACTGAGGAGAAAAAACAGCTTGCGATACGTTATCTGCTGGACAGTGTACTCCAACATATCGATGAAGTGCAGGTTTCAGAGTGAGGCGAATACGATAATAAACAAGCCAAGAGCATCTCAGTCGCCCGCCAACATGAATACTCAGGCGGTGGCAAATGCAGTGGAAGTGTCCCTTTTGTTTCAATATGAGTGAATACGATGTCCGTAGCTTTTTTCGGACTGTTACTGCTGATACCCATCGGGTGAGTTCGTCCAAGCTGGGATGCTATTCGTCCAAAGATCTTCTTTGGGGAAGTTGCTATCCAAGTTGTAGCAACATTGATTTTTCAAATCCCTCTTGCGAAATTGGTGCGATATTTTTCTGGCATTACCAATTTGGCATGGGCGGTATCTGGCAGTGGCATTCCTAGTGTTTTTATAGAGACGACGGCACACAAAGGCCGCCGTCTTTTCCGTTACCGCTCAGGGGCACTTCTTTTTCGTTTGATGATTGAATTTCGATGCTGCTCCTGCCTTTTGTGAGCAATGAGTTGTCGCGCCTGCCGTTCTTCTGCATCCTCTCCGAGCAGGCGGGATGTTTCCTGCTTGGCGCTGAGCAGCATAATAAGAGATGGCTTCTCATGCATGGCAGCCTCTAATTGCTGCTCTGCCGCCTTTTCCTGCGCAGGGCGAATGACCTGCCGTGCTTTGTACAACTCCACCGGGTCAAAATCCGCAGCCTGCGCTTTCAATTCTGCGTATTCGTCCAAAGCCTTATCTAACTCGGCAGCGTATTTTTGCTCCTGTGTCTCCAGCCTTTTCAGACCGGCCTCCATGGTGGCAATATCCTTGCGGAACATCTCTGCGCCTGCATCCTCCGCATACTCAAATTTTTGCAAAAGGAGCGCCTTTTCGGAACGCAGTTCCTCCAATTCTTCCGTTAGCTCGGCAATACGGATAGCCAGTGCCTTGTGGCGCTTCACATGGTATATTGGCAATTCCTTTTTCTCTGCAACCAGCGCTTTGCGCTCCTTACTCTTTTCCTTGATCTGCTGCACCAGACCGGTGTAACGCTCCAGCTCCGGCTTCCATACGGCAAGGGATTTTTGAATATGCGCCTTTCCACCACGGATATGAGAGAGCTGATAACAGAAGATCAGCACCCGGCTGCGCAGCTTCTCCAGTCCCTCCGCTATGGCTGGAACAGTACGGGAAACCAGTGCGGCCAGTTTTTTGATTTCGGCTTTCAACTCCCGCAGCAGCGCATTGTCAGCTTTGATCTGCCGGTTGATTTCGCAGCGGTCAGAGATTATTCCCTTGCGCTCCAACGCTTGCGCCGTCACACCTTCATGGATGGTAGGAATCTCGTCAATACCTTGTGCGGCGTTGCTGCGGTGGTCAATGCGTTCCTCACGCCCGGCGCGTTCCAGACAGCGGTTGGACACGTCAGCCCATGCCGCCCGCCATGTCAAAAGCTGTTCCTCACTGTTCCAGCGTTCGGAGATGGGATTCTGCCTGCCGTAGCGGGTGCTTTTGGGATGCTTGTCAGCCCGGACAAGCCCCTGCGCCTCGGCAGCAGACGGTGTCATATACACCTTCTTTTTGCCGACCTTGTAGGGATATTGCTTCTCCCAGCCCTCGTTCTGTGCCGTCCGGAACTCGGCGGCAGTAAAACCGCGTTCCTCACCGTTTTTCATGCAGAGGTATTCCTTCTCGGTCTTGTACTGCCACTTGCCCTGTTCATCCAGTGGGCGCACCGTCAGCAGAATGTGAGCGTGGGGATTGTGACCGTCGGTGTCGTGGATAGCAGCATCGGCGCACATCCCGTCAACCACAAACTGTTTTCGGACAAATTTTTGCAGCAGCTCGATTTGCTCTGTGCGAGATAGTTCTATGGGCAGGGCAACGACAAACTCCCGTGCCAATCGGCTGTCCTTGGCAGTCTCCACTTCCTCTACGGCGTTCCAGAGCTGTTCCCGGTCTTTCCATTCCTGCGGGGCGTATTCCGGCAGAAACACCTCCTGCCAGACAAGCCCCTGCTTTTTCGTGTAGTCATGCTGTATCCCGTCGTAATCGTTGTAGAGACGGGAACAGCTCAGATAAGCGGAGGCGGCCACTGCGGAGCGCCCTGCGCCCCGACTGACCACCTTTGCTTCCAGATGGTATATTGCCATTGTTCGTTTACCTCGTTTCCTTTTTTCTGTTTCTCTTTCGTAAAAGAGAAAATGGACGGGCAGAACGCCCGTCCATCTCTGCGGCAAGGCTGCCGGTGGCAGGTTTGCGCAGGCAGGCGGCAACATAGGGTAGAGAATTTCTACCCCCAATTCTCTGTGCTTGTCGCAGGGAATTTGCCGTCTGCGCAGACGATGACAGCAGCGCCCATAGGTGCTGTGGCATTGTCTGGAGGCTTCCGCAGAAGCCGCAATCCCCCTCGGAGAGCGCACAGCTTGCCAACGGCAAGTACCACCGCCCCTTCGGGTGGTGAGTAAGTGCGCCCTTCGGGACAAAAACGAGGAAGGTCCCCGGTTTCCCGGAGACCTCCCTGCGGATTTAATCGTGCTGCGGCAGCTTCTGTATCAGATAATCCTCCAGCGCAGACAGATCCATCGTTTGCACTTCCGGCAGCACCTTTTCCAGAATTGCCCCCTCCTGAATGAGCCTGCGCGTTCTGGCTTTGCGCTCCTTGACTCTGTCTCTGGCCTGCGCTTCCTCCAATCGGTGCTGCGCCTGCAGCAGCTTCTTTTCCGTATCTGTCATCATGCGAAAGCCCTCCTTATCTTCGTTTCTGCCAGACGATTTCATAGCCCAGCGCGTCGGCAAGCTGGACAGCTTCGACATAGCGCAGGGATTCCCGCTGGAGCTTATTGGACAGGTTTGATACGCTGTCAGACCAGCCGTGTTCGTCCCGCAGCAGATCGACCACTTCCTGCATGGTCATGCCCTGACGGACGATGTACGACTTGATCTCATTTCTCAGATTGGATTTCATTAGCTTTTTACCTCCATATTTTCGTGATATTGGTTTTTGAGTAAGTGAACTGTGTACGTTTTGCGGTGAAAAATCTGCCGTGCCGCAAATCTGCTCAGATTTGCGGCCGTGATGCCCTGTTCATAACAACACCCTATCGGCTTCATCATTCTGCGTGAGGTCATGCGGAACGGTGGGATATGCCGTCATCAGGTGCAGCCGCTTCACGCTTCGGTAAATCACCGGACGATATAGTGCATTCGACCTACGGCGAAAATCTTTACGGATTTCACAAGCATTGATTTTGGGGCTGCAAAATTGAGCCGCCGGTGTACGGCTCGGTACGGCAAGCCCGCCTTCTGTACGCTTCTGTACGCCGGTTTTGCGTACCAGCCGTCGGTTCAGCGGCAGATTTTACACTCCACCGTGAAATGCTTCACGGTGCGCACAAGCAAAAGCAGTTTTTAAGAATGGAATCAAAAACAGCCGTACAGAGTGTACGGCAGTTTTGAAGTCCGTTTCTCATTTTCAATACGGCAGCGGATTAACCACCTCGATACCCACAAAGCCACGCACCCGCTTGCCGCCGACATGGACATTGTTGGTGGCCTCTACATTGTAAAGCCGCTCATTTTGTGCAAGCTCGGAGCTGACGCGGTTGGCAGACATGGGCTTCTGTGCGTTATCGTCGCACCATCTTGTATAGGCTTCATAGATCGCCTTGGAGCTGGCTTCGCTGTCTGCCCGAAAGCGGATATAGCCCTCGGATTGCAGGAACTCGATCACATTGTTGCTGCTGCGCTTGACCGTCTCCATGTTCTCTCTTGCCTTGCCGGAAATGCTGAACTGATAGTTGTTCCCGATCAGCCGGTGCAGCCCTTCCAGACACCATAGAAAAATACCATCCTTCTCCCGCAGCAGCTTGTCCACCAGGAACGGATCGTCTGCTCTGGCTGCGGGCCGGTCTTTGGTGGTCAGCACGATCTGGCGGCGAAAGAAGCCGTCGGACTTGTCGTGCAGGGCGGTCAGCGCACCGTTGCCGAAGCAAAGAAAACGCACATAGAGCTGGCTCTGATAGCTCTGGACGCCCTTGCGCTCCATGTCCATCTTGCACTCGGAGGTCACGATGGATTTGATGTAATTCGTCTTGGGCAGGGCGCTCATATCCATATCGTCATCCACCATCAGGAGCTTGTTTTCCAAGTCCGCACGGCTGAACCGGTTGCTCTCCACCTTCTGGATGCTGGTGGTATTCATGCTGTCGCCCAGCAGAGCGCGCATGACCAGTCCGATGCGGCTTTTACCCTCGCCGCCCTTGCCGATCAGCATGAGCATTTTCTGTCCCTTGGTGATTGGCAGCAGACAGTAGCCGAGAAATTCCTGCAAGGTGGGAACGTCCTCCGGTTGCAGCAGCTCGGACAGGAATTGCAGCCAGCGTTTTGGCGTAGGTGCGTCGGGATTGTAAGAAACGGTCAGGCGGTTATTGCAGTAGCTCTTGTCGGCGGTAAAGCTGCCGTTCATGAAATACGTCCCGTTGGCAACATGGATACGGTCTGTCTCGATGGGCAGCGGCGGCGAATACGCTTGCAGCTTGATGCTGGCAAGCAGGTTTGCAACCGTCTTGGATAGGTTGGCGGTCAGCACGCCGGAGATTTCCTCCAGAATGAGATTGCCGATCTGTCCCTCGTCCTCAATCAGCCCATCCACCGTGAACAGCCGCCCGCGCACACATTTCATGGGGTGCTTATCCAGAAACTGCTGGCAGAACAGCACCTCATTGATGTGCCTGCCGTCATACCAGTCAGGCCACGCCTGCGGTGTCATATCCATCTTCGATTTCCTCCTTGTGAGTTTTCTCTAAGCGCTGCCGCAGCCTGTCCAGTTTGCCGTCCGCCACCTGCTGCTGAATTACCTCGGCGCGTTCGTGGGAATCGCCGGAAGTGAGGATATCCAAGTAATATTCCGCCTCATCCAGCTCATGGCAGGCTTCTACAAACCGTGCGTGAACAGGCTTGTCAGGTGACTGCGGCGCATACCGCACCTTCCAGTTCCGCAGCACACGGGCGTAATCGGACAGAACATAAAAGCACAGCCGCTCGTTTTCCATGAGCTGCTGTGCTTCTGTTCGGATGCGCTTTGCGTGGAGCGCTGCTGCACTGGGCGGCTTATCTGGGCTGAGATGAAAATCTGCCATCAGCTTCCGCGCTGCATCATAGGGCGAAAGCTGAAACAGCTTGCCCACAAAGTCGATCACATCCCCATGTGCGCCGCAGGCGAAGCAATAATTATGAATGTCGTGCTCCTGCAAAAAGTGATAGTCACCAGTCAACTCTTTCAAATCCTTTTCCGCCGCCCGCAAATCCGGCGACAGCAGCATCACATCGGCAAACTCGGCTACGATCTGGATTACCGTTATAATGAGATAAAAAAGTGTATCCACCAAAACGGCGGCGGTGTCGTAGCTGTGTTCAATGGAGAAATCCAATTTTCGCAGCTCGCCCTCCAGCGGAAATTTCTTCGGTTTATACGGTGGTCGGTATTCCAAGGTGAATAGCCGATACCGATTTTCGGCGTTCTGCCGCAGCTGTGCGTTGACGCGATCTTTGGTAAAGCCGATGACGCTCAGCCGCACAGCACGCTCCCAATGCTTTGCCTTGACTGAAAAGCGCACAGGGTCGAGCGTATAACCGAGCGCATAGAGCTGATTTTCAAATTCTCTGGGGCTGGTCGCAAAGGACAGGCAGTATTCCACATCCTCCCGCAGATAGTCCCGGTGCGTTTTCTTGCCGGCCTTGCGAACCCAATACTCCTTTTTCTTGCTCTTGGAGTAGAAATCGCTGTTCTCAAGGACGGATAGCCCGTGTTCCCGGCAGATCTCATCGGAGATTTTCCGCAGCTCTTTGTGGTCGCCGATTTTGTTTTTGAACTTTGCACCGTCCTTAAAGGACACGGGATTCACAACAAAATGGCAATGCACATTGTCGGTATTTAGGTGAACGGTAACCAGCACCTGATACCGGTCGCCCCACATTCTTCTTGCTGTTTCCTTGCCGATGGCAAACGCCTGCTCCGGCGTGACCTCACCCTCACGAAAGCTCTGAATGCCGTGGTAGCCCACCACCTTGCCACGCAGACCGAACCGCCGCTGCACGGCGATCATCTCGGCATAGGCGTTCTGCGCCGAGCAATTGATGCCGCCCACAAACATTTTGCGGTCGGTTTTGTCATCGTTCTCTGCGTAGCGCAGGGCAGCATACAAATCCTCGTCGAGATATTCCGGGGCGGTAGTCTTGTCGGGATTGTCGGCGTAGTCCAGTGTGGCCTTCAAGTTTTTGAACACGGGCCAGAAACCGGTTACCGCCATAGCACATCACCCCTTTCCCGGCAGCAGGAACTCTGCTGTAATCTGTTTCAGTACCGTATAAATTTCCTCGTCCAGCTCCGGCGAACTCGCTTTATCCGCAAGCTCACCCAGCTTTTCAAGACAAACAAAAAGAGCGTCAGGCGGAACCGCTCTCGGCTCGTACCCCAACGCTCTTTGCTTCACATATTCAGTTGTACTCAGTCCGCATTTTCGGGCTTTTGCTTGAATCTTCTCTTTCTCTATTGCCGTCACACGAACAGCGATACGAACATCTTTCCCCATAGCATCAAACTCCTTTCCTTGGGGGATTGGGGGCGCAGCCCCCAAAGAGTCAGCCGACTTCGGCTGTGATTGGGACTTCTGTGGCACACAAAGTCCCTGCTTGTTATATCGTGAGACGCACCCCGCAGGGCATAAAGAAAAGCGGCTGTCGGATGCCGGGTTTTCAGCATATCTCTGCGCTGCACGATACCAAAAACCGCTTCTTGTCCACTTTGGGTGTATCGTTCGCTTGGCATCATTTCAATGCCATAATATTTTGCCTGTTCCCGTTTTGCTGCCATAATCGGTGTATTTGGCATCATCCGAACATTTCCAGATCGTCAAGGACACTCTGCTCATTTGTCGCCTGTTCCTCCTCGGTAAGCGTAGGCGCAGCCGCTTGCACCTACGGCAGCTGTTCCAAAACAAAGGTTACTTCCTGTAATTCCTCTCGGATTATGCACCGCACTTCCTCGGCGGTGAGAGAAGTAGTGCCTATTCCGTCAAGTGCCTTACCGACAGCGGTAACAACGAATTTGTTGATAGAACCGTATTGTTTTTTGTCAAGGGCTTGAAGCCTCTCAACGATCTCCCGCTGGCGTTTATCTGTAAGGTCAAAACGGATATTCAGCCGGTAATACGCTCCATTCATCCCTTCGCCTCAGCTTTCATCTGTGCCTCTGCCAGATATTCATACCCCTTTGCGGCGGCGCAGATGTCATCGACGAATTTCACCCGATCGGTGCTGAACTTATAAAAGTTCTTCACAAGGCAGCCGCCTCCGCTGGTCACATACAAGGTCATCGTATTCTCATCGTAGCCGTGCTCGCGCAGCCTGCGGAAGATGTCCCGCACATACTCGGCGGCAACGCTCTTGATGATTTTCAGGTCGGCAGGCACAATATTTGCCGTGCCGGTGATCAGCACCTCGTCGATGATGGCGTCGTTGATCTCCCGCTGCGTTCTCTGCATAAACGCCTCGCGAACCGCAAGGGTACACTGGTAAGTCCCGAATTTTTCGGTGAACATTTTGCCCTGCTGCGGCTTGCCGTTGATCATATACAGGGTGTTCATCGTGCCGTTGCCGATGTCGGCGATCAGGTTGACGCCTTTTAGCGTGGTGGCAAAGCTCGCAATGGCGGCGTACCCCTGCGGATAGATACGCACATCGTCAATATAAAGGTGGTAGTCTGCCTTTTTATAGGTGAACTCCACCTCGGCGTTCTTCATCAGATACGCCTTGAAATCCGCCTTCTGCCCGCTTGTCCAAGTCAGCGGCAGACCGGCGGCAATCACAATGTGCGCTTCGGTAAGATTTTCGGCTTTCAGTTCCTTGGCGATCGCCGCAAGGGTCAACACATAATAGTCCTCGTCCTTGATCTTGTCAGGCGCAAACTCCTTGTGCCCCTCGCCGATGAGATAATACCTGCCGCCGTAGACCAGCATATCCGCTGTAAACAGAGGCTCGTGGTCGTAGGCGGTAATTCCTGTGGGGAAACAGCAATTAGCCGTTTTCATATTTCCATAGCCGTGGTCAATGCCGATGATTTTTGCGTTGTTGATTGTTTTCATAATAATTCCTTTCCTGCGTATAGCGCATTTCAAAATATTTCGGACAACTCTTTCAACTCTTTTTCGGGCAGTTATCCAATAATCCCGTTTTGCCGTAAGATTTCTGTGTACAGTTCCTTTTCAGCCGGTAATACCGCTTTCAGAAAATAGTTGCAGTAAATACCGTACCGAGAAATGAGCTGCACGCATTTCGTTTCTTCGCCGTAATCCAGCAGCAGACAGTTTCCCTTATAGCAATTACAGCAAGCTTTGCGTACAAGGGCGCTGATCTTTGTTCGCTGCTTCGGTGTGATTTTGAATACCACAGGCTAAACCTCCTTTCCGTTTTCGGGCAGCAAAAAAGCCGCCGAGTGCGACCTCGACGGCTCAATGACTGCCTTCTGTATATTGAATGGGGGAAACGGCTGAAAAGGGTATGTTTATAGCAACACAGTGAAAACGCTGTCCGCAACAAAGGAAAAAGCCTTGCACATCAGGTGGTTTTCTGATATAGTTAAATAGAACGAATGTTCTAAAAGCACGGCGCAGCGAAAAATAATTTCAGTTTTTTCTTTCGCTTCGGGGTGTGTCAATGACAGGTCCGGTTTATGGGACACTTTGTATGATAAGATATAGCAGGAGGCTGGGTATATGGGCGATGGATTAGGCTTTCTTACTGCCGTTTATCGGGATGGTCGGGTGCATATAGGCGGCAAAAGCTACCCGGCAGGCACCTTTGCGGTGCATCTTTTGAATCAGTATTATAAGGGCGACACGGCGGCGAGGATCACCGTATTCCGGCAAAGCAACTGGAATGTGCAGGAGCAGCTTTGCGCCGGGTATCTGAACAAATCAGATTTTCTCAAAGCCGGAGAGGAAATTCTGACGATCCTGCAAACCCTGCCGAAGCTCAAGCCCTTTTCTGCCTTGGACATTGCAGCGGAGAAGCAGCGAATTGCAGAATTATTCACAGAAAGCAATGCTGTCGGCATTTCGGATTATCTGCGCCGCCGGGCGGCAATAGCACAATTCGATGATGTGTTCTCTCCCGGATATGATAAAGCACTGTTCAAGAATGGTGAAACGATGTGCGCAACCGTTTTAAGTACTCTCCGCTTTTATGATGCTATCCCGGAGGATATGCGCAAGGTGTTTGAGCTGCTTAAACGGTTTGTATCTCTTGTAGACGAAGCCGACCGTTTTGATGAGCGTCATTTGCTGCCCATTGCAACGGAGGTATTCGGATCAAATCCGTTTCCGCTGCGCACAGAATATATTGCGCTGCCGAAACGGCGGAACAGTCGCATTCTCATTACTGCCCGAAGAATGGCCTTTGAGAGCTATTACAGCTTTGTACTGACGGATTTCTTTGAGGGACTGCACCACGGACACTATCCGAGGCAGTGCGAGGTCTGCAAGCAATATTTCTTAATGCAGAGCGCACGGCGGCAGAAATACTGCACCTACGGCACGGCACCGGAATTGTACCACGGCGAAAAGATCAGCTGCCGCCGGTACGCCATCATACAGGGTAAAGCGGAACGGGCGAAGGATAACCCGCTGAAGGTTGCCTATGACCGCCGCTGCTCGGCGATTCGCTCCGAAAAAAGCCGTGGAACGATCTCTGCCGAGTTTGCACAAGTAGCGCAGGAACTGGCAAAACGCCGGTTGGAACAGGCGGAGGAGGACGACGCCTACGCCAAAACAAGTTATTATGCGGATTTGCAGCGTGCCAAGCTGTACGCTGACACGGACAAAAGAATGAAATGACAGGAGGTGCATCCGGTGTCTGAAGAACGGAATGAAGTCTTAGAGCAACAGCGGCGTCTTTTGGAGCGCCGGATGTACCGCCTTGACCCTGCGCCGCCGAAGCTGCCAGCCCAGGAATACATCGTCCGCTATCTCACTGAAAAAGAGGACAAGTATCTGACTTGGTACCTCCACGATCAGGAGCCTGCGCTTAATAAACTGGCGCAGGCCGCCTGCGAACGATACGCTATGACGGAGCATTTTGCGGACATCAAACAGGCGGCGGTGTGCGGTATCTTGGCCGCCCTTCAAATGTACGATCCGGCTGTCGGCGCACCGTTTTCCGCTTTTCAGAAGCGGTATATACAGGACGGCATTGATGATTACATCCGCACGGCACAAAGCGGGGTTATCACGATGACGGCGGATACCTATCCTGTCATGCGGCGCATTATGGCAATCTACCATCAAAACGGCGACGATTGCAACGATGACAGCGTACAGAAAATTGCTGACGAAACCGGAATGGATACAAAGACTGTCCGCAGGTACATTGCGATAGGCACGCTGAACGAACGCCGAGTAGATTTTTACCGGCAATATGATGAGGACGGTGAGGAAACAAGCGAGGACATAGCCGTAGACACCACCTCCCAGCCGGATAAGCTGTATTTTCGGGCGCTGCTATATAACGCACTGCATCAGGCATACGACAACCTGACCTACCGGGAGCAGCGCACGGTTGCCAAGCATTTGGGCTTCTGCGATACCTGCTGGTCAGTCAGGAAAGCAGTGCTGATAAACGGTGAAATCGAGTACAAGCCCATAAAGCCCATGACCTTTGAAGAAATCTCCCACTCCGCCAGCCGCAAGTCCGATAAGGCTTCCGAGC
>OIYG01001081.1_pt1 | contig 22225 bp, 12 predicted proteins | sample 1587861 | NCBI WGS metagenome assembly OIYG01 (sample SAMN03283272) | human gut metagenome | biome: human-associated habitat; material: feces | host: Homo sapiens | place: Peru | collected 2012 | reverse complement strand
GCTCTATGGCGTTGCTCGTTACGCTGTCACCTAAATTTATTTAGGACAATATTGCTTGTGGCCGCACTTTTCGTCCTATATATTGGCTTTTTCAGCCGAAATTTAGTAATTTTGCGATTGATTTAGACAAAAAACCGACTATAAAACATATAATTAGACAATACAAATGAGCATCAACAACCTGCCCCCTAAATATAATCCCGAAGCCGTAGAAGGCAAATGGTACGAATACTGGATGCAGCATAATATGTTCCACAGCGTACCCGACGGACGCGAACCCTACTCCATCGTCATCCCGCCACCAAACGTCACCGGCGTTCTTCACATGGGGCATATGCTCAACAACACGATACAAGACATATTGGTGCGCCGCGCTCGCATCCAAGGCAAGAACGCTATTTGGGTGCCGGGTACCGACCATGCATCCATTGCCACAGAGACAAAGGTCATCGCCAAACTTGCTAAAGAAGGCATCAAAAAAAGCGACCTTACGCGCGAGCAGTTCTTAAAGCACGTATGGGACTGGACGGAAACGCACGGAGGTATCATACTCAAGCAGTTACGCCGTCTCGGCGCATCATGCGACTGGGAACGCACAGCATTCACTATGGATGCGCCACGCTCCGAGGCTGTCACCAAAGTTTTCGTTGACCTGTACAACAAGGGATTGCTCTATCGCGGTCTGCACATGGTCAACTGGGACCCTGTAAACCTCACGGCCATCTCCGACGACGAAGTAAATTACGTTCAGGAGCACAGCCATCTATTCTATTTGCGATACTACCTCGCAGATGCCTGCGAAATCACGCCCGCCGAGGGTCAAGTGGTACATACCGATGAAAACGGACGCCACTACGCTTTGGTAGCCACGACACGACCCGAGACAATCATGGGCGATACCGCAATGTGCATCAATCCCAAAGACCCCAAGAATACTTGGCTGCGCGGACATCGTGTAATTGTGCCTTTGGTAGGCCGCGAAATTCCCGTAATCGAAGACCGATATGTAGACATCGAGTTCGGTACAGGATGCCTCAAAGTCACACCCGCGCATGACAAAAACGACTATATGCTGGGCAAGACACACAATCTCGAGTCCATAGATATATTTAACGATGACGCCACCATCGCAGCAACAGCCGGAATGTACGTCGGTATGGACCGCTTCGATTGTCGTAAAGCTATCGCCGAGGACCTCAAGAAAGCCAGGCTGCTTGAACGTGTCGAAGACTATACCAACAACGTAGGATACAGCGAGCGCACTAAGGTTGCCATCGAGCCGCGATTGTCACTACAATGGTTTGTTTCGATGAAACATTTCGCAGAAATTGCGACTCCGCCCGTAATGGATGATGTTATTCGCTTCGTTCCCGAAAAATACAAGAACACCTACCGCGCATGGATGGACGGCATCAAGGATTGGTGCATAAGCCGCCAGTTATGGTGGGGCCACCGCATCCCGGCATGGTACTATAACGGTACCGATGGCGAGACGCACATAGCCGTGGCTGTCAACGAGGACGAGGCGCTCAAAATCGCACGCAAAGACTCAGGCAACGATGCGTTGCAACTTTCCGATCTTAAACGTGACCCGGATGCCCTTGACACCTGGTTCTCCTCGTGGCTGTGGCCTATCACACTTTTTGATGGCATAAACAACCCCGGCAACGAAGAAATCAAATACTATTACCCGACAGCGACACTCGTGACCGGACCGGACATCATATTCTTCTGGGTGGCACGAATGATTATGGCCGGATACGAATACATCGGTACATACCCGTTCCGCAACGTCTACTTCACAGGCATTGTACGCGACAACCTGGGTCGCAAAATGTCCAAGAGTCTCGGCAACTCGCCCGACCCCATCGAACTTATGGACAAATACGGCGCCGACGGCGTGCGTATGGGTATGCTCCTGGCAGCTCCCGCCGGCAACGACATCCTTTTTGATGAGCACCTCTGCGAACAAGGCCGAAACTTCTGCAACAAATTGTGGAACGCCTTCCGTCTGCTTAGCGGATGGCAGGTCGATGATACGCTTACACCTACCGAAGTCTCCAAGAAAGCCAATATATGGTTCGAGGCTCGTTTGTCTCAGACCATCGAGCAGGTGGACGACCTCTTCGAAAAGTTCCGTCTCAATGAAGCTCTTATGGCTATATATCGCCTCGTTCGCGATGATTATTCATCGTGGTATCTCGAGATGATAAAACCGGAATACGGCAAGCCCATCGACAGCACAACATACGAGCACGCAATCGAATATATGGACGCACTGCTTCGTCTGCTGCACCCCTTCATGCCGTTCATCACCGAGGAACTTTGGCAGAACCTTCGCCAGCGCCGCCCCGGCGAATCGGTGATGTATGCCGCTGCACCCAAGGCCACAGAATACTCGCCGGCCCTAATCGACGCAATGGCTGTAGCTCAAGAAATTGTCACAGCCGTACGCGGAGCACGCGCGGCAAAAGGCTTATCACCGCGCCAAGCTCTCGTTCTCAATGTCCTGGGCTCTCTTGATAAAGGCATTCCCACCGAAGTAATCGCAAAATTGGCCAATATCGAGGGTATCAACGAGAATGCCGCAAAAGACCCGCTGGCCGCCTCGTTTATGGTCGGAACAACCGAGTTCAACATCCCGATGGAATCGACAGTGGACGCCGAAGCCGAGCTTCAACGCTTGACCAAAGACCTCGAATACAATCGCGGATTCCTGCAAAGCGTAGAACGCAAGCTCTCCAACGAACGCTTTGTAGCCAATGCCCCGGCAGCCGTTGTCGAGGCCGAACGACGTAAACAGGCTGATGCTACAGCCAAAATTGCAGCACTCGAAGCATCTATCGCAGCTATCAAATCGCAAAAGTAATGCGGATATCCGTTATCATACGTTTTGCCATACTATTTGTCCTATGGGCATTGCTCGTAGGCTATATCGTATTGCATACCAAAGTGACATTGTACATCATTTTCGTGATTATTGCCTCGGCAATAATTATATTTGTACCGATGTATAAGAAGTACGTAAAAAATGACCAAGGTCCAAAGCTCTAAATATCCGCTGCTGTCAACCATAGACTCTCCGGCAGACCTGCGAAAGCTCGATATCGACCAACTACCGCAAGTCTGTGACGAAATACGAGCCATGCTCATCGAAACCCTGAGCCACAATCCGGGTCACTTTGCCTCATCGATGGGCGCTGTGGAGATTACCGTGGCCCTGCATTATGTCTTTGACACCCCATACGACCGAATAGTATGGGACGTAGGACACCAGGCTTACGGGCACAAAATTCTGACCGGACGACGCGATGCATTCGACACACTGCGCACATTCGGCGGAATATCGGGATTTCCCAACCCGGACGAAAGCCAATACGATACCTTCAGCGCAGGACACGCATCAAATTCGATTTCCGCGGCACTTGGGATGGCCATAGCCGCACGCCTCAACAACGACACCCCACGACGAAACGTTGTAGCTGTCATCGGCGATGCATCAATCTCGGGCGGTCTGGCTTTCGAAGGGCTCAACAACGCAGCCAATACGCCCAACAACCTGCTCATTGTCCTCAATGACAATGATATGTCCATCGACCGGAACGTTGGCGCTCTCAGTCGCTACCTCACACACTTGACAACCTCTCCGGGGTACAACGCCCTGCGATATAAGCTATACCGCGGAGCAGTCAAGATGGGCCTTATCAGCGAGCGCAGACGAGGCAAAATCCTGCGCTTCAACAATTCGTTGAAAGCGATGTTGTCCTCCGAACAAAACATATTCGAAGGCCTCAACATTCGTTATTTCGGACCTTATGACGGTCACGATGCGGTGAAACTCGTACGCATCTTCCGCGACATCAAAGACATGGAAGGTCCTCGTATATTACATCTTAGAACAATAAAGGGACATGGCTATGCTCCGGCCGAAGCCGACCCCGCAATATGGCATGCACCGGGACTTTTCGACCCCGGTACAGGCACTCGCAATAGCTCGAGCGGCATTAAGTATCAAGATGTTTTAGGCCGCTGGCTTATAAATGTGTGCAAAAAAGACAGTCGCGTAGTAGCAATTACGGCGGCAATGCCTTCCGGTACCTCCGTATCGATGTTGCAGCACGAGATGCCTGAAAAAGTCTTTGATGTCGGTATCAGCGAGGAACATGCCGTAACATTTGCCGGTGGCTTGGCTAAAGAAGGTCTACGCCCTATCGTCGCCATATATTCGAGCTTCCTGCAACGAGCTTACGACCAAATGATACACGATGTGGCGCTGATGCGCTTACCGGTGATATTCGCCATAGACCGTGCAGGTATAGTCGGCGAGGACGGAGCCACGCACCACGGAATGTACGACATGGCCTATATGAGCACAATACCCGGCATGGTCGTATGCGCACCTTCCGATGCAATCATGATGCAAGACATGTTGCACACCGCTTTGCACCGCAACGAAGGTCCTACTGCCATACGATATCCGCGAGGCAAAGCGCATAACGCCGAGGCACTGGATTCGACAAAACCGCAATTATTAGAAATTGGTCGTGGACGCCACGTACGAGACAATGCCGATGCACGTGTAGCAATTATATCCATCGGCACCATGCTGTATGACGCATTGCACGCAGCCGAGACTTTAGCGGCTCAAGGCATCGAAACATCCGTATACGACATAATGTTCCTCAAACCGATAGATACGGGAATACTTGATGAGATTGCAGCGCGAGGCATCCCGGTGGTCACCGTCGAAGACGGGGCTGCTGTCTACGGTGGTCTTGGATCTGTCGTAACATCCTATATGTCTGACAATCACCCGGGCGTAAGAGTTCATCCAATAGGAGTCGGCGACACTTTTGTTCCGCATGGCACTGTTGCACAGTTGAAAGCTTTATGCGCCATAGACGCAGACGGCATAGTAGGCACGATTAAACAAATCCTCGAAAAATGAAAATAGTAATTGCAGGCGCCGGAGATGTTGGCTCACATTTGGCCAAACTTCTCACCCATGAAGAGCAGGACATTCTCGTAATAGACGAGAATGCAGAGCGTTTAGCCTTTTTGGACTCCAATTACAACCTTATGACCTTGACGGGAAGTCCCACATCTTTCCGTACCTTGCGTGAAGCACGCGTTGGGTCTTGCGATTTGTTTATTGCACTTACGCCGTCCGAGACAGACGACATTGTCGCATGTTCCATTGCAAAAAATTTGGGAGCGGACATTACCGTAGCTCGCATCAACAGCTACGATTTTATGGAGGAACGCAACCATGAACTTGTGACACGTATGGGCGTGGACAAGCTTATATATCCCGAATATCTGGCAGCCCAGGAGATAATCACGGCCATGCGTCGGTCGTGGGTTAGACAGTGGTTCGAGCTACATAACGGCGAGATTATTGTCGTGGGCGTTAAGTTGACCTCCCGCTCACCCATAGCGGGACAAATGATACGTGATTTTGCCTTCGCCAACCGCAATTTCCATGTGTCAGCCATTAAACGAGCGCACGAGATTATCATTCCGCGAGGCGATGACACTCTTGAAGCCGGCGATATCGCGTACATCACCTCCACCCACGAGCACGTGGACGAATTGCTTGCACTTACCGGCAAAATCGAGCACAAAATACGCCGCGCAATGATTATGGGCGGTGGCAAAATAGCCATACGCCTCGCATCTCTCGCCGGCGATGAATTCGACTTCAAAATCATAGACAACAACCCCGAAGTGTGCCGCCACCTTCCGGAGAAATGCCCCAATTGCGACATCATACAAGGTGACGCGCGCGACATTGACCTGCTAATAGACGAGGGCATCGACCAATACGACGCCTTTATCGCCCTGACCGGAAGCAGCGAAGCCAACATATTGACCTGTCTCACGGCTAAAGAGATGGGCATCAAAAAGACTATAGCCGAAGTCGAGAACATCCAATATATATCACAAGCCGAAGGCCTGAATATCGGCACAATAATCAACAAAAAACTGTTGGCTTCCAGTTCTATATTCCAGCTTCTGCTGGATGCAGACTCTTCGACATCCAAATGCCTGGCACTCAGTGATGCCGAAGTTGCTGAATTGGAAGTGCGCCCCGGCGCAAAAATTTCAGGGAAACCGGTAAAAGACCTCAAATTGTCCCACGATATGACATTGGCCGGACTTATCCGCGACGGCAAGGGTATGCTTGTCGGCGGCGATACGGTCATATTACCCGGCGACCATGTCGTGGTCTTCTGCCTGAGCGGAGCGTTACATAAGGTCGAAAAGCTGTTCAACTGACATTTGTTTTAACCTATATTATACAGCGACTTTAACTACACAAATCAGCATATAGTCATAGCCAATGCAAGTATTGCAAAACATACGCGAACGACGCTTCATCAACTTCCCCATGCTATTAAAAATAGTGGGATGGTTGCTAATGATTGAGTCGGTGTTTATATGCATCCCCACCATAGTCAGCTTATGCTACGGCGAGGACGATTGGAGTATCTTTGCTATTACCGTTGCCATTACATTTACCGTAGGATTTGTGCTTAACAACTGCGTACATGCAGCATATTCACGCATGGCGCGGCGCGAAGGTTTTCTACTTACCGGTTGTACTTGGGTGATATTCTCACTATTTGGAATGTTGCCTTTGATGTTTGCTCCGAGCAGTCAACTTTCATTCACCGATGCTTTTTTTGAAAGTATCTCATGCTTTACCACCACCGGCGCCAGTGTCTATCTTGACGCCGACAGTCTAAGCCACGGCGTACACCTGTGGCGGGCGATGATGCAATGGACCGGCGGCATGGGTATCATACTATTTACCTTAGCCGTAATACCGATGCTTAACTCGTCCGGAGGAATGCAGATGTTCAACGCTGAAGTCACCGGCATCACTCACGACAAAGTACGGCCACGCATATCACAGACAGCCAAGGCATTATGGATTACATATTTTGTCCTTACCGCTTGCTGCGCTATCCTGCTTATGATTGGACCCATAGATGTTTTTGACAGCATCTGCTACGCTTTCGGGACGCTGAGTACAGGCGGATATTCGACACGTGCCAGTGTCGATTTCTTCGATTCGGATTACGTAAAGGTTGTCATTACACTCTTTATGTTCCTTGGCGGAGTCAACTTTGCACTATTGGTACGCAACGCCATACGCAACCCACGGCGACTATGGGACGATGATGTATTTCGGTGGTTTATTATAATCATCATTGCCGTAACAGCCATCAGTTCGGTTACATTGCTTAGCGTCGGCGTTGAAGATACATGGCGCGAAGCAATAATTGATCCGCTGTTCCAAACCGTTTCGACAATTACCTCCACCGGATACGTCGTCAACTCCATATCTCAATGGGGGCCTTTTGTTATGGGCTTGCTCATGATTCTGGTATTTATAGGTGGTTGTGCCGGCAGTACCAGTGGCGGTGCCAAATTAGATCGCATTATATTCCTATTCAAGCATATACGCAACGAACTATACCGCTGCATCCATCCCAATGCGGTATTGCCTGTAAGGCTTAACGGCCGAGTGTTGCCGCCGCAGTTGGTCAATAAAGTCGTGGTATTTGTATGCTTATATATGCTCACAATCATTATCGGCGGACTTATCATGACCGCCTTTGGGCTTGATGTCAAGGACGCTCTATTGTCCAGTCTGATGTGTATCTCTAACGCATCGCCGGATTTCGGGCTCACATCCTTCGGCGAAGACTACAGCGTACTTGCCGATGGTTGCAAATGGGTCTTGGCGTGGACTATGCTTATCGGGCGTCTCGAAGTGTTCACCATAATTATAATCTTTACGCCTTCATTCTGGCGCAAATGATTTGATTTCTAATAGGCCCTTGTCCACAAACCGGCCAATTTGACTTTTGATAGTTTTTATCTCATATCATACTTATTATAAAGCATAATTGCTCTATGTACAGCCTACATAAACAAATACTTCTCGGCGCAATGGCTATGTGCTGCACCGTAGCCTCGGCTTCGGGCATACACGACTCTCGGCACGCAAGTACCTCCGGGAGCGAAACAATACTGCACGCATGGACCTGGTCTTTCGACACCATCGCAGCAAACATGAGAGACATTGCAGCGGCCGGCTTCACCTATGTACAGACTTCTCCGGCTCAAGCATGCTACGTTGGCGAAGGCGGCGGAATGGCATTATATAGCACCCCGGAAGATTCGGTGAAAGGCAAATGGTACTACTACTACCAACCCACCGACTGGACCATCGGCAATTATATGCTCGGTGATCGTAATTCGTTCAAGTCTATGTGTGACAGCGCATACAAATACGGCGTGCGCGTTTTGGTAGATGTATTGCCCAATCATACGGCTATCGACCACCATGCCGTCCTTCCGACACTCGATGCTGCCGTAGGCGGACACGAAAACCTCTATCATGCGAACGGATTCAACGAAATCACAGATTACAATGATCGGTATCAATGCACAACCGGACAAATGGGCGGACTGCCTGACGTCAATACCGAAAATCCGGATTTCCAATACTATTACCTGCAATATGTCAACGACCTCATCAATCTCGGAGCACGCGGTTTTCGCTACGATACAGCAAAGCATATAGGTTTGCCCGACGATCCTCTGGACGCCAAAAGCTTATGCAACGATTTTTGGGACATAGCCACAGGCCGCAAAGCGGTCAAGGGTCTTTCGTTGTTGATGCCTGACAGCCTGTACATCTATGGCGAAGTGCTTCAAGATCGCAATACCAAAGAAACCGAGTATGCCGAATACATTGACCAAACCGCCAGTTCGTACGGACATATTCTTCGTCAAGCCCTTGCCAACGGCAGTGTAAAAGGGATCGACCTTGCACAATGGTGTCACCCGGTAAGCGCACAGCACCTTGTCACCTGGGTAGAAAGCCACGACACATATTGCAACGAACACATTTCGGCCGGACTTACCAATGACCAAATACGTATGGGTTGGGTAATCCTCGCTGCCCGTGCGGCCGGACGCCCTCTGTTTTATAGCCGTCCGGAAGGATCATCCATAACCAACGTCTGGGGCATAAACCGTATCGGAGCACGTGGCAATGACCAATTCCGTCATCCCGAAGTCGTTGCAGTCAACAATTTTCGCAAAGCTATGGCCGGCCAACCCGAAACGATTACCGCCACAAGTGATGGTACCGTCGTTCAAGTGGCTCGCGGCGACCGTGGTATAGCTTTGGTCAACATCTCTGACAAAAGCCGTAAAATCAAGATGCCGACCACGCTCCCCGACGACACATACATCGATGCCGTACACGGAAACACATTCAAAGTCTCCAAAGGCATTCTCTCCGGTAAAGCCGAGGCACTCACCTCTTACCTGCTTACCGCGAAATAAAACACATCGACAGATAATAAAAGCCGACAAGCATTTACCATCGCGTAAATGCTTGTCGGCTGTATTATCGGGCCGTGTTTACTACAACATGAACGTATAAGCGTACAAAAAAAACGCCTACGAAAACTCGTAAGCGTCTTTTGTTGCCTTGGAAGGATTCGAACCCTCACAGGCGGAACCAGAATCCGACGTGCTACCATTACACCACAAGGCAAGGTGTCATGTCGTTTTGACGTTGCAAAGGTACGCACTTTTTTCGAACCGACAAATCTTTTTCCTCTATTTTTTCGAAAAAAATTAAGGCCTCCGGCAATTAAATGCGTCACTCATTTATTACCGGAGACCTGTCTCGTCTATTTCATAGGCTATATTGTTTGGTGTATACGCTGCCACGCGTGTACACCGGACAACAACGCCCTACGATACGCCCATATCGGAAACGCGTGCCTTTATCCACACTTGCTTGTGCCGCAAGATGTGCAGATGAGGCAACCCTCCTGATATATCAGCGTCTCGTTGCCACAATTAGGACAGCGTAAACCACTGGCCTTGGTGCCATTGGGCAAATACTTCTTGAGTGCGCGCTCCACACCCATTTTCCACGTATTTATACTCTGGCTATCCAATTCGAGACCACCGACAAGTTTCAGAACCTGATCTATGGGCATTCCATAACGAAGTACACCCGAAATCAGTTTCGCATAGTTCCAATACTCGGGATTGAACTTGGCACTAAGGCCCTCGATGGTGGTTTTATAACCTCGTTTATTGATAAACTGGAAGTCGTATCGTTTATTACCATCGGCATCTACATTCTTTATGATTTTACCTTTGGTCACGCTCTTGGGGCAGAATATGCCATCATCATCGTCCGCCAATCCGGTAAAGATTTCGTACGGTTTGCCGTCTCTGATGCCTACAAAAGCTATCCATTTTTCCTTATTGTTCTGGAATCTGACGACATCTGCATCCAACTCGATGGGACGTTTAAGTACTTGAACCGGCGTCACGGCTGGCTTCTTGCTTACAGACACAAGTACGCCCGAACGGGATCCGTCACGATATACGGTGCATCCTTTGCAGCCTTGACGCCATGCCTCGACGTACAACTGGCTGACGAGATCTTCACTTACTGTCGATGGAAGGTTGATTGTTACGGATATCGAATGATCCACCCACTTTTGTATTCGGCCTTGCATCTTCACCTTTTCGAGCCAATCAATATCATTGGCCGTTGCATGGGAATACGGCGATTTAGCCACGAGCGCATCTATCTCTTCTTGCGTGTAGTCTTGTCGTACTTCTATGCCATTTATCTTCATCCAATCAATGAATTTCGGATGGTATACGATAAACTCTTCGAAAGAGTCTCCGCTTTCATCCACATAATCGACGCGAGCCGAGACATCGCTGGGATTGACCTTGCGGCGACGCTTATACACAGGCATAAACACCGGTTCGATGCCGCTGGTAGTGCGGGTCATCAACGATGTTGTGCCGGTCGGGGCAATTGTAAGACACGCGATATTGCGGCGGCCATATTTGACCATATCATCATACAACTCGGGGGACTGCAACCGCAGGCGGTTGATGTATGGATTATGCTGTTCGCGTTTTGCATCATATATCTCGAAAGCGCCGCGCTCACGTGCAAGGTTTACGGACGATTTGTAGGCAGCCAAAGCCAGACGACGATGCACGTCTTCACTGAAATCCGTGGCTTCGGGTGTTCCGTAGCGCAGACCCATAGCTGCAAGCATATCTCCTTCCGCTGTGGTGCCCACTCCCGTTCGGCGTCCTTTTATGGTTTTGCTCTGTATTTTTTCCCAGAGATGTAGTTCCGTACTCTTGACCTCGTCTGTTTCGGGATCGTCTTTGATTTTGGCGATGATGCGTTGTATCTTCTCCATCTCCAAATCAATGATATCATCCATAATGCGTTGCGCTATAGCTACATGTTTGGCGAAGAGTTCATAGTCAAACTCTGCTTCCGGCATAAAAGGCTTACGGACATACGAGTAGAGGTTTATGGCTAGCAGGCGACAGCTGTCATACGGACACAAAGGTATCTCGCCACAAGGATTAGTGGATATGGTCCGGAAGCCAAGGTCCGCATAACAGTCCGGAACGCTCTCCCTTACAATTGTGTCCCAAAACAGCACCCCCGGCTCTGCACTCTTCCAGGCGTTGTGAATGATTTTCCCCCACAAGGCCGCAGCATCTATGTCTTTTACTATGGAAGGAACGGCACTGTCCGTGGGATACTGCTGTCTATATGTGCCGTTGTTGACTGCAGCATTCATAAAATCATCGTCAATACGTACCGATACGTTTGCGCCGGTGACCTTGCCGGTTTCCATCTTCGCATCGATAAAGGCCTCGGCCTCGGGATGGCGAATAGATACCGTCATCATTAAAGCGCCACGACGCCCGTCTTGAGCGACTTCGCGCGTCGAATTCGAGTAACGCTCCATAAACGGAACAATACCCGTAGATGTCAATGCCGAATTCTTCACGGGCGTTCCCTTGGGTCGAATATGACTCAAGTCGTGCCCTACTCCGCCGCGGCGTTTCATCAACTGTACCTGCTCTTCATCGATACGTAAGATGCCGCCGTACGAGTCCGGTTCACCATCCAATCCGATTACAAAGCAATTGCTTAGTGACCCTACCTGAAAGTCATTACCTATTCCCGACATCGGACTGCCTTGCGGTACGATATATCTAAAATTGCGCATAACATCAAACACTTCGTCCGCACTTAGCGGATTGGGATAGTTTGATTCGATACGTGCTATTTCGTTGGCTATGCGGTGATGCATGTCATCCGGAGTCAGTTCATAGATATTGCCATACGAGTCTTTAAGTGCATACTTGGTCGTCCAAACCTTGGCGGCAAGTTCATCCCCGTCAAAATATTTCAGCGTAGCATTGTACGCCTCATCAAAAGTATACTTGGGTCGTTCCACGGTGTTTTTTGTTTTTAATATAATATTTTGTATGTGCCGTAAGAGGTCCGACATGTCGGCTCGCTAAGTCTTAATAAAATGCCAGCCTCACGTCTGCCTTTACGGCTTTGCAAAGTTTGGAATAAATTGCTTAATTTCCAAATTTTGCAACTATTTTAGGCGTTAAAAAAATAATGTTTCCCGATTAGAAACGGCAACTCAATATTTCTCAGCCATTTACACAAAACGCCAATTAGAGCAAATTTTCCAAAAAATGAACAGCACGGTATAACCTCGCTAATACAACCCGTTTTATTTCCAAGTATCGCACTGCAACTTAATACATCGTTTGTTCATAGTTACACACACGTTATTTTTTACAGCAATTCTGCGCTTTACCGCAAAAAGCTTTATTATCCGCGAAAAAATAATTAACTTTGTAAGCGAAATCCTGGCCGGCAATTACTTAGATTGTCTGTCAATACATAATCGTACACAAACTCTCTATATTTAGAATACTCCGATGAAAGCTATTTGCAGGCTTACATTAATGACAATCATGGCTCTAGTACCTAAAGCCATGAATGCCGGTCTATCCTCCGATTCATTGGCATACCACGATGCCTCGACTCTACCACTCCTCGGGACTTTAGCACCAGATGCATCAAACGCCTATACACGGCTACCTGACAGCCTTAAGGCAAATATGCGTCCCGAGTTATGGGCATTGGGACAGAATAGTGCCGGATTAGCCGTACGGTTTCGCAGCGACGCATCTACTATAGGCGCAGCATGGCATAGCCGCAACAAATTCAACATGAACCACATGACCGCGACAGGCATACGTGGTCTCGACCTATATGTACTTGACGATAACGGACACTGGACTACTATGGGCAGCGCTCGTCCCAACTTCTTCAAGCACAATACGCGTACTATCGTGATGACAGACATGGAGCCCAAGATGCGCGAATATATGCTGTACCTGTCATTATACGATGGCGTTGATTCGCTATATATCGGCACAAACGAAGGCGCCTTGGTACTTGCGCCTGAAGCTGCGACACCACGACGCGCCAACCCGGTGATAATGTACGGCACAAGCATCTTACAGGGCGGATGTGCCACACGCCCGGGTATGTGCCACACCAATATCATCGAACGTATGATTGACCGTGAGGTAATCAACCTCGGATTCAGCGGCAATGCAAAACTCGATTTGGACATTGCCCGCCTTATCGCGTCCACGCCCAACCCATCTGTGATTGTACTCGACCCACTGCCCAATCTCAAAACGCCGGAGCTGGTCGAGCGCATGCCCGAATTTTATTCCATCATACGCAAGGCTCACCCCACTACACCCATTTTGTTCGTAGAAAGCCCTATTTTTCCGCTAATGCGCTTCAACACTGAAACATACGCCACCATCACCGAAAAGAACGCCGCTCTGCGACAACTTGTGAACGGCTTCATTGCCGCCGGCGACAAATACATCGAATACTTCGAAGGCAAAAACGTCCTCGGAGACGACCCGGAAACCACCGTGGACAACTACCACCTCACCGACCTTGGCTTTGTCGGTTTTGCACAACGCCTTGCCCCCGTAATCCAACGTCTCATAAAACAATAAACAACAAACTAACGACGACGGATATCTCTCCGCGCTGACAATACGCCAATACAAACCGGCCACCTTGCCAATAGTCAGTCGACGTAATAAAGCGATAAACAAATCTATTCACCAACCCTAATATCTATTCTACACCACATGACGCTAAAAATGACAACCTTGCGCAAGTGTGCCATTGCCGCCATAGGGCTGCTGACCGCCGCACAAGCATTTGCCGGCAATCCACCCAAGCGAGAATTCCGCTCGGCATGGCTCGCTACAGTTTGGGCCATAGACTGGCCCAAGACATCAGGCCAATCAGCCCGAAAGACCGAGTTGAACGCCTACCTTGACGCCTACGAAAGCATCAACGCCACAGGCATCTGCTTTCAGGTACGCGGCATGGCCGATGCCATGTACCAGTCCAATCTTGCTCCCTGGTCCCAATATATCTCAGGCACTCGAGGTACATCGCCCGGATGGGACCCTCTGGCATACGCCGTAGAGCAATGCCATGCCAGAGGCCTTGAATGCTACGCCTGGCTAAACCCGTATCGTTGGTCCTCCACCGGGACAATTCCAAGCTCCACATCTTTCGACAAAGATTGGAAGAACAAGGGGTGGGCTCTATCCAATGGCAGTTACGTCGTCCTCAACCCCGCCAAAGAAGAAGTCCGCAAACATATCGTTGATGTATGCCGTGAAATCGTTGATAACTATGCCATAGACGGATTCCTATTCGATGATTACTTCTACCCCTCAGGAGGAACTGCCGAAGACAGCAGCGCCGGCGACTATAGTGACTATCAGGCATACAAAAAAGCCGGAGGAACAATGTCCTTTGGCGATTGGCGTCGCGACAACGTGCGCAAACTAATGAAAGACCTTCGACAAATGCTATCGGAGACACGCCCGGACGTTCGCTTCGGTGTCAGTCCGGCAGGCGTGGCAGGCACATCTTCTTCCGTAGCCGGCAAATATGGTGTCACCACCTGTCCTTCACCATCCGGAGACTGGCAGTATAATCAAATCTATTCAGACCCCCTTGCATGGCTATATGACGGTTCCATAGACTTCATATCGCCCCAAATTTACTGGAAAACAACTACGACGTCTTCTCCATACGGGCCTATAGCAGAATGGTGGGCATACGTGGCCGACCACTTCGGCCGCCACTTCTATTCGAGCCATTCGCTATCCTATATGGCTGATAACTACACAAACAGTAATATGACCGAGTTGGGCAAACAAATCCAACTTAACCGCGAATACGAGACCGGCGTTAGCGGATGCGGCAGTATCTTCTATAGCGCCAAGCACGTCAAGAACTCGACTACGTTTAGTAACTTTCTTAAGACCAACCACTTTCAGCGCAAGTCGCTCGTCCCGGTAGTAGACTGGAAAGAACACCCGACATACGGAGCTCCGACAAACGCCAAAAAGTCGGGTAGCACCTTGACATGGACAAAAGTCACCAATGGCAAGGCCATCATCCGTTACAGCATATACGCCATACCCTCATCTTTAGGCATTGATGACGTGCAGGATGCCAACGGCGATGGCATCAACGGCGAATACCTCCTTGGCGTATCTTATAACAACAACTATACCCTACCCTCAGACAAGGCGTCCGGATACTGGTATGCAGTATGCGTATACGATGGCTACGGCTACGAATACGAACCTGCATTTATCGGATACACTGCCGAAAATACCCCGGCAGTGACATTGATAAGCCCCGCAGAAGGAGCCAAAGTAGACTTTAATGCAACATTCAAGTGGAGCGATGTGGGAGGCGGCGCAAACTACACCCTATTCGTAGCCGCAGACAAAGCTTGCTCGCAACCTTTCATAGAAAAAAACATGGGAACAGCCACTTCTACAACTGTAGATTTAGGCGACCGCGGTTCTGAAGAAATCCTATATTGGTGTGTCAAGTCTCAACAGCCGGGCAAATTGGCCGGCACAAGCGAAATACGCAGCTGCGTCACACCTCCCTACGACAACGCCCAACCCGTCACGCTCAAGAGTCCGGCCAACGGCTCCGAAGTAGGCGAAACGGTCAAATTTGAATGGTCAAAATCCGCCAACGCGACCGATTACACGATACAAGTGGCTTCGGACTCCTACTTCACCTCCTTAAAGTACAGCGATCGCACCACCGCCACTACCATATCGGTGGCTGCCTCTCGTTTTGGCGTCGGCACACACTATTGGCGCGTAATCGCTGACGGCAAGCGTCTTGTCCCGGCATCTTCTCCCTCGCGCAACTTCGTCATCAAAAGCCTTCCCATAGGCAATTATGAACCGGGCTACACCATCAAACGCGACCCGGTACAATATGCTGTAACTAATAATGTGAAGATCACCAATCTATGGGTACGTTCCGTCAAAAAGGAGTACGACAACATCTCATTCCCCGAAGAAGGCAAGCACTGCCGCAGCCTTGCCGCTCTCGGCGACTTCGTATACGTAATGCGCCGTGCCGAGAACTCAACAAACTCACAGTGTTACCTTGACAAATACGACGGCTCCACCGGCGAGCTAATAGAAACCATCACCGTAGGCGACATTACCGCCCATTACCTTCCAGGCAACACTCTGGTACGTGATGACGCCGGACACCTCGTAAGCGGTAACATGACACTCAATATTGGCACTAACCCGCTGAAACTGCATATCATCGATCCCGCGACCGGCGAGGCGACACTACTGAACGAGTTTTCTTTCACCGGACTTAACCTGACGCGCGTTGACCACTTTGATGTCTATGGCGATGTAACAAGCGGTAACTACTATGTCTTTGCCGCAGTTGCCAATAGCAAGTCTGTAATTCGTTGGATGGTTAAAGACAACATCAAGTTCAATGGCGAAATAAAAACGATGGACGCCGTATATCCGTCCTCGGAAAGCGTGTTCGGTATTGCCCCGCGCATCCACGCCATCTCCGCAGACCAGTTTTACGCCAACGGCATGAGCGTCAACGTAGCTCGCTACTCTTTCTCCTCCGGCAAAATGGTCGGATCGTTCAATGACAATACCTCCATCAAGCCTATTGCGACTCAAGCCAACGGCTCATTACGCTTCATCCTCAGTGGCAAGTATTTTACCGTGTATCCCAGCAGCGACTTCAACGGCACCAATGGATTCCGTATGGGAGTATTAGTCGCCGATAAGGATGACTTTGCAAGCATGAAGGCTGTAGCCGACATTCCCAAGGGCGGTATCGGTTCTGTCGAATCCACCACGGCTGCTCACAGCGCCACCCCGATAGATGTCATCCTCAGCGAAGACGGCAAGACGGCGCGTGTATACTTCATGGTGGCCGGTAACGGCATTGCCGCATACGACATCACCATAGACACAGGTTCCGTAATCAATGACTTGGACATCAACAGCGAAAAACTTTTTGCCAAGTCATACGGTCTGACTATCACCCTCAACCGCACGGTAGACTGCATTGAGCTGTACAATGCAGCCGGTGTACTCGTAGCCAAGGCAACCGACTCCGCATCGGTTGAAGCTCCAACCCCCGGCGTATACCTGATACGCGCCGACGGACATAATCTACGCATCGTTGTGCGCTGATACCGCAACGCATAATCACTTAAAAAGTTGGGCATTCCGCTACGGAGTGCCCAACTTTTTATATGGCTATTCCAAATAAAATGATTAACTTTGCAAATCCAATTCCAATAGACTACATATATTCCTATATATGGACAAAAATCCAGCAGACACAGACCTGCTTATAGAAACCTCTTGGGAGGTTTGTAACAAAGTAGGTGGCATATATACCGTACTGTCTACCAAGGCACATAATCTCCAAAGGCAATATCATGACCGTGCTATTTTTATCGGCCCCGATGTTTGGACCGCCGAGCACCAATCGCCTTACTTCAAAGAATCCAAGACACTACTTACCGCTTGGCGCAACCAACTGTTGCAACCCGAAGGCGTAAACATCCGCGTAGGGCGCTGGGAAGTTCCCGGTCGCCCTATTGCTATACTCGTACGCTTCGACGGAATATACGCCATCAAAGACCAAATATATGGGGATATGTGGAAATGGTACGGCGTTGACTCTCTGCACGCATACGGAGATTACGATGAAGCATGCGCCTTCAGCATAGCTGCCGCCTATGTCATCAAGGATTTGGCCGATTATATGGCACCGGCATCCGGCGAAGCTAAAGTCATTGCCCATTTTGACGAATGGACTACCGGCATGGGACTGCTGTATACCAAGCACTATCTGCCGCGTGCAGCCACCGTATTCACCACCCATGCCACAAGCATCGGTCGCAGTATTTGCGGCAATGGCAAGCCCCTATATGCCTATTTTCACGGATACAACGGCGACCAAATGGCTGCCGAACTGAACATGCAATCAAAACATTCGCTTGAAAAAGCCGCTGCACATGCCGCCGACATTTTCACCACCGTCAGCGAAATTACAGCAGACGAATGTGCCCAACTGCTTGAGCGTCGTCCAGATGTGGTAACGCCTAACGGCTTCGAAAAAGACTTGGTGCCCGGCCCTCGCAAATACGCACAACTACGCAAAAAAGCTCGTGCACGCATTCTGGAAGTAGCATCAACGCTCACCGGTGTCAAATACGCCGAAGACACTTTCATAATAGCGACAAGCGGGCGACACGAGTATCGCAACAAAGGTCTCGATATGTACCTCGATGCCACCGAAAACCTGCGCTGCCAGCTATCCGCACTCAAAGACAGCCAACGCCGCATCTTATCACTCATTTTGGTGCCGGCGTGGTCTTCAGGCCCTCGTCAAGACTTGATGAGCAATTTGGCTGAGGGTATACACCAAAGGCTGCAAGATCCATACCTCACACATTGGCTCAACAACGATGACTCCGATGAGGTGACCGTAGGCCTGCGTCGTCTTGGAGTGACCAATGCAAGCGAAGATCGTCTCCACACTATATATGTGCCCTGCTATCTGACAGGCGAAGATGGCATCTTCGACATAGACTACTACACGATGCTCACAGCGCTGGATGCGACAGTATTCCCCAGCTATTACGAGCCTTGGGGGTACACGCCGCTCGAAAGCGTGGCTTTCGGCGTACCGACAATCACCACTTCTCTCAGCGGATTCGGTCGGTGGGCAAGATCCTTGGCCAAGGGCGAATACACTACGGGAGGAGTATGCGTCATAGACCGCGATGACAGCAATTATGACCGGGCTTGCGAAAATATTGCCGCAAGCATTCTCCAATTGTATAAGGCTACCCCCGACAAATTAGCCATAGTAGCCAAAGCGTGCCGAGAAACTGCGACATTGGCCACGTGGGACAATCTCATAGCTCAGTACATAACTGCATATCGCGATGCTATTGCGAAGGCCGAAGCACGTCAAAACAAATAACACATACAGCTTCTAACAGGCCATACGACACACCGTTTGGCACATCAAGATTATATCATACACGAAAAAAACAACATCAAAAAAACTTAACGACAATATGAAACTACCGGTAAGTAACACCAACGCCCCCGTGTGGCGCGACATGACCGTCAAAGCCGAGCTTCCCAGCCGCCTGAAACCGCTGGACGAGCTTGCCCGCAATCTTTGGTGGGTATGGAACAGCGAGGCTAAGACCCTTTTCCGTGACTTAAACCCTGATTTGTGGCGTGCCACGGGCGAAAACCCGGTGATGCTACTCCAACAACTCACCGCCGAACGTCTCGACGAAATCCTTTCGGACAATGAGCTGCTCACCCGTATCGACGAAACATACATAGCCTTCCAAGACTATATGAACCAGCCCATGCGCAAAGATATCCCATCGGTATCATACTTCTCGATGGAATACGGTCTGTGCAACTGCCTCAAAATCTATTCCGGAGGCCTGGGCGTACTCGCCGGCGACTATATCAAGGAAGCGTCCGACTCGCGCGTCGATATGACCGCCGTCGGATTTCTCTACCGTTACGGCTACTTCACCCAAAGCCTCAGCGTTGACGGCCAGCAGATAGCCAACTACGAGCCTCAGAACTTCAACCAGCTTCCCATCGAGCAAGTACTCGACAAGGATGGTAAGCCTATGATTCTCGAAGTACCCTACCCCGGCCGCATAATCTACAGCCACATCTGGCGCGTCAACGTAGGACGTATGAAGCTGTACCTGATGGATACAGACTTTGATATGAACAGCGAGTTTGACCGCCAAATCACTCACCAACTCTACGGCGGCGACTGGGAAAACCGTATCAAACAAGAATACCTGCTCGGTATAGGCGGTATCTTGATGCTCAAAAAACTTGGCATCAAGACCCAGCTTTACCACTGCAATGAAGGTCATGCCGCACTGCTTAATCTCCAGCGCCTTGTAGACTATGTACAAGACGAACACCTGGACTTCAATGTAGCCCTCGAGCTGGTACGCGCTTCCGGCTTATATACCGTGCACACTCCAGTGCCCGCAGGCCACGATTACTTCGACGAAAGCCTCTTCGGCAAATATATGGGCGAATTCCCCGCTCGCTTGGGCATCTCCTGGAACGACCTGATGAATATGGGCCGTGAAAACCCGGATACCCCCGAGCGTTTCTCCATGAGTGTATTTGCGCTCAATACATGCCAGGAAGCTAACGGCGTCAGCTGGTTGCACGGCGAAGTATCCAAAAAGATGTTCGCCGGCATCTGGAAAGGCTATTCCTGGGAAGAAAGCCACGTAGGATATGTCACCAACGGCGTACACATGCCCACCTGGGCCGCCAGCGAATGGAAGGCATTCTACGCTAAGCACCTGGGCAAGGAACTCTTTGCCGACCAAAGCAACCCCGAAGCATGGAAAGGCATCTTCAACGTACCCGATGAGGAGATCTGGAACATGCGCATGACACTTAAGAACAAGTTCATCAAGTTTGTCAAGCGCGACTTCAAGGCCAAATGGCTTGCAAACCAGGGAGACCCCTCGGCTGTGATGAAAATCATCGACAAGATTAATCCCAACGCTCTCATCATCGGCTTTGCACGCCGCTTTGCCACATACAAGCGTGCACACCTTCTCTTCACCGACCTTGACCGTCTCGACAAGATTGTCAACAACGAGAAGTTCCCCGTACAATTCATCTTCTCGGGCAAGGCTCACCCCGCCGACGGCGCCGGCCAGGGCCTGATTAAGCGTATCATCGAGATTTCGCGTATGCCCCAATTCTTGGGCAAAATCATCTTCCTTGAGGACTACAATATGGTAGTTGCCAAACGTCTCGTCACCGGCGTAGACATCTGGCTCAACACCCCGACACGTCCGCTCGAAGCATCAGGTACCTCCGGCGAGAAAGCCGAGATGAACGGCGTGCTCAACTTCAGCGTACTTGACGGATGGTGGTACGAGGGTTACCGTTTCAACGAGAAAGCCGGATGGGCTCTCACCGACAAACGCACCTTCACCGACCAGTCCCAGCAAGACAAACTGGATGCTGCGACAATATACTCCATGCTCGAGAACGAAATCATTCCGCTATACTTCGCCAAGAACTCCAAAGGATACTCGCCCGAATGGATTCAGTACATCAAAGGCTCCATCGGCAATATCGCACCCCACTTCACGATGAAGCGTATGATTGACGACTACATCGCTAAATTCTACGAGAAGGAAGCTCGTCGCACAAGTCGACTTGCTGCCAACGGATATGCTCTGGCCAAGGACATCGTAGCTTGGAAAGAGCGCGTAGCCACCGCTTGGGATGGCATCAAGGTGCTTGACATCAAGCAACAAGGCGAAACAGCCAACAGCATCACCGGCGACAAGTATCGTGTAGAAGTTAGCCTCGACACCAACGGCTTAGGCCGCGACATCGCTGTCGAACAAGTCGTATACAACACCCAGGACGGCGCCAACAGCCTCGTTGAGCGACTCCCCTTCAAGGTCATCAAAGAGGAAGGCAACGTCATCACCTACGAACTCGAATCGCGAATCAAAGATCCGGGCGTACTCCGCTACGGATTCCGCATCTACCCGTGGAACGCCGAACTGCCCCACCGTCAGGACTTTGCTTTCACGCGCTGGATTTAACGACTTCCTTTAGTCTTAAAACGACACAACACAAGCCATAACTTATATGCCGCATGGGATTAGCCCTATGCGGCATATTTTTTTGAGCGCATTCTTCGAAAAACGGCTTTTGACGCAATATTGTCCTAAATAAATTTAGGTGACAGCGTAACGATCAACGCCATAGAGCATCGCAAAAATCACATTAGAATGCCCCCCCCTAAGCCAATAATGCGTCGTCCGGAGGGGGTGTAAAAGGCTCGTCAAGC
>OIYG01001080.1_pt1 | contig 22237 bp, 19 predicted proteins | sample 1587861 | NCBI WGS metagenome assembly OIYG01 (sample SAMN03283272) | human gut metagenome | biome: human-associated habitat; material: feces | host: Homo sapiens | place: Peru | collected 2012 | reverse complement strand
CCATTTAATATATGTTTTAGGAAGAAATTGGCCTCCTGAGGGGGGAATTTTTGAAATTTTTGGTAATAATAATAATAGAAAGAATAAAATTGGGGGATAAGGTGAAAGGAGGTGGACGATGAGGTGGAAAATAAAGTGAAAAACGGAATGAAAAATGGAAAAAGATATTGGTAAAAAAGGAGGAAAGATAACTATGGTTAATGATTTACAAATAAAACCAAAAACACAATTACAAACTGATGATCTATTATATGATATGATTTTCAAACATATTTTTTTGGACCACCCTGATATTTTAATTGGTCTAATTAAAGATGCGATTGGATATGATTTTAATCTAGATAGGGACAAGGTAAGGGTTTTAAATGAGCTGTTACCTAAGGAAAAATTTATGGATAAGAATCGTTTTGTTGATACGCTCTTACTTGCAAAAGGGAAGGATATTTTTAATATCGAGGTTAACAGAAATGATTTTAATCCTAAAAAGGTAGAGAGAATGGTAAAATATTTGAATAGGTTATATGATAGGAGTCATATTATTCAAAATTTGTTTGGAATTAAGGAGGATGAAGAGTTAAGATTTATTCAGGTGCATTTGAATGCGGGAGTTGATAAGACGGGAAAAATTGTTACTAAGTATAATTTGCGAGCTGATGATAAGCGGGATGATATTTTAATTAAAAATTATGAAATTTATGTAATTAATGTAGATAATTCATATAAAATGATTGAAAATGATTGGAAAAAGAGATATAATGAATGTAGTAAGGGTTTGTTACTGGTTTCTGTTTTTCACTCTGATAGTGTGAAAGAAATTGAAGAATTAATGATTAAAGGAGGTTTAAAGAAAGATATGGCAAAGAAGTTAACGGATACTATTAATAGTAAATTAAACAGTGAGGAGTTTCTAGATATGTTATTTGAAGTAAGGGACTCTGAAAAGGAAAGGCAAGATGCTCTTGAATACAAACTGGAGCAAGGATTTGAACAAGGAATTGAAAAAGGTATTGAACAAGGAATTGAAAAAGGGATTGAACAAGGAATTGAGCAAGGTCGTGAAGAAGGACTTAAGCAAGGAGTCTTGCAAGAAAGAAATAACAATCTTAAAGGAATGCTAGAAAATGGTATTGACGAAAGTATCATCAAAAAAATACTTGGTGTCAGTAAACCTGAGATTACTGCTATGAAAAAAACTCTTTCCCTATAATTTTTTAAAGCAGGCTACAATTTGTAGCCTGCTTTTTCTTTATATATAAAAATAGTAAAGTTCATCACTACTTCACTATTTCCTCATAATACCCCTCTAAAATCTCTACAGCATCATCCCAAGTCTTATACAAATCCCTATAAGCATTCTCACTAACTTTCTTATAAAGAGCCTCATCATTAAGCACTTCCACAATTTTCTTACCATAAGCCTTGGGATTTGCCTTCGTAATAAACCCATTAACCCCATCAGTAACCGCACTTGCCGTCGGAGAATCCTCTATAAACATCGTCGGTGTCTTCTGACTTGCTGCCTCAACCTGAACTAAACTAGACGTATCAAACGTCGACGGAAACAAGAACAAATCCGCCCTAACATAAAAGTAACTAAGAATATCCCTGTCCGTAATCTTCCCAATAATCTGCACATAATCCTCTAACTCACATTCCCTAATCTTACTCCTAAGCTTCCCAATATCATCAGGCGTCCCAACAAATAACATCACAAATTTAATACCACTTTTCCGTACCTCCTTAAGACTTTCTACCAAGAACAAAATATTCTTAACAATATTAATCCTCCCTACAAAAAGAAGCACCCGTGCGTCCTCATCAATCTTGTACGTTTCATTAATATAATTCCTTGCCTTAACTTTCGCCCTAACCGGTACCATTTCCGTAGCATTAGGCACAATCCTAATCCTTCTCTTTATCCCCTCTTCAATATAAAGCCTCTTAATTGCCTCATTAACCGTAAAAAGCTCATCACATCTATTATAAGTATTAATAACAAAATTCATCATAAACCTATTAAAAGCCTTCCCCTTAAAAATCCTCTTAAACTCATAACTAAACCTAGTATGAATAGTCCCAACAACCGGCACATTAGCCTTCTCTCCAACCCATAAACCAAGTCTCCCCATAATGAAAGGACTATGAATATGAATAATATCAAATTTCTCATCCAAAAGCCTCTGACACATCCCCTTATCGCTCCAAGGAGTAGAAAAAGAATAACCAACCTTACCCATTCTCTTACTCTTTACCCGAATAACCCTATATGGAAAATCATCCTTGTACTCCTTATCCACATAAGGAACTACCACCACAACCTCAGCCACTTTACCTAGCCTCTTAGCATAATTATCCATAACATAAATGACCCCATTCATACTAGGAAAATAATCGTCCATAAATAAACCAATCTTCATAATTATAAATCCTCCTTAAACATACCAGCCTTATAAATATTCATACATAAACTAGCAATCGTCATCGCCCCAACGCCACCAGGAACAGGTGTAATATAACTAGCCTTATCCTTGCACTCCATAAAATTCACATCCCCATAAAGCCTTCCCTCATACCTATTAATACCAACATCAATAACCACGGCCCCATCTTTAATCATATCACCCGTAATAAATTCCCTATGACCAATCGCTACCACCAAAATATCGGCCCTTCGCGTATAATCAGCCAAATTTTCTGTCTGTGAATGACAAATCGTAACCGTCGCATTCCTATTAAGCATCATATTAAAAAGAGGCTTACCAACCAAATCACTTCGGCCTACAATAACTACATTTTTACCCTGCACTTCTATTCCATAACAATCAAGCATCCGCATAATACCCGTCGGCGTACACGGAGCAAGACAATCCTTACGATGTACAAGCCTTCCCATATTTCTGTCCGTAAGCCCATCTACATCCTTTCGGTAATCAATATGACTCAAAATTTTGCCAGCATCCATTCCATTAGGTAAAGGCAGTTGGAGCAATATTCCCGTCACCATTTCATTCCTATTAAGTTCCTCAATATTTTCAATAATTTCCCTATCGGGGGTATCTACCCCATATTTAATATGAACAAAATCATAACCAACCCTTTTACACATCTTTTCCTTCTGCCCAATATAAACATCGCTCGCACTATCATCACCGACCTGAATAACAACCAGTCTAAGCCTCTTTCCAAGCCCCTTAACCTTCTCTTCATATTCCGTAAGAACTCTCTCTTTAATATCCTTACCGTCCATAACCATAACAATCACTCCTTTAACTTAGCATCCACATTTTCCCTTTCAAGCTCCCTATAATTAACCTTTCCTACAAGTGTCTTCGGTATAACTTTCCTAAACTCATATTCATAAGGAAGTGAAAACTTAGCAAGACACTTCTCACAATGCTCCCTAATACTCCTTTTAACACTATTACTTGCACTATATCCCTCTTTCAAAACAATATAAGCCTTTGCAACCTGCATCTTATAAGGATGAGGAATACCAATAACGACCGATGTAGCAACTAACGGATGCTCATTCAAAACCGCCTCAATATTACTCGGATACACATTGTACCCCGAAGAAATAATCATCCGTTTAAGCCTCTGCTTAAAATACACAAACCCCTGCTCATCCATCGAGCCAATGTCGCCCGTATGAAGATAAATCCGTCCATCCTTGTGTTTCCGAAGCGTACTCCTCGTTTCCTCTTCATTATCAAGATAACCCATCATCACCGTCGGTCCACTAATACAAATTTCACCGTCCACATTGCTTGGAACTTCCTGCATCGTGCCCACTTTAACAATCTTAAAAATCATATCCGGAAACGGAATACCAATCGAGTTTTCCCTATAAAACCTTCTCGGTGTAAGGCACGCTGCTCCTGTGCACTCCGTGAGCCCATACCCTTCTCTCACCCTAGTTTTAGATCCCCTACTCTCTAAAAAAGCATCAACCTCTTTTTTAAGCTTAAGAGAAAGATTATCACCTCCCGATACACAACACGTAACCGAAGACAAATCCCTAATATTACTCTTAATTAAACTCTCAAACAAAGTCGGCACTCCCACAATAAAGTTAGGCCTGTACTTCTTAATAAGCTTACCAAACTTCCTATAACTAAAATTAGGAATAAGCACACACTTCATACCAATATATAAAGGCGTGTGAATACATACCCCCAAACCAAAACCGTGGAATATAGGCATAATCGATAAAACAGAATCACCCACTTTAGCAGGATCACACATAAGATGACCTTGCATAGCTAGAGCATTAAAATTCATATCAGTTAAAACAATACCCTTCGGACTGCCCGTCGTGCCTCCACTATAAAGAATTACCGCCTCCTCATTAAGATTTCTCTGATAAGGTTTCATATCCCTATCCAAAATACCACTCTTAATAAAGTCTCGCCAAAAAATAGCCTTATCATCCTTCTCAATCTTACTCTTACGACCCGTAAAAAACCAATAAAGAAGATGATTAGTGTTACTCATATCCACACTAACAGCACTAACAATAACCCTCTCTAAAGAAGTATTCTTCTCAATTCTCTTAACCTTATCATAAACAAAATCAATAACAAGCATATACTTACTACCCGTCTTACGAAGATAAAACAGAAGTTCCTTCTCACTAGACAAAGGATGCACCATATTAGCACTAGCACCAATAAAATTAATAGCATAAAACATAATCACACTACTAGGAGTATTAGGCATACAAATCGTAACCCTGTCCCGAGGCTTAACTCCCATTTCAATTAAAGCACTAGCACACTTCTTAATCTTCAAAATAAACTCCCTGTACGTAATTCTTTTACCAAAATACTCAAGAGCATAATAATAAGGATAATTCTCTGCTGTTCTTTCAATAAGTTCATAAATAGAAACATCAGGATAATCCAAATGCTCAGGAACATCACCATAAAAACTATACCAAGGCCTCTTCGGAAAAAAGAACCTGTAAGCCCTACTAATCTTTTTATTTACTTTGTTTAAAATCCACTCTATCATCAATTTTTTCCTCTAACATTTCCGGATGGGTAAGTATATGTTCAAGAAGATTAACCGCTTTTGCAAAATAAAATCCATCCCCAATTCTTTCATCTAATGTAATACCAAAATCACAAACATCCCTAATAACAACCTCACCATCAATAACAACCGGTTTCTTTGTAATCTTACCAATAGCAATAACCACACCATTAGTACCAAACTCCGATAAATGATGATAAACACAATTACAACCAATACTACCAAGATTTGTAACAAGCACGCTTGCGTGATAAATACTATCCCTTGTTAAATCTTCCGGTATCAAATCGTGCCTATCCATAAATTTAAAGCACCCAATGACAAAGGCCCTAAGAGGACGGGGAAGCTTACCAATAATATCAATCGCTCCATCCGTACTACTATCCGTATTCGTTCTAATTCTCTTAACATCCCTCTTAATCTTCTTACTAATCGTGTCAATCGTATCACTATTATCTACCCTAAATACATTGAGGCACTCCTTAGCATCATCCGTAAAACTCGTCTTTGCCACAAATCCCAAACTAATAAATTTCCTCTTATAATAGTTACCATTCATAACAAATTTATTCATTGACGGATAATTATAAAAAACTCTTCCAATCGCATAAGAAAAAGCATGAAAATAAGTAATATCACCATTCTCCTCCTTCTTCTTCTCAATATACTTAACCAATTCCGTAACATCCACGTCCCTCTCAACATAAACCTCGTTGTCACACCTTTTCGGGAGCAAATGATACATAAACTTATGTACCCCCTCAACTTTGAGCCGCTCACCATCGCGTCTATCGCCAAATTTCTTCACGAAACCACCTCTTTACTAGAATAATTTTACTTTATTTTTAAAAAGATGTCAATTATCTATACAATTTTATTTAAAGTTGCCCTATCGGGAGCCAAAAATGTAAACCTATTCACTATTAGTATACTTACCCATAACCTTAATAAACACAGTAAGATAACAAATCGATAACAAAAATCCACCTAAGACATCACTAGTATAATGAACCCCTAAATATATCCTACTAATACCAATAAATAAAATAAGCATAAACAAAATAACCATAAGACCATATTTAAGATAAACATTCTTAACATACCTATAAACAATATAAATAAGAAGACCATAAAAAGCCATACTAACCATTGCGTGTCCCGAGGGGAAACTATAACCACTTTCCGAAATAAGCCGGTACTCTTCCGGTCTCGGTCTTTGAAAGAAAAATTTCAAAAATTGATTAAGAAAAGTTACTAAAATCAAATTACTGACAATCAAAATGTGCAGTTTTTTATTTTTCGTAAGTATAAAAAGCAAGGCCGTAAATGGAATTAACACATAAGCACTACCAAAATAAGTAATAAATTTCATAAACGAAGTAACATTATCACTAATAAATGACGATATCACTTCATATCCTAAAGTGTCCATACTCAAAATTTCTTTGGTAAAAATATTCTCAGCAATAAATAGAAACAATACCAAAGAAACAAAAAATACAATCCCCTTAACATTTTTCCCTATAAAGTTCATCATAAAAATCACTAACTTCCCTTAAAGCATCAATAGAATAACCAAGAGCATAATCAAAGCCCTCCTTTTCATCCATTAAATATAAAGGAATATCTCCATTAATAGGCTTAAAAACCTGACTAAGTGGGAATGAAAAATCCTCCAAAGAATACTCGCTACATACCGTATAAATATAAGGAATATCCGTAACAACCGTCTTTGTATTACCATCCTTATCCATAAAAGTATACGCCCTCACAAGTTCTATCCTCTGACCCTCTTTCAAAAAATGGTCATCCAAAATATCCTTCGTGTACTCCTTAACAGCCGTAATAACCTTGCCAATTATCCTAAGACCATCATCAACTCCTATAATATAATCAAAAATATTATTACTAATATTATCAAAAATATTCTGAGCCTTAACCAAACTTCTCTTCTTAACATTGCCGCTCTCTCTCTTCGAAGGAATGCCTTCAATATCATACAAAGAATAAAACTCGGCCTCCTTAAATATACTACTAGACAGCAAATAAGATACTAACTTAAACTTATCCCTGTTCGTTGTTGCAATCAAAATTTTCATATATCTCTTCCTTTCATATCCATTATACTACAAAATAATGCAAATGGGAATAAATAACAGTTATATTATGGCCCTATCGGGGGTATATATAGAGAAAAAGATTCCTATAAGGAACCATTTATAATATAAATTCTTTGTTTTAACTTACCAAATATAGAATTTATTTCAATATTTATAATCACATTTTTATATAACTTAGTAATTCAAATAACAAAATTAATACTATTTTTAACACAAAAATATGTCATAATTTGTTTATTATATATACTACTATCCGTAAGATACAACCCTAAAAAATAAATGTAATATATGGAAAAAAAAGAAAATTAGTATAAATATAAAATTTTATTGCTTTACACTTTTAGGATGTAAAGTAATATATTTTACTCCATTAAATATATGTTTTAGGAATAAATTGCCTTCTCGAGGGGGGAATTTTCGTTTTTTTTGGGAATAATAATAATAGAGGGGGTGATATGATGAAATAAAAAACAAATAACTAAACTAACAAAAAGAATATAAGGAACAAATTTACAAGAAAGGAAGTGAAAAATGCTAAAAGAAGATACTAAAATTGAACCACTAATTTATGATAATGCTTTCAAACATATCTTTTTAGATAAGCCCGAGATGCTAATGACTATTATTTCTAAAATAATAGATTACCCATTCGATCCCGATATCGATGTGGTCGAAGTTTGTAACGAGGTTATCATTAAACGAAAATTAAAAGAAAAAGGATATGTTGCTGATATTGTTTTAATGGTTAATAAATTTGATATTATAAGTATCGAGGCAAATAAGGGTGATTTTAGTTGGCTAAAAGCCGAAAGAAATTTTATCTACATTACAGAACTTGGTAATAGACATAAAAGACATATTCACAAAGTGTATAATAATAATAGTAGTAAGAAAAAGGACAAGAAAAATAATAAGAATAAAAGTTATGAAAAATCACCAAAAGTTATCCAAGTAAATCTCAACTATAAATCAAGTGTATTTAATACTGAGCCAATTATAAAAAATGAAGTTAGAAATAAGATATACAATAGAGCATTAATAAAAAACTTCACAATTTGGTTAATAAATGTTGATAAATGCAGTGAAATGATGTATACTAATGATGAAATGAGCAAAGGACATCTATTAGGTGCAATTTTTGCTACATCTTCGGCTAACGAACTTGAACTATTACTTATTAAGGGAGGAGTTGATAAAAATATGACAAGAGATTTTATTGAGTTTATTAAAGAGAAAAATAATGACACCAGTTATTTAAATGATTTAGTTACAGTGCATCCAATTGAAGAAAAAATTGATGAAGCATACTCCGATGGACATGCTATGGGAATAGATGAGGGTGAAAAAATTGGTGTTGCCAAAGGAATTGAACAAGGCCGTGCAGAAGGTCGGGAAGAAGGCCGTGAAGAAGGTCGCAATGAAATCACACAAAACATAATTAATAAACTTATTGAAAAAGGTCTAAGTGATAATGAAATAAGTAACTTACTTGATATTAATCATAAACAGCTTACTAAATTTAAAAGAATTGCATAAAGGTTGGACAGGCTACAAACAATAGCCTGTTTTTATATATTATTATAATTATATCCATACACCCACAAGAATAGTGACAAAATTTTCAAAATAAAACTTATAGACTCATTAATTAATACCAAAAATTAAGAATCATAAAATCATAATCACCTAAAATTACACCATTATTTTAAAAAAATACGAACAATAATTTACTTTTTAGCCATTTTTTGATATAATGATTAGCAGTGGTGATTAATTTATGAAATTGAAAAAAATAATAAAAAAAATATATAAACATATAATAAAATTTTTAAAGAAAAATAGAAATATAATCTTTATGGCTCTCCCCTTTTTAGTTATGGACATAACCATAAGGTTACTCGGAAATAAAATAAATTTTTATCCCGTATATAAAATTATACCAAATCTATTTACATTACTATGGACTACTTTCTTTATAACCATATCCCTATCCGTTAGAAAAAAACTAAGTAAATTAGTATACTCCATATTTTTCTTCGTATCCTTTAGCTTTTTCCTAACCAACGGAATATACTACTCAATGACTTCATCATACTTTGATTTTAGCCTTCTTGGTATGGCAAGTGAGGGAAGTGGCTACATAATAGATGCCATTAAAACAGGTAATAAAATAATATATCTAATGGCTATAGTAGTAATACTACTATATATATTAGCCAGAAAATACTTTAAAGAAAAAACAAGAGTTACTGCCAACTATAAAAGAATACTACAAATACTAGTAATATTTGCTATCATTCACGCTCTTATTCCCCTATTATATGGAAAGTCAAATAGTACCCTAACTTGGAATACTTGGAGTAATCCACGTGATATATACAATAACTTCAACGATAACAATAAAAGTATGCGAATATCTGGGCTATACGAATACACTACTAGAAATTTCTATATAACCTATTTAAAAGCCAAAAAAGCCAATAACGTTAAAGAACTAGAATTTCTAAATGAAGTATATTCCATTGAAGAGCCACCTTACCAAACAAACTATACCGGTATGTTTGAAGGCAAAAACGTAATATATCTTCAATTAGAAGGAATAGATGAATGGCTTTTAGATGAAGAAACAATGCCAACCCTATATAATATGCAAAATAATGCCCTTAACTTTATCAATCACTATTCATATTACAACGGAGGAGGATCAACTTTTAACTCTGAGTTTGCTGTCAATACAGGTTTTCTAACTCCCGTATCATATAACCAAAATGCCTATACATTTAGTAGAAATAACTTTGACTACTCTATGGCCAGATTATTCAAGAAAAAAGGATATAGCGTTAATGCTTTCCATATGAATACCAAAGAATACTATTCACGTGGAGCAAACTATGATAACTGGGGCTATGACAATTACTACGGACTAAAAGACCAAGATACCTATACCGATAACTCATACATCCTGGATAGAGAACTAATACTTAACGAAAAATTCTCTGAACTCCTCTTCCCAACCGATAAACCATTTGTTGACTACATCATATCATACTCTAATCACATGCCATTTACAAATACCAAAGGTGTCTGTCAGTTACTACTCGAAAAACAAAAAGAAGAAATACTAGCAAGTGATCCCAATGCCGTTATTGAAGAAAAAACCTATACCGAGGAAGAATGCTCAAGATTACAAGCACGTGAAACAGATAATATGATTAACCTCTTAATAACAAAGTTACGCGATAATAACCTTTTAGAAAATACTGTCATTGTCGCTTTCGCGGACCACTATCTATATACCCTAACAGATCAAAATATTCTAGCCCAGTATAAAGAAACCGATAACAATCTCATTAACCATACACCATTCCTTATATGGAAAGACGGTATGAAAAAGCAAACAATAAAAGAAGTAACATCACAATTAAACATATTACCAACAACCATTAACCTCTTTGGATTAGAATACCATCCCAACTATTATATAGGAAGCGATGCCCTTAATCCCGATTATAAAGGTTATGTATTCTTTCCAGATTACTCTTGGTATGATGGAAACGTATATGTAGAAGGAGGCGTAGTTACCAACGGAAAAGAAATAGAACCAACTGCCCTTGAAGAAAAAAATCATTATATCAACTATGTAATAAAGAAAAATGACTTAACTTTAAAATATAACTACTTTAAATACATTAACCAAAACCACGAATAAAAGGAGCCCATAATATGAAGTTAAAGAAAAAAGATTATCTAAACATCCTCATTATATTATCAATTTTCTTATTGTACTTAATCATAATATATCTAAAAGGATATACCCTCGGATCTATGGTAGATTGGCCTAGTCAACACTTCACCATTCCCGAATATTTAAGAACCCTCTTTTATGAAAAAAAAGCCCTAATTCCTAACTTTGCCTTTTCCCTAGGAGGGGGCCAAAACATATATTACCTAACATATCACGGCCTCTTTAATCCCCTCATAATACTCTCTTACCTCTTACCATTTATAAAAATGAGTACATATATAATATGTCTAAACATTGCCATAGTCATACTAGATGCTATCCTAATGTATAAGTGGCTATCCAACCATTTTTCCAAAAAAATCACCTTTCTAAGTACATTCATATTCATATTAGCTTGCCCCATCATCTATCATAGCCATAGACACCTAATGTTTACAAGCTATATGCCCTTTTTACTTTTGGCCCTATCGGGGGTAGATACATATTTTAAAGATAAGAAAAAACTCCCCCTTATAATATGGACAACCCTTATCATAAGCATTAGCTATCTATATAGCGTTGGCTGTATTATAACCATATCCATATATGCCCTATATGTGTACCTAAAAACAACAAAAAAAGTAACAATAAAAAACACCATAAAAGAAGGATTAAAGTTTGTAAGCATTCTCATAGTACCAATATTACTTACACTATTTATAACACTCCCAACTTTCTATACCCTAATAAATGGTAGATCAGCATCATCGGTAGTAATAACCCTAAAAGACTTATTACTACCAAGTACAAACATCAAAAAACTATTCTACGATTCTTACGGAATAGGCCTCCCCCTAATAGTACTATTTTCAATGATAAATAACATAATAACCAAAGAGAAAAAAGATAAATACCTAAATATAACCCTTATACTATTTCTCTTTATTCCCCTCTTTAACTATCTATTAAATGGCTTTATGTATATAGATGCCAAAAGCCTTATCCCCCTACTTCCCCTATATATATATACAATAAGTACCTTTATACAAAATATTAAAGAAAATAATTATCATAACCTAACTACTATAATAACCCTATTAATAACCATTATACTAGTAATAAAAGCAGCAAAACCCTATACACATTTTCTATTAATAGATTTCATAGTAGTAACCATAACAATATACCTATATAAGAAAAAAAATAATTACTATATCCTCTTAATACCCCTATTACTAATAAGCATTACCAATTTCATAAGTATAAATGCTACAGAAAAATTAGTACCACGAAGTTATCTAAAAGAACTAGAAACTGAAACAAGTATTACCCCAGATTTTAAAAAAACGTATGAAAGAAGTACCAATAATTTAATTTCTGCCTATAACTCCAACAATGTCCCAAACACATCATATCTAACAACAAGCATTTACTCATCCGTTGAAAACCCCTACTATACCAAATTCATAAAAGAAACATTTACTCCCAATATAGAAAGTAGACACTATCACGAATTAACTACTACAAATGACCTCCTCTTCAATCTCTATATGGGCGTAAAATACCAAATTACCAACCATCCCCTATACGGATACACAAAAGTAAAAGACAAAGTATACGAAACAAGCGATAACTTCTCTATCGGATATAGTACAAACAACCTAATGAGTGCCAAAGAATTTAACACCCTTACCTATCCATATAACATCGATGCCCTATTAAATTACACTATCGTGGATAAAAACATAGAAAACACCTATAAAACCAATATAAACCCCTATACAGAAAAATTATCCATAAACAATATAAACTACAAAGAAGAAAACAATAACTATATATTCAATATAGAAAAAGATACCACTATAAAAGTGCCTATAAACATAGAAGAAAACAAACTCTTACTCATATCCTTTGATATGAACTATGCCCCAAAATGTGCATCAAGTTGTTCTAGTACAATAACCATAAATAATGTTCCCAATACCCTATCCGGTAGATTCTGGAAATACAATAATAAAAACAATACCTTCCACTACACCATAAGCAATATAAAAAATAAAGAACTAGAAATAACACTAAGCAAAGGACACTATGAAATAAGCAATATAAACCTCTATACAATGGACTACAGTACCCTAAAAAATATAAAACATAACAATCTAAAAATAACAAACTATAACAGAAACACTATTGAAGGAACTATAAACGTTCAAGATGAAGGCTACTTCTCAATATCCATTCCCTATGATAAAGGCTTTAAAATATATGATAACAATAAAGAAGTAAACTACGAACTAGTAAACACATCCTTTATAGGCTTTCCAATCAATAAAGGAACACATACAATACGCCTAATATACACCCCACCCCTAAGTAAAATATCAAAAACCATCTCCATAATAACCCTAATTACCCTAATAACCATTATTATATATAAAAGAAAGAAGGATAAAATAAAATGGAAAAAATAAGTATAATCGTACCTTGCTATAACGAAGAAGAAGCACTACCACTCTTCTATAAAGAAGTAAATAAAGTAAGTGAAACAATGGACGAAGAATTTGAATTCATCTTTGTAAACGATGGTTCAAAAGATAAAACCCTAGAAGTAATAAAAAAACTCTCTACATTAGACAAAAGATGCAAATACATAAACTTTTCCCGTAACTTCGGAAAAGAAGCCGCAATGTATGCCGGACTTGAACTATCCACAGGAGACTACGTAACCCTAATGGATGCCGACCTACAAGACCCACCTAGCCTTTTACCCAAAATGCTTAAACTAATTAAAGAAGAAGACTATGATAGCGTTGGAACCCGTAGAGTAACTAGAAAGGGAGAACCCCCAATAAGAAGCTTCTTTGCGAGAATGTTCTATAAAATAATAAATAAAATGAGTAAAGTAGAAATGGTTGACGGAGCTAGAGATTATAGACTAATGACTCGTCAAATGACCGATACCATAATAAACCTAAAAGAATACAACCGCTACTCCAAAGGACTATTCAGTTTTGTCGGTTTCAATACCAAATGGCTCGAATACGAAAATGTCCAAAGAGTAGCCGGTGAAACCAAATGGTCATTCTGGAAACTATTTCTCTATGCCATCGACGGAATAGTTGCTTTTACTACCGCACCCCTAACCATAGCTGCAATAATGGGATTAATATTCTGTCTAATCGCCTTCATAATGATAATAGTAATAATAGTAAAAACCATCGCCTTTGGCGATCCAACATCAGGCTGGCCTTCACTAGCTTGTATAATCTTTTTAGTTAGTGGTGTCCAACTATTTGCCCTTGGAATAATAGGACAATACCTATCCAAAACCTATTTAGAAACCAAAAAAAGACCAATATATATAATAAAGGAGACCAATATTAGTGAAAGAAATAATAAAAAGAAATAGAGAAATAATATCCTACCTCATAATTGGTGTTCTAACAACCATAGTTAGCCTCATAAGCTATTACCTATTAACAATAACCATACTATCACCAAATAACCCCCTAGAACTAACCATAGCAAATATAATATCTTGGATAATATCCGTACTATTTGCCTATATAACAAATAGAAAATACGTCTTTCAAAGTAAAGATAAAAACATATTAAAAGAAGCATCAAAATTCACCCTAAGTAGAGTTACAACTCTTATAATAGATATCCTCTTAATGTTTATATTCGTAAGTATATTACACTTTAACGACAAAATAATAAAATTATTAGTTCAAATAATAATAATCATTTTAAATTATATATTTAGCAAACTATTAGTATTCAAAAAATAGTTTGCTTTTTTACATCGTTGCAATAAAAGTCATTTTCATTGAACATTTTTGCCGTTTCCGTCACTTTTGTTCAGTAACATTATATTATTTGCTTAAAATACAAATATATTCCACATTTGCATTTTTTTCCCCTTTATAATATAATAACCTTGGTGATTAATATGAAAACAATTGGCCTCGTAGCCGAATATAACCCCTTCCATAACGGGCACTTATATCAAATAAACAAAATCAAAGAACTATACCCAGATAGTACCATAATAGTCGTTATGTCCCCAACCATAACCCAAAGAGGTGAATTATCCCTAATAAACAAATGGAATAAAACCAAAATATGCCTAGATAACAACATTGACATTGTTGTAGAACTCCCCTCTATCTTTGCAATGCAATCAGCAGATATCTTTGCCAAAGGTGCCATTACCATATTAAATAAATTAAATATCGATATCCTTGTTTTTGGTACCGAAGAAAAAGACCTATCAAAATTAAAAGAAGTAGCCAATCTTCAAAAAAAAGATGCCTTCCATAAAGAAGTAAAAAAATACTTAGACACTGGCTATAACTACCCAACCTCCCTAAGTAAAGTAATAAAAAACACTCTCGGTTATACCATTACCTCTCCCAATGACCTCCTTGCCGTATCCTACCTAAAATACCTAAACAGTAACATCACTCCCCTTAATATCCAAAGAACCACATCCTATAACGGCACTGACATAAAAGACAATATAACAAGTGCTACTAACCTAAGAACAATGCTAAAGAAAAATATCCCCATACATACCTTTATACCAAATTATAACCAAAACAATATAAATAAAATTGACGACCAAACAATATACAATTACCTAAAATATAACATCATTACCAATTCCAATTCCCTAAACAAATACGTAGATGTAACCGAAGGCCTAGAAAACCGAATAATAAAATACATCCAAACCTCCCAAACCAAAGACGAACTAATCACAAATATCAAAACCAAACGCTATACCTATAACCGCATAAGTAGAATGCTATCCCACATCCTCCTTTCCCTAACCAAAGATATGACCAATAATATAAATGTAGACTATATAAGAATATTAGGATTTACCCTACAGGGGCAAAAACACATAAAAACCCTTAAAAAAAATATAGATATACCCCTTATAACAGGCTATAAAAAAAATACATCCAAAATACTAGATTACGAATTAAAAATAAGTAGTATATATAGCCTAATTACTAATGACAATATACTTCCCCAAGAATACAATAAAAAACCAATAATAAAAAAATAGAGTCTTTATATAACAAAAGAAAAAGACTCTATTTCTAAAGTCTTATTAACCTAGGTTAATGTCACCCTTAAGTTGTCCACCACCAGCAGTAGAGTTAAATACAATGTTACCCATAAATGACTTCTCTTGTTCTTCATCTTGAGCCGCACCATCAGTATTACTTAACCATAAAACTAAATAATAAGTAGCATCAGTAGCAAGTTCTGGTGTACCCTCTGCAACAGTAAATGAATCACTTCCACCATCAAACTTAAAGTTAGAATCAGTTGTACCAGTAATAGTAGTAGCATCAGAACCACTAATAGCTTGTAAATTACTATCTAAAATTTGATATTTTAAATTAGTAAATCCATTATTTTTAACAGTCAATTTACCAGTAAGTGACATAGCAGAACCACTATTAGAAATAGTAATTTTGTAAGCTTTACAAACTAGGTAACCATTTTTATCAACACAGTTATTTAAGTTCTCATCAACTGCTTTAATAACATTAGCATCATCTAAAGGAATTAATGCTTTATAATCAGTCTTTGCAGCTGTAGGTCTAGCCTGTTCAACAGTCATACCAGCTGAGAACTTATAAGATTGAACCTCAACAGGAGTATCATTACTAAGTTGAGCTGTGAAATATGCAAATGTTGCACCTACTATTGCTACTATTAATGTAAGAACACTAACTATAATTAAAAATGTTCCACTACCCTTTCTCTCTGTCATTTTCTTATCCTCCTTTACTATAATAATAACAAAAAAACGCGAAAATTGCAATACCTTTTCACATTTTTTTCATATTTAACTATCACTGATAAATATTAGCCGACAATTTAGAACCATCTAATGCTTGATATGTTATACTAGCACTAAAACTACCACTAGCATCCTCTTCATCCTGTTCTACATCCAAATTAGAAAGCCAAATAACAAGAATAAAATCCTTAACCTCTCCCTTTTTCAAATCAAAACTATTACCAAGAGATAAATTTGTACCATCACCCGTCGAAGTAGCCTCTTTATAAATATTACCATCACTATCCATAATAGCATAACTCATATTAACAACATCCAACTTATTAAAATCCATATTACCAGTTAAACTAAGATCATCACCATTATTAATAAGGCTTATTCTAAATGCTGTACAAGCATTATTACCATTAACATCCACACACCTATTATTATAAGCCTTAGATAAATCACTATCATTCATAGGAATAAGCCCCTTACCACCAAACTCAGGAGTAACACTCATATTAAGAGAAAACTTAAAAGATTGCGTTTCCAAATCCTTATCCCCCCTAATAGTAGCACTAAAATAAGCAAATGTTGCTCCAATCATCACTATAATCAAAGTAAGAATACTAACAATAATTCCAAAATATTTATTACCCATATACAATTCTCCTATCTTTACTATACAATAATAATACCAAATTTTAACCAAAAATGCAAGCAAAAAAAACAGATAGTATAAACTATCCATTTTATATAAAATCTACAAAATGCAAATTATTAATTAACCATTAAATTTAGCAGTAATACCAGTAGATGAAGATCCATCACTGTTTACACCATTAAATGTAATTGTACCATTAAATGTTTTACCAGCATCATCAGCATCTTGAGCAGCATTAGTTTCATCTAACCAAATTACTAAATAAAAGTCGTGAGTACCACTTGCTGTTAATGCTTGGTTATTTGTAATAACTCCTTCAGTTCCTTGTGCAACTGTAGTAGCTTTAGTATCTACTGTAGTAGCATCTGTTAATAATTGCCACTTCATATTCTTACCAGTACTAGTTAAATTCATAGTACCCTTAACGTTAAGACCGATATCAGCACTTCCGTTTGTAACTGTTACTTTATAAACTTGACAAACTGTATTTCCGTTAGCATCAATACAAGATTTAGTATCTGTACCAGTTACACCCTTCTGAAGGTCTGTAGAAAGCATAGGTATCATATTCTTTGAAGTAGCTTCATCAGATACTTTTGTAACAGCTACAGCAAGTGAAGCTCCACTAGCAGTTGAACCCTTAACATCAGTATCATTAGTAGCACTTGCACTAAAGTATGCAAATGTTGCACCAATAATAGCTACTATTAAAGTTGCTACACCAATAACACCATAAAAGATGCCTCTTCCATTGTTTTCCATTATTTATAATCCTCCTTTACATTAATAATCATATCAAAATATTTCATAAATTGCAATACCTTTTTATTACTTTTTTATAAAATTTTTACTATACTTTACATTAGTATTACATAATTTTAAACAAAAAACACAAAAAAGTCCCATTTTTCGGTATTCCACTATTATAATTAACACTCATACCAAAAATATTCATTTTTTAATTATTTTACTTATTATTATTATTTTTTTCATCATTTTTAATACTTACAATTTTATATCTGCATTACTATTCTCCCCCTCCTTCTTTCTCCTCTTTTTTCATATACAAAATACGATATTTCCCTCCCACTATACATTTTTATATATAAAAAAAAGGCTTGTATTAAAGCCCTTTTATCACTATTTCTCTATATACTCACTAGAATTAAATACCTCTTCCGACTGGTCCATTATCCCATTAGTAGGCACTTCCATATTACCAATCTCACTTTTCTTAGACTCAATATCCCTAAAAGAACTCGTCGGCTTCACCGAACCAATATTCCCAACTTCAGGAAGTCTCGTCATCTCATCCTCATCAATAATAATATCATCTTCTCCCTCTAAAGAATCATCCATATCCGGTAGCTTCTTCTCCTCTAAATTATCATTTAAAATAGCCTTTTCCGTACTAGAGAAGAAATCATCCGCCTCTTCCTTAGAAGCCTCCTGTCCATTTAATACATTCACATCACTACTAACTTCCGGAGCCACAATCTGGGCATCCTTAGTCCCGCTATCCGTACTAGGGAAAATATCCGAAACAACCTCAAAATCACTATCCGTAATATCCCTCGCCGTGTCAATCTTAATAATATTCGGCTCCTTCTCACCCAAGAAAATATCATCACTATTAAACGTGAGTGTCAAATCATCAACTTTCTCTTCTTCTGGCTTAGCACTATCGTGAACCACTACTTCTTCATTATCACTCTTTACATCATCCGTTCCCTTATCAGTATCCTCATTATCACTAGTGCTAGTATCAATATCCACGCTATTACTTTCATTACTATCATTACCACTATCCAATATAACATTGTCAATAACTTCCTTCATAACACCATTAGCAGTAGCCCTAACACTATCCAAATCAATATCCCCACTATCCCCTACATTAACAACAACATTATCATCTAATCCATCATAACCCCTATTACTAATCTCACCATAAACCTCATTCTCGTCACTCAAAGGAAAATCAGAGTACCCATAAGGATTATTCTCATTTACCTCATCATTAAGAAGATCCTCTTCCAAAAGAAGAGCCGAATATTCCGGATCATTCATACCATCACTATCAGTATCCCCATTACCACTACTACTCTCTTTATCAGTATCAAAATTAGCATCCATCGAATCACGAACATTAACCCCATTATCACTATTGTACGTATCAATAATACCAAACTCATTCAAAATACTAAGAATATCCACCGTCTCATTCTTATCCCTAAGACCCCTAATCTCTTCCTTAGCACTCTCTATCCTTTTTTCAGCATCACTAATATTATCATTAACCCTCTTCTCAGCCTTAATAACACTATACTGATTATTACAGAACTTCTCAATATCCATAAAAGAATCCTCATCAATAATCTCTAACTGTCCCCTAAGAAGAAGCCTATCATCAAATATCCTACTAATACGCTCTCTCTTACTAACAACATCACTATACTCCGTTTCTATGCTACTAATAAGCTCATATAACTCATAAACATATTCCTTCTCTCTCGAAGTATAATAATCCATTCTCGCTTCCTTAACATAAGACTTATACTCATTAATCTTACTATCCGGAAGATTCTGATTAAGAAGAGACTCATAAGCCATATAAAAATTATCAAGTTCATCCCTCTTATGCCCAATCTCATCACGAACCTTTTCTAACTCAAAACCAATATCACTATAATCAAGAGCCTCACAAAAACTATTATTATGAATAAAAGACATAAAAAATTCCAAAAGCTTCTCTTCAAGTTCGCGATTAACCCTATCATTATTAAGAGCCTCTTCCGTAAACCTTTCCATTTCCCTTTCGTAATTCTTAACCTCTTCCTCTAAAGACTTAATACGATTACAATTACTCAAATACTCCTTAATATTATCAAGCCTATTCTCATAAATAGAAAGGTCATTATACTGCTCCTTATCCTCTAAGTCTAATCCCGTTATCTCCTTATACTCATTATTAAACTTACTAAAAGCATCACGATATCCATTAATATACTTAATAAGAGCATTAAGCCTTACCTTCTCATCTTCCAAATTATTAGTCTTATAATAAAAGTCATCAAGCCCCTCTACATAAGCCGTATACCTCTTATCATTAACAGACCTCGCAACTTCCATATAACTATCCAAAAGCTTATCCTTATCCTTAGGATTAGGAAAACTAAGACTAGCCTTCAAAATATCATACTTCTTATCAAGAATATCTCTCATATCTACCATTAGATTCACCTCTTTATTCTATATTAATTATAACTTCAATTAAACAATAAGTCAATAATTAACCAAACATTTTTAGTTTACTAACCAATTTGTAAACATCACAAAATCCTCTTATAATTCTCTACACTCTTAAGAATACTCTTCTCCTTCTTCTCCTTAAATTTCTCGTGTCTCTCCTCTTCTTCTCTCTCCTTAATCTTGTCAAGGGCAGAATTCGTAATCTGACTCCTAAGAACATTCTCTGCTGCAAAAGAAATAGCCTCACACATCTTAAGCTGATAACAAATATAAAACGTAATCAAACTACTAAGAACAACCCTAATATCCGTCTCAGTCACAAAGTCCTCACCCTCATAATACTCCCCCTCAAACCTAACCGGAAATAAATTAATCTCCAAAAAATCAAAAGAAGTCGAAGAATAATAATGATTATAATACACATTAATCTCGCTATAATTCATCTCTAAAACACTTTTCTCAATGTACTCCTCAATCTCACTAAAACGCGTAATAAACTCATCTTTCGCTAACTTCAAAACCACCGTCTCGTCCATAAATGTAATCTTCGAACCAATAATAATCTTGTGAGCCGTCTTATCCTTCCGAATCTGCCTACTAACCGCTGAATTAAAGTTCCCACAAAACCCATAATCATTCGCAATATAAATATTAAGTTTCGGTTTGTCCCTATCGGGGGTAAGAACCTTTTTGTCCAAAACCAAGTTCTTATTATAAACAATCCTACTAAGTATCCGCGTAATCTCTACTCCAACATTCTTATATTTCTCAGCCTTTTTCCTCGACTTATCAACATTAAGAAGAGCGTGGAAGTTCATAACCTTAACAACATTCTTAATCTTCGCCATAATAACCTCCTATAATTTCTTATAGTCCTTCTTTTTCTTAAGATGTTCCTGTTTTACAACAATATCATTAAGAAGTTTAAACAAATAATAAGTAAAATACAAAAATACAAACAAAATAAGAAGACCAAGTATAATCATTGTAAAAATATTAGCATACTCGTGTGTTAAATAAGTATAAAGCATATTAATAGCAACAATACCCAAACTACTAAGTCCCACAAAGAACAAATTATCCGGAATCTTTTCATAATTCTTCGTTAAAATATCCGATAAAAGAATCAAAACAAGAACAATCACAAAATATATAGGATTCATTTCTTGGAATGTTGCAATACACCATACAAGGAAAATATAAGCCACTGAAACCAAACTAAAAGCAAGCACACTTTTGTTATCCATTCCCAAAAATAAACCATAAAACTTAATCTTACTACTATTAACCTGATACTTCTTCAAAGTAAGCTTTATAAACACCGCCAGTACTACCAAAAAGATAATACCAACCATAGCAAAGTTACTAATACCATAAATAATATTCATATACTTTTCCATAACTATCCCTCTTTTATCATCAAATTAAACACATTCTTACTATTCATATAGAAAGCCCTAATATCCCTATAACTAATATCAACACTCTCTCCCTTAATATCAACACTACCCTCTATTTCACCAATAATAGACAAATAATCCTCCATAATAAGCAAATTATAATCCTGACTAGTTATTCTAATATACTTAACATTATCATACTCTACTAACCCCTTGTTAAGGTCAAATACCCTAACC
>OIYG01001079.1_pt1 | contig 22237 bp, 18 predicted proteins | sample 1587861 | NCBI WGS metagenome assembly OIYG01 (sample SAMN03283272) | human gut metagenome | biome: human-associated habitat; material: feces | host: Homo sapiens | place: Peru | collected 2012 | reverse complement strand
GGAATACAGAAAGCCTGAAGACCTTCACCGATTGCAGCAGCAGCGTCAGCAGCTCTTCTACAACCTTTTTTAATAGCGATAGCTGCACCTACTGTGTAAGCCCAGCATGCATTTTCAAAACAAATTGGCTGAATACCTTTAATCATATCATATACGTTAAGTCCAGCGTCCTTTGTAATCTTTTCAGCTTCTTCAATTGAAGCAATACCATAACTATTTAAAACAGAATTAATCTGATCAATTCTTCTTTCATATGATTCAAATAATGCCATTGTTGTTACCTCCTATTCCTTTCTTGGGTCGATAATCTTAACAGCGTCATCAACACGACCATACTGACCTTTTGATTTTTCCCAAGCTGTTGTAGGATCATCACCTGCTTTAATAAAGTCTGTCATCTTTCCAAGATTTACAAACTGGTAACCAATAACTTCATTATCAGCATCAAGAGCGATACCTGTAACATAACCTTCTGCCATTTCAAGGTATCTAACACCTTTTGCTTTTGTAGCATACATTGTACCAACCTGTGAACGAAGACCTTTTCCTAAATCTTCAAGTCCGGCACCTACTACTAAACCATCATCTGAGAACGCACTCTGTGTTCTACCATAAACAATCTGTAAGAATAATTCTCTCATAGCTGTGTTGATAGCATCACAAACTAAGTCTGTATTTAAAGCTTCCAGAATTGTCTTACCCTGTAAAACTTCTGCAGCCATAGCAGCTGAATGAGTCATACCAGAGCAACCGATTGTCTCAACTAATGCTTCCTCAATGATACCGTTCTTTACGTTAAGAGAAAGCTTGCAGGCACCCTGCTGTGGTGCACACCAGCCGACACCGTGTGTAAATCCTGAAATGTCCTCAATTTTCTTGGAATGAACCCACTTTCCCTCTTCCGGGATAGGAGCTGGCTCATGCTTTGCGCCCTTTGCTACAGGACACATGTTTTCAACTTCCTTTGTGTAAATCATCTTAAGACTCCTTTCGCATGTTAATTGTAGATAAACTCGTTATCATTCGACATACCGCTAATATTTTTGCATATTTTTTTCCTAAAGTCTAGTGCAAATTCGCACTTTTTTAGATACAACTACTATTTTTCTTTTTTTGCCACAATATGGTCTGCATCCTTGTAGATATGGTTTGCCGGAATCACTCCGCGGACAGAAGAAAGCGGATAGACATTACAATTCGGGCAGATAACCGTACCCGGATTTAAAACGGAGTTGCATCCTACCTCTACGTGATCTCCGAGCATAGCTCCGAATTTCTTAAGTCCTGTTTCAATTTCTTCACCGGAATCTCTGCTGTCCTTTACAACCACAAGTGTTTTATCCGATTTTACATTGGAGGTAATTGAACCAGCTCCCATATGGGACTTGTAACCGAGAATAGAATCCCCGACGTAATTGTAATGTGGTACCTGTACCGTGTTAAAAATGATATCATTTTTAATCTCCGTGGAATTTCCGACAACCGATCCTTTTCCAATGATCGCACTCCCGCGGATATATGCACAGTGACGGATCTCGGCATCTTCATCAATAATCAGCGGTCCGTTCAGGCATGCCGTAGGCGCAACAGTTGCACTCTTTGCCACCCAGATATTTTCTCCACGTTTCTCATAAATTTCCGGATCAAGTTCCGGTCCAAGTTTTTTGATAAAATCGCTGATGCCTTTTAATGCTTCCCACGGATACGTAAACTGTGAAAGGTACTCTCCTGCAATAGACTGTGACAAATCATACATGTTTTTGATTTTTGCGTTTTCCATTTTTAATCTCCTTACATTTTAATTTTCATGATTACTGATCGTTTTTCTTCCGGACTCTTCCGTTTCCTTCAAAGCCGTCGTTTCCTCTGCAGCTGCTGTTTTCTCCGGCGGTGCCTCCCCCGGATTATCAAAATCAAACGAAATCTGATCCTTTTCATATTTCAGGCAGGTGTCAAATGTATTGCCTGCCTTTGAGGTAAATCCGGTAATCTTCTGCTTCGTCTTTCCTGTCGTCAGCAGTTCTTTCATCACTTCTTCGGAAAGTTCCACCTTAGCAACCGTATGCCAGATCTTAAATCCACACGCACATTCATACCTCCACTGCGTCTTCATCAGCATTTTTCCGCATTTCGGGCACGGCACGGTTGTCTCTTCCGGTTTCGGTTTCTCCGGAAAATCAAATGCAATCTCCCCTTCTTCCGTCAGTTTCAGCGGCGCATCAAATTTCATACCGGTCTTTGCCACAAATCCCGATATTACTTCTGTCTTCTTTTTCGTCAGGAGTTCTTTCACCTGCGCTTCTTTCAGCCGGACACTTGCGATACTTCCAATCATAAAGCTGCAGCTTTCCTTATCATCTTTTTTGTGATTGGCACACATAAATCCAAACGGTGCCACTACAATATCCCCGCCGCACTTCGGACACTTCACATCTTTTACTTTCTTTGGTTCTACATTGTCAAAATCAAATTTCAGCCCGGTTACTTTCCCGGTTTCATCTTTTGCGAGAGCTACGCGGGCATCAAATTTCTTCCCTGTTTTTGACTTAAACCCACGCATGGTTTCCGTAATGCCATCGTTTAAAAGCTGCCGGACCTGTGCTTCCGTAAAAGATTTCTCTGCCATCTTCCCAATGGAAAACCTGCAGCTGTTTTCATCGCCCGGCTTATAGTTGGCACATCCATAACCAAAAGAGGTTGCAATGATCTCACCCCCGCAGAGCGGACACTTCACATCGCGGATCACTTTCTGTTCCACGCTGTCAAAATCAAATACAATATTCGTCTTTCCCTCTTCGGTTTTCTCCAGTTTCAGACAGGCATCAAATTTTTTACCGGTTTTTGATTTAAAACCGCGCAGGGTATCTGTGTGACCATCCGTCAGGAGCTGCTTTACCGCAGTAACCGGAAGTATTTTTCCGGCGATCGTTCCAATGGAAAACCGGCAGCTGTTCTCATCGTCCGGTGAAAAGTTCACACATCCATAGCCGAAAGATGTCTTTTTCATCTGTCCGCCACATACCGGGCACTTTACCTCCGGAATGATTTCCGGCTCTACGTTCGAAAAATCAAATGTAGTATTAACTTTTCCGTTTTCATCTTTATCTATCTTAAGTTTTGCATCAAACCGTTTGCCTGCCTTGGATTTAAACCCGCGGATGGTCTGGGTATGCCCCTGTTCGATAAGTTCTTTTACCTGTTCCTCACTCAGCTGGACACCTGCAATTTCGCCGATATTAAAATTACATCCTGATTTATCATTCTTGTAATTTGCACATCCATAGCCAAATGGCGTGGTTACAAGTTCTCCACCGCATGCCGGGCATCTGACACCGATCTTTCTTCTCGCACCGGCACCTCTTGCATGTTTCCCGGCAAAATTACTGATACGTTCCGCAAGTGGTTCCCGCAGATCCTGTCCGATCATCTTTTCCGTTTCGGTGCGGATGAAATCTTCCAGTTTCGTCCGGTAATCCCAGAAATCCACGGTTCCCTGTGTAATTCCATCAAGTCCCTTTTCCCAGGAAGCTGTCATCTTTGGATTCAAAAGTGCCGGGACGGTCATGCTCACCACTTCAAATACCATCTCCCCGAGATTTTCCGGTGTGAGCACCTGCGTCCGTTTATTCAGATTGAGGTAATGGATGCGGACCAGTTTCTTGATAATTTCCGCACGGGTGGCCGAGGTACCGATTCCCGAACCTTTGATCTGTTCCCGAAGCTCCTCATCCTCAATCAGTTGTCCTGCATTTTCCATGGCAAGTACCATGGAACCGGAGGTGTACCGCTTCGGTGGTGAAGTTTTTCCCTCTTTCACCTCATATCCATCCACGGAAATCTCATCGCCCTTTTTCAGCCGGTCTGCCAGATGCAACAGTTCCTTTGGATCCGTATCTTCTTCCTCTTTCTTTGGAACCCCCGCAATTTCTAAATAACCGGGTGTCTTTAACACACGTGCGGACGCATAAAAACGTTCCTTCTTTTCCCCCACATCCACAACAGCCGTCATTTTTACATTCTGATATTCTGCCGCCGGATAAAACACACTGAGAAATCTCCGCACGATCAGATCAAATACCGATTTCTGCAGAGTATTCAGTTTCCCAAGCTCCGTGAGCTGACCGGTCGGAATGATCGCATAGTGGTCTGTCACTTTAGCATCATCGGTATACTGCGTTCCTGCAATATTTCCATACAGCTTTCTATCGAGAATCTGCTCCACAAAATCCGAAGTCGGCTCATATCCCCGCAGACGGCTGATATTTTTATGGATTTCCTTTGCCACCGGAGTGGAAAGCACACGCGCATCGGTACGCGGATACGTTGTCAGTTTCCGTTCATACAGATCCTGCGCCACCTGTAAGGTTTCATCCGGGCTGATCTTGAATCGTTTTGCACATTCTGCCTGCAGCTCTGCCAGATTAAATAGTAACGGTGCCCGTTTTCTGGAAATATTTTTTTCGATGGATTCCACAATCGCAGGATGTCCCTGCACGCGGTCAATCAATGCCAGTGCATCCTTCTTTTCCCGAAATCCGTTTTCCTTATACAAAAGCGGCGATGCAAAGTACCCTGATCCCTCGACGGCTTTCCACTCGCCCTGGACATGTGCATCTGTGAAATTTCCGACAACACGGTAAAACGGTGTCTCCTTAAAATTGCGGATCTCGCGCTCACGGATCACGACCATCCCAAGCACACAGGTCATCACGCGCCCGACCGCAATAGCGGTATAAGAACGTGTTCCCGCCGCATTGTTTAACAACCCTCCATATTTTACCGACATTACACGGGAAAAATTAATGCCCATGGCATAATCTTCAATGGTACGCATAATACCGGATTTTCCGAGATTTTCATAGGCAGACATCGGTTTTGCTTCCCGGATTCCCCGTTGGATCTCTTCCTCTGTCTGCGAATCGATCCAGACCCGGAGTTCCTCCATGCCGTCTCGCACACCGCCGAAATTACGGATATTTTCCTCGATCGTCTGTCCTTCTTTTCCGGCATCTCCTGCCCAGTAGACACGGTCAATATCCTCGCGCATCAACATTCCGTGAACCACATCATACTGCCGGCTGACATCTTTGATCACATCATATTTATATTCTTTTGGAAGAAATGGCAGATCTTCCAGTTTCCACTTTTTGTATTTTATATCATAACTTTCCGGATATACCATGGCTACCAGATGTCCCACGCACCAGGTGATCACATAATTCTGGTTTTCCAGATAGCCATCCCTGCGGCCCCCGCTTACCCCGAGAACTTTTGCAAATTCCTGGGCAACCGACGGTTTCTCCGTTATGATCAGTGACTTTCCCATCTTCTATCCCCTATTGGCAAACTTTTTCTATAATTCGTTCATATCAATCAGCTCAAACCGGTCATCCGTTTTGGCATGCTCCGCCAGCATCGGTTCAAACCGGGTTGCAGAGAATAAAAAGATATGTTCCGAACGGATTTTTGCCTTTTCCATATTCCGATACAGTTCCTCGCACATCTGTGATGTCAGCTGTGGCTGATCCCAGTTACATAGTCCCACAATATTTCTGCGGTCTGTACTCTGGGCAATAATATCAATGTTTCCTGTCTTTCCAACCCAGGTTCCGATCTTATGAACCGGAAACGGCATGCGTCCCATCTGATTCAAAAGCATCATATACTCCATACAGACATTCCGGAAATAACGTTTCAGATACGTGCCAAGTTCCGGTGCAATGTATCGGTCGTAAAACTCATGCGGTTTCAGCAGATAAAGATCCGACATATGAGGAAATATAAATTTAAACCAGAAATTAATAAATGTATCTTTGATCTGGTATACCCCTTTTTTGGCATTCTCCCAGCCACCGGTCTGAAACGACTGCACTTTCTCTACAATATCAAAATGGCTGAGATTTTTCATATAAACACTGATCTTTGCACGGGAATATCCGGTTTTTACATACAGGTCATTCAGTTTATTATATCCCTGTGCAATTGCAGATAAAATTGTGTTATAGACGGAAAGTTCACGCAGTTCTGCCGAGATTTTCTGTTCTGCCATATGAAACAGATATCCCCCCTCCGTCAGCACAAGCCGGTAAATATTCTCCCTGTATGAAATTTCCGGATTCCATGCTTCCATAAATCCCGGCACCCCACCGATGGTTCCATAAATACGGATACAGTCGCTGACCGAAAGTGCCGGAAATGTCCGGACAACTTCCAGAAAATTCAGATCTTCGACTTTATGCAGCACATCAATACGACGGAATCCGTCCCCGAACGCATCTTTTGCATCCTGTGTGGCCCATACAATGGAAGAAGACGCCAGAATGATCATTACCGGTCCCGGATAAAGCCGTTTCATCTTCAGTTTTAAAATACTTTTGACAAATTCCGGATCTCTTTTAATTGCATACTGTGCCTCATCAATCACAATCACCAGTTTTGATGCATCTCCGCTTTTTACCCGGTTAAAAAATTCATCATAGGAATATCTGCTCAGCTTCATCTGAAAAGCATTTTGAATTTCTTCTCCCATTTTCTGCATCTGTTCCTGTGCGGAAAGCTGTCTGCATCGATAATAAAAATACTTTTTCCCAACACAGAATTCTTTGATCAGCCGTTCTTTTCGGCAGTCCATTCCGCCATACAAAAGCATCAGCTGGTTTCCTGATTTTTCATACCAGCCTTCCAGTTCTTTGAGATCTGTTTTTTTTGCGTTCATCCCGATTCCTCCGTACAAAATTCCTTCTGCTAAAAGAAATTATATCACTGATTAATATCTCTCACAAGGTTTTCGGCAAAAAGAAAGAAGTGCAGTTTTTGCACTTCTCTCCAAAAATCCGTATTTCAATTTGATACTTATTTCTTTGTGATATATCCCTGTGCCTTTAACAGCTCTGCACATAAAACTGCACCACCGGCTGCACCACGAACGGTATTGTGAGATAATCCAACGAATTTCCAGTCATATACGGTATCCTCTCTCAGACGTCCGACAGAGATTCCCATGCCATGCTCAAAGTTTACATCCAGGCTGACCTGCGGACGGTTGTCCTCTTCTAAGTACTGGATGAAATGTTCCGGTGCACTCGGAAGCTTCAGTTCCTGTGGCACACCACTGTAATTCTTCAGTGCTTCGATCAGCTGCTCTTTGGTAGGTTTCTTCTTGAATTTAACAAATACAGCTGCTGTATGTCCGTTTAATACCGGTACACGGATACACTGGCAGGTAATGACTGGTGAAGTTGCAGGAACAATCTGCTTCTTCGCATCATCTACATGCCCCCAGATACGCAGAGGCTCTTTCTCAGACTTTTCTTCCTCACCACCGATGTATGGAATAATGTTTCCAAGCATCTCTGGCCAGTCCTTGAACGTCTTTCCTGCTCCGGAAATAGCCTGATAGGTAGTGGCAACGACTTCATATGGCTCAAACTCTTTCCATGCAGTCAGAACCGGCGCATAACTCTGGATGGAGCAGTTTGGCTTTACTGCTACGAAACCGCGCTTTGTACCAAGACGCTCTTTCTGATACTTGATAACTTCCATGTGCTGTGGATTGATTTCCGGAACTACCATCGGCACATCCGGTGTCCAGCGGTGAGCACTGTTGTTGGAAACAACCGGTGTCTCTGTCTTTGCGTAATCTTCCTCAATCTTTTTGATCTCGTCCTTTGTCATGTCTACAGCAGAAAATACAAAGTCGACCTGAGAAGCTACCTGCTCTACCTCATTTACATTCATTACTACAATATTCTTTACAGCTTCCGGCATTGGAGTATCCATTTTCCAACGGTCTCCCACTGCCTGCTCATAAGTCTTTCCTGCACTTCTTGGGCTTGCTGCAATCGTGGTAACCTCAAACCATGGATGATTCTCCAGCAAAGAGATAAATCTCTGTCCTACCATACCTGTTCCGCCAAGGATACCAACTTTTAACTTCTCACTCATTTTTCCAATCTCCTCTGTTCTTTTCTTTATACGCGGACACCTGTCTTTTACAGAAAAACATTTTTGTTTTTTGTCCGTGTTACACGAACATGTGTCTTTATAGGAAATATATTACTTGAAACCAAGTAAAATTACAAGGAACAAATTGTCCTAAATAAATAAAATATTCCTCAAATATATGTAGGACTTGCACAATCCGAAATACCGACTAAGCGGTATTTCATGCAATGCATCAGAGATGTACCGCAATTACGTACATCGCATCGCACAAGCGATTCTGCATACGATGTGCTCCCTTTGTCTCATTTTTTCTCCAGATACGCCTCTTCGATTGCGATCACTTTCTTCATTGCCTCTTCCCCGGGCGCACCAATCGTCAGACGCTTGTTGACACAGGTCTCCATGGAGATTGCATCATAGACATCCTCCTCGAATACCGGAGAAAACTGTTTTAATTCTTCCAGACTCATATCGTCAATCGGCATCTGTTTGTCCAGACAGTACAGAACAATACGTCCGATAATTCCATGCGCATCGCGGAACGGAACCCCGTGATTTACAAGATAATCAGCAGCGTCCGTCGCATTGGTAAAGCCGTGTGCGGCACTCTTTCTCATAACATCCTTATTGAACTTCATGGTATCAATCATGCCCGTGAATAACGCAATACAGCCTTTCGTTGTGTCGATGGCATCAAAGGAAAGCTCCTTGTCTTCCTGCATATCTTTATTGTAAGCAAGCGGAATCCCTTTCATCGTGGTCAGAAGTGACATAAGCGCACCATACACACGTCCGGTCTTACCACGGACAAGCTCTGCAATGTCCGGATTTTTCTTCTGTGGCATGATACTGCTTCCGGTACTGTATGCATCATCAATCTCTACGAATTTGTATTCGTTGGAATTCCAGATGATAATTTCCTCGGAAAAACGGCTTAAATGCATCATAATTGTTGCCATGGCAGACAGATATTCGATCAGATAATCGCGGTCGGAAACACCGTCCATACTGTTTAAGGTCGGTCCGTAAAAGCCGAGAAGCTTTGCGGTATATTCGCGGTCAAGCGGATAGGTTGTTCCTGCCAGCGCGCCGGAACCGAGCGGGCAGTAATTCATGCGCTCGTAAATATCGTGCATACGGGAACGGTCACGCTTAAACATTTCAAAGTACGCTCCCATATGATGTGCGAGTGTAATCGGCTGTGCTTTCTGTAAATGGGTAAACCCGGGCATAATCGTCTGCGTATTTTCTTTCATAATGCGAAGCAGTACCTGCAGCAGCTTTTCCAGCAGTTCATCCGTCTCAAGAACCTGCAGCCGGGTATACAGACGCATGTCCAGTGCTACCTGATCATTTCTGCTTCGTCCGGTATGCAGTTTCTTTCCGGTATCTCCCAGACGGTCAATGAGATTTGCCTCCACAAAACTGTGAATATCTTCATATTCCGAAGTGATGGCAAGCTTTCCGCTCTCCACATCCGCAAGAATTTCCTGTAAACAGGAAACAATCGCCTGCATCTCTTCCTGTGTCAGAATGCCCTGCTTTCCAAGCATACACACATGTGCAATGGAACCCTCAATATCCTGCTTGTAAAATTTCTGATCAAACGAAATGGATGCATTAAAATTGTAAACCAGCTGGTCTGTCTCCTTCGTAAATCTTCCGCCCCATAACTGTGCCATATCTAAATTCCTCTCTTTCTTAAATTCTTTGTTGTATTTTTATAACATCTGTTCTTCCTGCTGTCTGCGCAGTGCGATTTCACGGTCGCGGTCACGCTTGGAATACACACACCCACAGTAATACTGCCGATACATGTGATACTCCTTAGAAATTTCGGTCGACTTTTTATAGCCTTCCTTCTTTTTAAAATCCGAAAACAGATAACGGACACCAAAGGTATCTGCCAGTTCTGCTCCGATCTGATTTAACTTTTCCGCATTTTTCAGCGGACTGATGGATAGTGTTGTCGTAAAGAAATCAAATCCGTGCGCTTTTGCATAGGACGCAGCCTCGGAAAGCCGCAGCCGGTAACAGGCAAAACAGCGCTCTCCCCCTTCCGGGATCTCTTCCATGCCCTTTGCCATATCGTAAAACCGCTGTGTATCGTATGCACCTTCCACAAAAGAAACCGGATATTTTGTAGGAAACTCAGCAATAAAACGTTCCTGCTCCTTTGCCCGCATATGATATTCTTCCGGCGGATAAATATTGGGATTGTAATAAAATACCGTTACATGGAAATGTTCTGCAAGACATGCAATACAATAAGAACTGCACGGTGCACAACAGCTGTGCAAAAGGAGGCTTGGAGCCTCCCCTGCCGTACAGTTTTCACGGATCAGATCTTCCATTATTTTCTGATAATTTTTTTTATTCATCTTTCATCTGTATACATCTGATTAAAAATTTCTTTTCCGGTCTGCGTCCGGAAAATTTGCTGATATGCCTGTTCAATTCCGTGACGATTGACGTCATCTTCATATAAATTGACCAGAAAATCTGCCTCCACCAGAATCTGATAATCCAGTCCTTCGATATTATCATATGTATGATGATGTCCGATCAGATAGCAGATACGGTCGATCAGATAATTTTCAATTCCCACATCAGAAAGCATTCTCTGTGCCACAATCGGTCCTTCCTGCTCCTGCAGCTTTCCGTCACACCGTCCATACTTTTCTTCTGCCGGACGGATTCCAATGTCATGGGTATAAGCGGCTGCTTCCAATATAAAAAGGGATGTCTCGTCAAGCCCTTCTTTTGTTCCGATGATTCTTACGAAACTATGCACTTTCATGAAATGCTGAATCCGTTTCGGATCTCCGGAAAAAAAGGCGATCATCTGTAAAAACAGCTCATCCAGCTGTTGCCTGCTGTAATAACTACTGTCACTACTGTCCATTCTGTGTTTCTCCTTTATCTAACATCTGCAGTGCAAACGTCGCTGCAATGTAAACAACTGCACATAAAATAATCAATACTGTTTTTTTCCCGGCAACACCGGCACAAAGTTCTGCCAGAATAAGAAGTCCATGCACCCAGAGTTCCGCATGATGCAGCATCACTGCAATAACTGCCTCAATGATAACAAGCAGACACATAGGAACTACCGGAACGTTAAGGACTCTCACCCCTACAATCACCATAATTGCAACAATTGCTGCAAAGGCCAGTAATGTCGGTACCTGAAACGTCTTTTTGTTCTTGTCCATTTTTTACCTCAACCTTTATTCTTATTTTCTTTGTCTGCGCCCATTATACCAATTTCATGCCTAAGAAACAAGCACTTTTTAAAGTAAAAAAGACACGTCTTCCATCGGATACCCGATACAAAACGTGTCTGAAACGAAGCCAATAAGGGGACTCGAACCCCTGACCCACGCATTACGAATGCGTTGCTCTACCAACTGAGCCATATTGGCAAAACGTACTTGTATATAATACCAAAATCGATTCAGAAAATCAACTGTTTTTTCATAAAATTTATATTAAAAAAAGATTGACTTTTCACATGGATTCTGTAGAATAGAAATTGTTGAGTTTATAATTAGTAAACAAAAAATCAACTAACAATCATGTTTCATAAATTTACGGGAGGCATGCCATGGACATTGGACACCGCATGAAAGAACTGCGCATCCAGTACGGACTGACGCAACAGGAGCTGGCGGACCGTGCCGAGCTGACCAAGGGCTTTATCTCACAGTTGGAACGAAACCAGAACTCTCCGTCCATCGGAACTCTTCTGGATATCATCCAGTGCCTTGGTACGACACCAGCAGAATTTTTTACAGATGAAGAGCCGGAACAGATTGTTTTCAAACAGGAAGATTATTTTGAAAAAACCGACGAAGAAAAACACTGCTGTATTGAATGGGTCGTTCCCAATGCACAGAAAAACCAGATGGAACCGGTTCGTCTGACTTTACACGCCGGTGGACGGTCAGAAGTTTATCAGCCCCATGAGGGGGAGGATTTCGGTTATGTAATCAAAGGAAACGTCCGTATCCACTATGCCGGACAAAACCAGACGGTACATGCCGGGGAATCTTTCTATTTTAAAGCAGGGAAAAAGCATTATCTGGAAAACACCGGTTCGACAGATGCCGTCATCATCTGGGTGACTACCCCACCAAATTTTTAAGAGGACAAACGTATGAGTAAACATTTAATTGATTTTATTGGAATTTCCAAATCCTACGATTCCAATCTTGTGTTGGATGATTTAAATCTGTATGTCCGGGAGAATGAATTTTTGACCCTTTTAGGTCCGTCCGGATGCGGAAAAACTACAACCCTGCGTCTGCTGGGAGGCTTTGAAAGCCCAGACAAGGGACAGATTCTGTTTGACGGACAGGATATCACAGCTCTTGCCGCCAATGAACGGAAACTGAATACCGTTTTTCAGAAGTATTCTCTTTTCCCGCATATGTCCATCGCCGAAAACATTGCATTCGGCCTTAAAATAAGTAAGAAAAGCAAAGCATATATTCAGGATAAAATCAAATATGCCTTAAAACTGGTCAATCTGGAAGGATTTGAAAACCGTTCGGTCGATTCTCTCTCCGGTGGTCAGCAGCAGCGTATCGCCATCGCCCGTGCGATTGTAAACGAGCCAAAAGTCCTTCTTTTAGATGAACCTCTCGGTGCACTTGATTTAAAACTGCGTCAGAACATGCAGTATGAGCTCATCCGTCTGAAGGAAGAACTGGGAATTACTTTTGTATACGTCACTCATGACCAGGAAGAGGCACTGACCATGTCCGATACCATCGTTGTCATGAATCAGGGATATATCCAGCAGATCGGTACTCCGGAAAACATTTACAACGAACCGGAAAACGCATTTGTTGCCGATTTTATCGGACACAGCAATATCATTGACGGAATCATGATAAAAGATGAACTTGTAGAGATTCTCGGTGCCCGGTGGGCATGTGTCGACAAAGGATTCGGCAATAACAAGCCGGTCGACGTTGTCATCCGTCCGGAAGATGTAGAACTTGTCGATCCTTCGGAGGGAACACTGCGGGGTGAAGTAACCTCCCTGATTTTTAAAGGTGTTCATTACGAGCTTGATGTCATGGCCGGCGGCTATGAATGGCTGGTTCACACCACCAGATTTGTTCCGGTCGGCACCAAAGTCGGAATCAAAGTGATCCCGTTCAATATCCAGATTATGCATAAGCCGGAATCTTCCGATGAAAAGGCGGTGGAGATCGATGCGTAAATTTAAACAGCAGTTTCTTGCCGGTCCATACCTTATATGGATCATCGGTTTTATTCTCCTGCCGCTTATCATGATTCTTTACTATGCATTTACAAACGGCGATGGCAGTTTTACGTTATCCTATATCACAGCGATAGCAGATGAAACCAACCGCAAAGCCATGGGACTTTCCCTGAGACTTGGAATTATATGCACCATCGTGTGCCTGGTTCTCTCCTATCCGCTGGCAATGATTTTAAATAATAGGAAGATCAAAAATCAGGGACTGGTTGTTTTTATCTTTATGCTTCCGATGTGGATGAACTTTATGCTCCGTATCCTGGCATGGAAACTTCTGCTTTCCAAAAATGGTGTAATCAACTCCATTCTCACAGGTTTCGGGCTTTCCCGCATCAATATCATAAATACACCGACAGCCGTTGTCCTTGGCATGGTATACGACTTCCTGCCGTTTATGCTGCTGCCGATTTATAACTCCATGACACGGATTCGTAAAGACTGGATTGAGGCGGCCCGCGATCTGGGAGCCGGAAATGCAGCCATCTTTTTTAAGATTATTCTTCCGCTTACCGTATCCGGAATCATCAGCGGAATCGTCATGGTATTTGTCCCGTCACTTACCTCGTTTGCAATCTCGCAGGTATTAGGCGGTGGTCACGTTCTTTTAATCGGAAATGTGATCGAGCAGGATTTTATGCAGGGAATGCAGTGGAATGCCGGAAGCGGTCTTTCCTTTGTCTTGATGATCTTTGTAATCGTAAGTATGACAATTGTAAATATATTTGATAAAGAAGGGGAGGGAACATCCATATGTTAAAAAAATGTGCATCCCGGATCTATATGATCCTGATCTTTGCCTTCCTTTACCTTCCGATTGTTGTGTTGATTGCTTTGTCTTTCAACGATTCCCGTTCCAAGGTAAAATGGGGAGGCTTCACGCTCCGGTGGTATACCGGCTGTTTTCAGGACGAAAAGATCATGACTGCATTTATCACAACTTTGCAGGTCACTTTCCTGTCCGCAATGATTTCCACACTGATTGGAACACTTGCCGCGCTCGGCATAGCCGCCATGAAAAAACGGCACCAGACCATTTATCTCGGCGCGACCAATATTCCGCTTCTGAATGCGGATATCGTAACCGGTATCTCCATGATGCTTTTATTTGTGAAATTTATCGACCTCGGATTTGTGACGGTTCTTTTAGCGCACATTACCTTTAGTATTCCTTATGTTATTTTAAATGTGCTTCCGAAAATGAAACAGACAAACCGCAGCACCTATGAGGCGGCACTTGATCTCGGAGCAACGCCGCTGTATGCATTTTACAAAGTCACCTGGCCGGAAATCCGTCCCGGTGTATTCTCCGGATTTATGATGGCAGTCACCATGTCACTGGATGATTTTTCCATCACCTATTTTACCAAAGGAGCCGGGGTCAATACCCTCTCCACCATGCTCTACACAGAACTTCGCAAAGGAATCAAACCGGAATTGTATGCACTTTCCACGATTCTGTTCTTTGCCGTTCTGCTCATTCTTCTTGCCGGAAATGTTTATCCGGGGAAGAAGCGTGTTGCAGCCAAATAAATTTTCCATTGGAATTTTATTCCATCCGAAAGGAGTCCTATTATGAAAAAAAGAATTTTCTCTGCCCTCTTAATTTCTGCTCTGGCAGTCAGCGCACTCACTGCCTGTGGGGGATCTTCCTCTGCGAAAAAAAACGGACAGACCTTAACCGTTTTAAATTACGGAAAATATATCGATGAGTCCGTAGTCAAACAGTTTGAAAAAGAAACCGGTATCACCGTCAAATACGAAGAATATGAAAGTCCGGAAGAAATGTATACCAAATACAAAGCCGGTTCCATCAACTATGATGTAATCTGCTCTTCCGAATATATGGTTGAGCGTCTGATCAACGAGGGCGAAGTGCTCGAAGAAGATTACGATGCCATGGACAACTACAAAAATCTGGATCCAACGATCCTTGATATGTCTGCTTCCTATGACAAGAATCACACCTATTCCGTTCCATATTTTTACGGGACTCTTGGCCTTCTCTACAACAAAACAACCATTGATGCCAAAACCGTATCAAGCTGGGACTGCCTGTGGGATCCTACCTATGAGGATGAAATCATCATGGAAAATTCTGTCCGTGATACGTTTGCCCCTGCCCTGATCTCCAAAGGGTATTCCTTAAACGATACCGATGAGAATCATCTGCGGGAAGCCCTCGACGTATTAAAAAAGCAAAAAGATGATAAAATCGTATATGCCTATTATGTAGACGAAACAGCTGACTCCATGATCGGGGAAGAAGCCTCCATCGCACTGTGCTACTCCGGCGAGGCTGCACTGGCCATGGCAGAGAACGACAATCTGGATTATTCGGTTCCAAAAGAGGGATCAAACCTCTGGATCGATTCCTGGTTCATTCCAAAGTCCTGCACTAACCAGACCAACGCTTTAAAATTCTTAAATTTCCTGTGCAAGGATGATATCGCAGAAAAGAATTTCGAATATGTGCAGTATGCCTCTCCGATTACATCTGTGGTAGAAAATCAGGACGCTGACGTAAAAAATAACGAAGCTGTCAATCCTTCCAGTGACACGATAAAAAGATGTGAAATCTATAAAGCATTAAGTGATGATGATTCCGCCAAGTACACAAAGCTGTGGCAGGAACTTCTCTCTTATTAAAAAACCGAGAAAAATGATTGCAATTTCAGTCAAAACATGCTAAAGTAAATCCACGGTGTCTGGTTAACACCGTGGATTTTTCATCTTCGGAAACGGTCATTCCGAAATTTCCCATATATACATTTGTTTTCAATTACATATGAACTATCAGGAATTTTTAACAACGATCCGTACACAGCTTTCTCTGCGTATCGAGACAGGTGTCACTTTAGACATTCGTTCCTTTACCAAAAATAACGGAACACATTACGATGGTCTGGTACTTCTCCATCCGAAGAAAAACGTGTCACCTGCGATCTATCTGATGCCATACTATCATCGCTATCTGGAAGGGGTATGCCTTGAAGAAATCTGTGAAGATATTCTTCATACCTATCAGGCGCATGCCCCGGAAGAAAATTTTGACACGTCCTACTTTACCGATTTTTCCCGTGCCAGCGAGCACATCGTCATGCGTCTTGTAAGCTTTGAAAAAAATCAGGAACTGTTAAAAGAGGTTCCGTTTTTCCGCTATCAGGATCTGGCCGTAATCTTTTACTGTCTGCTCCATGCAAGTGCCGAAAACCAGGCAAATATTCTGATCCACAATCATCACTTGAACCTTTGGAAAACCGACAAAGAAACGCTCTACCGGCTTGCGAAGAAAAACACGCCACAGCTTCTTCCCCCACAGCTTACCCCGATGAGCAGTCTTCTCAAAGAAATGCAGCTCGTCGCGGAAACTCCACTCCCGGAAGCAGCCCCGCCACTGTATGTTCTGACCAATACGTACCGGACCAACGGTGCAACCGTTCTCCTCTACGATGACATCTTAAAAGAACTGTCCGATTTGTTTGAAAAGGATCTGATCATTCTGCCAAGCAGTATTCACGAAGTACTGATTCTTGCCGCCGATGAAAACGACAGGCAGAATCTCGACCATTACACCGCAATGGTAAAAGAAGTGAATGCCTCACAGCTTCAGGATGAAGAAATTCTGTCCGACCATGCCTACTATTACTGCCGGCACAGCCATCTGCTGACCATGCCGCAGCCGGTCTGCACTTCATAGATTATATTTCCAGACACAAAATCCCCGCAGAAAAAATCTGCGGGGAACATCTATTACATTTCTACCAGTTTATCATATAGCTTCTCATATGCATGTGCCGAAGCATTCCAGGAAAAATTGCGATCCATCGCACGATAGATCAGTTCTTTCCATGCGGCCTTTTGTTCATGCTCCACACGATACGCATACCGGACAATATCTGCCATTTCCTGTGCATTAAAATTCGCAAATGAAAAACCACATCCTGTATTTTCATATTCATTGTATGGTTCTACCGTATCCCGGAGTCCTCCGGTTTCACGTACGATCGGAAGTGTTCCGTAACGCATGGCAATCATCTGTGCCAGCCCGCATGGTTCAAACATGGAAGGCATCAGCAGCACATCACTTGCCGCGTATATATGGTGCGAACGCTCCTCGGTAAATCCGATATGTACGCTTACCTTGTCCGGATACTTACTCTGATAATGGTGGAACATATTTTCATACTGGCTCTCTCCGGAACCAAGAACCACCAGCTGTATATCCATTTCGGTTAAAAGTTCATCCAATACGCAGCCGATCAGGTCAAATCCTTTCTGGCTGGTCATACGCGATACGATTCCGATCAGGAAAGCATCCTCCCTGACTGGAAGCCCAAGTTCTTTCTGTAATGCAGCTTTGTTTTCTTTTTTCCCACTCACTGCATCTTTTTTCGAATAATTTACCGGAATATAAGGATCTGTCTGTGGATTATATTCTTCATAATCAATTCCGTTTAAAATACCATAAAGGCGATCCTTTCGGGCAGTCATCAGGCCACTTAAGCCCTCTCCCCCTTCTACGGTCGTAATCTCATTTGCATACGTCGGGCTGACGGTAGTAATATAATCTGCATATACCACGCCACCCTTTAAGTAATTTGCCTCCCCATAAGATTCCAGTTCATATGCATTGAAAATGTGTGCCGGAAGTCCTGTAATATCCATTATCTCCTGAATTCGCCAGCGTCCCTGAAACTGCAGGTTATGAATCGTAAACACGGTTTTGATTCCCGCATAAAAATTATCATCTCCAAATACCGTATGCAGAAACACCGGAATAAGTCCTGTCTGCCAGTCATTGCAATGGATAATGTCCGGGGCAAAATCAATATACGGCAGGCATGCAAGTACTGCCTTGGAAAAATACGCAAACTTTTCTACATCTTCATAAATATTGTTGTATGGAGATTCTCCTGCGAAATAAAATTCATTGTCCACAAAATAAAAGTGAACACCATGATATTCTGACTCGAAAATTCCAACATACTGCCTGCGCCAGTTCAGATTTACATAAAAATGGCACAAAAATTTTAAATTTGGAAGAAATGAGCGATCCATGCAGGCATATTTCGGAATAACTACCCGCACATCATACTCTTTTTTGTCAAAATATTTCGGAAGTGACCCAACAACATCGGCAAGACCTCCGGTTTTAACGTATGGAACTGCCTCTGATGAAACAAACAGAATCTTCTTCATACATAACACTCCTTTACTTACTCTTCATCTGTAATCGTATTTTGTCCGTAATAAGAGCGATAAATTCCGAGTTGGTCGGTTTTCCTTTTCCATTGCTGATCGTATATCCGAACAGATCATCCAGCGTATCCATCTTGCCACGGCTCCATGCTACTTCAATTGCATGACGGATGGCACGCTCGACACGGCTTGGTGTCGTATCAAATTTCTTTGCGATCCCCGGATATAAAATTTTCGTAATAGAATTTAACATGTCCATATTCGTCACAGACATGATGATTGCCTCCCGCAAATACTGGTATCCCTTGATATGTGCCGGAACCCCAACCTCATGAATTATCTCTGTGACATCCTCTTCCAGTGTCTGTAACGAGTACTTTTCCTGTTTCTTTCCCATCTCAACCGGTCTGCCAATTTCTTTTCGTACTTTGTTTTTTCGATGGTTGAGTGTCTTGATCCGGTCCAGAACAATATTCCGGTCAAACGGCTTCATAATATAATAATCTGCTCCCCGCTCAAACGCATCTTCGGTAATCTTTTCATTGCTGATCCCGCTGATCATCAGAAATGTTGGCCGGTTCTTTAGTGTATGATCTGCCCTGATCCTGTCAAGGACTGCCAAACCGTCCAGTTTCGGCATAATAATATCCAATAATACAACATCCGGTTCTTTTTCCTTGATCAGATGACAGGCTTCTTCTCCATCCTTCGCCATCCCGATCAGGTGCAGTTCATCATCACTGGTTACCATTTCTTCCAATAAGTCACGCATAACCTCGTTATCATCTGCAATTGCGACATTTAGTTTTCCCATGTAGGCCTCCTAGAATGTCAAATTCAGTCAAAAATAAGCATACCAGAAAGCACTGTCCGATTTTGTCAAAATTTGTCGATAAATACAGTTAAACTATATCACAACTGCCAATTTATTTCAATGTCTTATGCATTCTCTTCAAACTCTTCAAACTGGGAATTATACAGATCTGCATAAAATCCCTTTTGTGCCAGAAGCTGTTCGTGTGTCCCCTGCTCTATGATATCGCCATCTTTCATCACCAGAATCAGATCCGCATTTCTTATTGTAGAGAGCCGGTGTGCAATGATAAAGCTGGTCCGTCCACGCATCAGATTATCCAATGCCTTCTGAATCCGCACTTCGGTACGGGTATCTACCGAAGAGGTTGCCTCATCCAGAATCAGAACCGGGTTATCCGCAAGGATGGCACGTGCAATTGTAAGAAGCTGTTTCTGTCCCTGGGAAACATTACTTGCATCCTCGTTTAACTCCATCTGGTAGCCACCCGGAAGTGTCTGGATAAAATGGTGGGCATGTGCGGCTTTTGCCGCCTCAATCACTTCCTCATCCGTGGCATCTAATCGGCCATACCGGATGTTTTCCATGATGGATCCTTTAAACAGCCAGGTATCCTGCAATACCATACCAAATGCATCCCGAAGCTCCTGACGGTTAAAGTCGCGGATATCATGCCCATCCACCTGAATGGCTCCGCCTGTCACATCATAGAAACGCATAAGCAGTTTGACCATTGTGGTTTTTCCTGCTCCCGTTGGTCCGACAATTGCAATTTTCTGTCCCGGTGTTACATGAGCGGAAAAATCCCTGATAATGATCTGATCCGGATTGTATCCGAAACTTACATGGAAAAAATCCACGTAACCATCCACATGGTCGAGATGCACAGCATGTTCAACCGTCAGTTCTTCTTCCTCTTCGTCCAGAAATTCAAATACGCGCTCGGAGGCAGCAGCCATCGACTGCAGCATATTTGCCACCTGCGCAATCTGCTGGATCGGCTGAGTAAAATTCCGGACATACTGAATAAATGCCTGAATTTCACCAACCCCGATGGTTCCGCGGATTGCCAGAAGTCCTCCGGAAATTGCCACTCCGACATAGCCGAGGTTTCCGACAAACTGCATGATCGGCTGCATCAGTCCGGATAAAAACTGGGATTTCCATGCCGATTGAAACAGAATCTGATTGGTATCTTCAAATTTTTTGATGGTGCTCTCCTGCTTATTATATGCCTGCACCACCAGATGTCCGCCATAGACCTCTTCCACCTGTCCGTTGATATGTCCCAGATATTCCTGCTGCTGGCGGAAATATTTCTGCGAATGTTTGATAATAAACGAAATCAGGATGGCAGATACCGGAAGAATCACAAGTGAAATCAATGTCATAATTCCGGAAATTGAAATCATCATCACAAGTGTTCCGACCAGTGTCGCCACACTTGTAATGATCTGCGTCACACTCTGGTTTAAACTCTGTCCAAGTGTATCCACATCATTTGTGATGCGGGACAGTACCTCTCCGTAAGTACGGCTCTCGAAATATTTCATTGGCATGCGGTTGATTTTCTCTGAAATTTCCTTACGCATGCGGTAACAGGTTTTCTGCGTGATTCCTGTCATGATCATTCCCTGTATAAAACTGAATACTGCAGAACAGATATACAGGCCAAGTGTAAACAATAACACTTTGGCAATATAGGTAAAATCAATAGATCCGGTTCCCGCGATCTTTTTTCCGAGACCTTCCACCAATGCATTCGTTGCACGTGCCATAACCTTTGGTCCGGCAACGGAAAAGACGGTAGACACCGCCGCAAAAATCATAACGGCAACGATTGCATACCAGTATCTTCCGAGATAACGAACCAGTTTTTCGATAGAGTTTTTGAAATCTTTTGGCTTTTCTCCCGGCATCATTCCTCTGCCCGGGCCGCCCATCGGACCGTGAGGTCTTCTTGTACGTTGTTCTGCCATCTTATTTCACCTCCTCAGAAAGTCCCAGTTCTTTGGCAGACAGCTGGCTCCTGGCAATCTGCTCGTAAACTTCGCAATTGTGCAGTAATTCCTCATGCGTGCCTTTTCCGACAATCTTTCCATCGTCGAGTACCAGTATCTGGTCCGCATGCAGAATTGTACTGATTCGCTGTGCGACAATGATCACGGTCGTATGTTCCGTCTTTGTCTCAAGCGCTCTGCGGAGTGCCGCATCGGTCTTCATATCCAGAGCGGAAAAACTGTCATCAAACACATAAATCTTTGGATTTTTTGCAATTGCTCTGGCAATGGCAAGCCGCTGCTTCTGTCCGCCGGAAACATTGCTTCCGCCCTGTGCAATCGCACTCTCATACCCATCCTGTTTGCTGTCAATAAACTCTGTTGCCTGCGCAATCTCCGCTGCTTCCCGGATCTGCTCATCTGACGCATCCTCTGCCCCGAAGCGCAGATTGCTTGCAATTGTACCGGAGAAAAGAATTCCCTTCTGTGGTACAAATCCGATATGTTCCCGCAGATCCTGCAATGTATACTTGCGGATATCCGTTCCGTCAAGCGTGATCTCTCCGCCTGTCACATCATAAAAACGCGGAAGCAGGTTGACCAGCGTAGATTTACCACATCCGGTACTTCCGATAATTGCAGTGGTCTTTCCCGGCTCTGCAACAAAATCAATATCCGAAAGCACATCTTCCGTGGCTCCCGGATACCGGAAATTTACATGATGAAAGGCAATCACACCCTCACACCGTTCCATGGCAACCGGCTCTTTCGGATCTGTAATCGTACTTTTTGTGCGTACAACCTCATCTATACGCTCTGCAGCTACACCGGCTCTCGGCATCATGATAGACATCATAGTCAGCATCAGAAATGCCATAACGATCATCATCGCATAGGTAATAAACGCTGTCATCGAACCAACCTGCATCGAGCCTGCATCGATCTTGTGTGCTCCTACCCATACGATACCTACGGTCAGAAGGTTCA
>OIYG01001078.1_pt1 | contig 22251 bp, 25 predicted proteins | sample 1587861 | NCBI WGS metagenome assembly OIYG01 (sample SAMN03283272) | human gut metagenome | biome: human-associated habitat; material: feces | host: Homo sapiens | place: Peru | collected 2012 | reverse complement strand
ATTGTAAAAGTCTTAGTAAGGAAGAAATTGATGAGAGACTTGCTCGTGGTGACAGTTATGTTATTAGGCAGGCTATGCCTAAGAGTGGTGAGACTGTTATTGATGATCTTGTTTATGGAAAGGTTGTTATTGATAATAGTGTTTTAGAGGATCAAATTTTGCTTAAGTCTGATGGTTATCCTACTTATAATTTTGCTAATGTTATTGATGATCATTTGATGGATATTACTCATGTTGTTAGGGGTAAGGAATATTTGGATCAAACTGCTAAGTATAATCTTTTGTATGATGCTTTTGGATGGGAAAAGCCTATTTATGCTCATGTTGCTATGGTTTTAGGAGAAGATGGTACTAAACTTAGTAAGCGTAATGGTGATGCTTCTTTTATGGATTTATATAATGAAGGGTATTTACCAGAGGCTATTGTTAATTATTTGACATTTCTTGGATGGAGTCCTGATAGTAATAAAGAGGTATTTAGTTTAGATGAACTTATTGCTGTTTTTGATCCTTCTAGGATTAGTAAATCTTCTAGTCAATATGATGTTAAGAAACTTAATTGGTATAATGCTCAATATATAAAGAAACTTTCTTTGGATGATTATCTTGCTTTGGTTGTTCCTTTTTTAAAGAATAGTTATGATCTTAGTGATAAGAGTGATGAATGGATTAGTCATTTGGCAAGTATTTATCAAAATCATATTAGTTATGGTAAGCAAATTGTTGATGATGTTAAGTTGTTCTTTTCTGATGATGTTGATATGTCTTCTGAATGTAAGGAATTTCTTTTAGAGGATGGTGTTTCTTTGGTTCTTTCTACTTTTAAAGATGAGATTAGTGCTATTTCTAATTGGAGTGTTGATGCTATTTCTCTTGCTATTAATAATACTAAGGAAAGGACTGGTATAAAAGGTAAGATGCTTTATATGCCTATTAGGATTAAGGTTTCTGGTATTATGCATGGTCCTGAGCTTGCTGATACTATATATTTAATTGGAAAAGATGTTGTTTTAGATAGGTTAGGAAAGGAATGATGCTTTTTGAAGTTATATAATACTCTTTCTAGAAAGCTTGAGGATTTTTCTTCTTATGAGGATGGTGTTATTAGGATGTATACTTGTGGTCCTACTGTGTATCATTATGCTCATATAGGTAATCTTAGGACTTATATTATGGAAGATGTCTTGGAAAAGTCTTTTAGGTTTTTGGGATATGATGTTAAGAGGGTTATGAATATTACAGATGTTGGACATTTGGCTAATGATTCTGATGATGGTGATGACAAGATGTTGCTGGGTGCTAAACGTGAACATAAGTCTGTTATGGATATTGCTAAGTTTTATACTGATGCGTTTTTTGATGATTGTGCTGCTCTTAATATTAGAAAACCTGATGTTGTTGTTCCGGCGACTAGTATGATACTTGAATATATTAATATGATTGAGATTCTTCTTAATAAGGGTTATGCTTATAAGTCTGGGGATAATATTTATTTTGATACTTCGAAGGTGTCTGATTATTATGTTTTGACTAATCATACTAAGGATGATTTGTTTGTTGGGGTTCGTGATGATGTTACTATGGATGTTAATAAAAAGAATAAGACTGATTTTGTTCTTTGGTTTACTAAGTCTAAGTTTGATAATCAAGAACTTAAATGGGAATCTCCTTGGGGCCTCGGGTATCCTGGTTGGCATATTGAGTGTTCTTGTATTTCTCTTAAGTATTTAGGGGAATATCTTGATATTCATTGTGGTGGTGTTGATAATATTTTTCCTCATCATACTAATGAAATTGCTCAAAGTGAGGCTTATTTAGGACATAAATGGTGTAGGTACTGGTTTCATTCTGAACATTTGAATGATAATACTGGTAAGATGAGTAAGAGTAAGGGTGAGTTTTTAACTGTTTCTTCTCTTGTTAATAAGGGATATAATCCTCTTGCTTATAGATTGTTTTGTTTATCTTCTCATTATAGAAAACAACTTGTATTTTCTTATGAGACTTTAGATAGTTTTAATAAGACTTATGATAAACTTCGTAAGAAGATTTCTTTGATTCCTGATGAAGGGGTAGTATCTTTGCTTGATAAACATGTTACTAAATTTAAGGATAGTATTTCTGATGATTTAAATACTTCGATGATGGTTACTTGTTTATATGATGTTCTTAAGGATGATAGTTTAAATGGTGCTTCTAAGAGGTATTTGATTAGTAAATTTGATGAGGTTCTTGGTCTTGATTTGTTAGGATATGAGGAAAAGGCTAGTTCTTTGTCTAGTGAGTTTATTTTAGGTAAGATAGATGATAGACGTCTTGCTAAGATTAATAAGGATTATGCTTTGGCAGATGAGATTCGTGATGAACTTTTATCTTTAGGGGTTAAACTTATTGATACTAAAGATGGAACTTTATATGAGATTATATAGGAGGTAGTATATGGATATTTCGTATGTGTTAATAATTATTTCTTTTGCTATTACAATAGCTGCTCAAATTTTTATAAATTGTAGATATAATAAGTATTTGAAAATTCATAATGGTATTGGACTTAGTGGTTTAGAAGTTGCTCAAAAGATTCTTAAGGCTAATGGTCTTGATGATGTGTATGTTGTGGAAACTAAGGGGATTTTATCTGATCATTTTGATCCGAGTGCTAATGTTGTTAGACTTTCTAGTGCGGTGTATAGTGGTGATTCTGTTAGTAGTGCTGCGATTGCTGCTCATGAAGTTGGTCATGCTATTCAACATAAGGAAGGTAATTTCTTTATGAAGCTTAGGAAATTTATTTTTCCTATTGTTAATATTAGTTCTAAGTTTGGGTATATTGCTATTTTTATTGGTCTTATATTTGGACTTTTAGATTTGTTTTATATTGGCGTTGGGATGCTTGTTGTTATTTTGTTTTTCCAACTTGTTACTCTTCCTGTTGAGTTTGATGCTTCACGTAAGGGACTTGCTAATTTGAAAAAGTATAATCTTATTGATAGTGATGGTATGAGAGGTGCTTCTAAGGTACTTGTTGCTGCAGCGCTTACTTATGTTGCTGGTCTTGCTACAACACTTCTTGAGATTTTTAGACTTTTATTAATGGTGACAGGAGATAGGGATTAATGAGTCTTTATCAACTGTCTTTTTTAGGAGATGCAGTATTTGAGCTGTTAGTGCGTGAGTATATTATTTCTAAGAATGTTGTTAAGCTTAATGATTTACAGAATTATACTCTTAGATTTGTTACTGCGAAGAGACAGGCTTATTTTGTTAAATGTATGCTTGATTCTTGTTTTTTGACTGAGTCTGAAATTGATATTGTTAGGCGTGGGCGTAATATGAAAACACATAAAAGTCCTAAAAATTGTGATGCGGTTACATATAAGTACTCGACAGGGTTTGAGGTTTTGATTGGATATTTGTATGTTAATGATAAAAAACGTCTTGAAGAGGTGTTTAGTTATATAGTTGGTTTAGAAGGAAGTAGTTAATATGTTAGTATATGGTAAGAATAGTTGTTTGGAATATTTGAAAAAAAATAAAAAGGTTAAATCTTTATATTTGGATAGGAACTTTAGTGATAAAAATATAATTTCTTTAATAGAAAAATTGAATTTGAAGCCTTATTTTTGTACTAAATATGAACTTGATGAACTTGCAAATGAAAATCATCGGGGTATAATTATTGATGTAGGAGAGTATAAATATGCTGATCTTGATGATATAATTTCTGATAATGGTTTTATTGTGATACTTGATCATTTAGAAGATACTCATAATTTTGGTGCTATTATAAGGACTTGTCTTGCTGCGGGTGTTGATGGGATTATTATTCCTAAGGATCGTAGTGTTAGTGTTAATTCTACTGTTATGAAGACGAGTGTTGGGGCGGCTTTGAATATGAAAATATGTATGGTTACTAATCTTAATCAGACTATTAAGTATTTGAAGGATAAGAATTATTGGATTTATTCTAGTGATATGAATGGTGATGTTTATTCGAATGTAAAGTATGATGGTAATGTTGCTCTTGTTATTGGAAATGAGGGTAAGGGGGTAAGTGAGCTTGTTAAGAAATCATCAGATTTTATTGTTTCTATTCCTATGAGCTCTAAGATAGAGAGTTTAAATGCTTCAGTTGCAACTGGTATTATTGTTTATGAGATTGTGAGGCAAAGAAGTTTATAGGAGGTTTTTGTGGAATATAATGATTATGAGCTTATTTATATGGTTAATGAAGATGAGGAGGCTTTTTCTATTTTGATGGAGAAGTATACTCCTCTTTTTAAAAAGGTTTCTTCTTCTGCTATTAGGTGTTGTTCTAATAAGGGGCTAGATTTTGATGATTTGATACAGCAATGTAGGGTTACTTTTTGTTATGTACTTGATAGATATGATTATAGACAGGATGTTCTTTTTTATACTTATTTACTTATATGCTTAAGAAGATCTCTTTTTAAGTATATAAGAGGTTATGTTAATAAACCTGATTGTTATAATTATATGGATCTTGAAGAATTTGATAATGTACTTACTTTTTCTTCTGATGCTGATGTTAGTTCTTATTATGATGATTATTTGTATGAGGTTGATATTATTAATTTTAAGAATACTTTAGATAGTGTAGAGTCTTCTGTTTTTGAGCTTAGATATAATGGTTTTTCGTATAAGGATATTGCTGTTTTACTTGATATTAATTTTAAAAAAGTTGACAATTGTTTACTAAAGATAAGAAAAAAGATGGAAAAATATTTCTTATTTGCGTAACTTATGTTATAATGTCTCTATGATAGGTGGTTTGCGATATGAATAACATAATTTCGCTTAGACAATTTATTGATAGTTGGGATGAGTTTGATAATGTTAAAGCTCATACTTTTTGTCGTCTTATGAAGAAAGTATCGGAAGCTATAGATAGAGATAATAGAAATATTATTAGGATTAATTTAGATGAGATTAAGATTAATGTTATTACTGGAGACATTGTGTTTTCTGATAGTATGATTAATATGGATAGAACTGTTGCTGGTATTAATACTGGTATTAGTCTTATGGCTGATAGGAAGAGTTCTAAGGAGCATAAAAGGGTTGCTCTTGCTCTTATGATACTTGGTTGGTATTGTAATGATGATGGTAGTTCTGTTATAAGTGATATAAATGTTTTGGAGAATTTTGATTATTATATGAGTATGGTTCCTACGTGGCTTCAAGATTTTTTTGTTGGTGTGTTTAGGAGAATGGATTATGATACTTCTTTTTCTGATTATTATAAGAAGAATTTTATAGATGTCATTAATAATCAAATAAATGAGGCTTTTAAACTTTATGATTTGCCTAAAGCTCAGATGGATAAAATTAAGATGGTTATTCTTAGAAGAATAGATAATAAGGTATTAGGTGGTGATCTTAATGCTTAGGGGTAATTATAATGAAAGATATGAAGAGGATTCTTTGAGAATTTCTGCTTCTGTTATTAATGAGGTTAAGAGTAAACTTCCTTTGGATGAATATTTGAAATCTCAGTCTGCTCTTAGTTCTAGTTTTTCTGAAATAAATAATGGTTATAATGGGCAAGTGAATAATTTTAATAATGCTTTCTCTGGTAATATGAGTAATAATAATTCGAACGGTTATGCTAATCAAAATCAAAGGGTTTTAGTGCGTAAAATGGATAATCCTGGGGTTAATCGTTATGTTAATAATAATCCTGTAGCTCAGTATAATAATGGTTATCAACAGAATAATAATAATTATGGTTCTAATGATTTTGATTCTCAAAGAAATAATCCATTTAATAGTGGTATTTCTCATGTTTTAACACTTATTTTTGCTATTGTACTTATTGCTCTTGTTATTATGGTTAGTTTGTTTGTTATGAGATCTATTGGTATATAAAAACAAGTAATAGAATAATGTTTGTTTATTTTCTATTACTTGTTTATTTTTGTTTGTTATTTGGTTTTATTATTTTTGTTAATTCATTTCTTATATATTCAAAGCTTTTTTCTGGGTGTTCTAGCTCATTTTTTATTTCTGATGGGAGAATTAATCTTTCTTGATCTTGTCTTTGTAGTACTTCTATGTTTAGTTTATTTACCATTGAAGCGAAGTTTTGAAACATGTTATAGTACATTCCTTTGTAGTGTTCATTTATTTTTACTCTGTGTTGTGAGAAGTCTATTAATTTTAGTTGATCTTCTATTACTAGAAAATTTCCTCCATGGACATCTTCGTAACAGATATTGTTTTGTACTAGTTCTTCTAGGATATCTAGTGCTTTGAAGTAGTATGAAATTGGGTCTATGTCTTTGTTTTCTTTAAAAAAATCTTTTAGTGTTTTTGAATTGTTATAATATTTTATTAGTTGTCCTATTATTATACCGTTTTCTTTTATTATTCCTAGTGGTAGTGTTGTTAATTTTATATTATCTTTGTAGATTAATAGGTTTTTTATGAATCTTTCTTCACCTGGTTTTCCAATTTTGTTTCCTGTTGCGGAGTAGATATCTTCTGGGTTTTGATCGTATAGTCTTTTTGCCATGATGACGTTTTGTTCTTGTGTATTTTCGCTTTTATTTTTTGTATTGTGTAGATATATACTTGCTTCACTACCTGATGCTATGTAATTTCCTTTTTTCTCTTTTTTTAGTTCTTCTTCTGTGAAGTTTAGTTCTCTCATGGTTTCACCTCTTGGTTATATTATATCTTATTTTTATTTTGTTTCATATTCTTTTTTATAAATATTGTTTAATTTATGGATTTTTCTTTTATTTTCTTTTAATTAATGATAAAATATTATCTTGAGGAGATGGTAATATGTCACTTTTTAGAAAGATGTTTGATTTTGATGAAAAGGAACTTAGAAGATTTGATAAAATTGCTGATGAGATATTGAAACTTGATGATGAATATAGTAAGTTAAGTGACGATGAACTTAAGAAAAAGACTGAGGAGTTTAAAAATAGATTAAATGATGGGGAAGATTTTGATGATATTTTAGTTGAAGCATTTGCTACTGCTAGAGAGGCTTGTTATCGTGTTATTAAAGAAAAGCCTTATAAAGTGCAACTTATTGGTGGTCTTGCTCTTCATTATGGTAATATTGCTGAAATGAAGACTGGTGAAGGTAAGACTTTAACTTCTGTTATGCCTGCATATCTTAATGCTTTAGGGGGACAAGGTGTTCATATTGTAACTGTTAATGAATATCTTGCTGAACGTGATTCCAAATGGATGGGTCAAATTCATGAGTTTTTAGGGCTTACTGTAGGTCTTAACTTAAGAGATTTGACTCCTAGTGAAAAGCGTGCTGAGTATGATAAGGATATTTTATATTCTACAAATAATGAAATTGGTTTTGATTATCTTCGTGATAATATGGCTATTCGTAAGGAAGATAGAGTTCAACAACGTGGGCTTAATTATGCAATAGTGGATGAAGTGGATTCTATTTTGATTGATGAGGCTCGTACTCCACTTATAATTTCTGGAGGATTTCTTGAAAATAAGAATTTATATATTGATGCAGATAGGTTTGCTAAGAGTTTGAATTATGATACTGATATTGTATATGATGCTAAGCTTAAGAGAAGTAATTTATCTGAGGAAGGTATGAAAAAAGCTGAAAAGTATTTTAAGGTTGATAATTTATATGATGTTAATAATTCGACTTTGGTACATTTTATTAATCAGGCTTTACATGCTAATTATTCTCAAAAGAATGATGTTGATTATGTTGTTAAGGATGGAAAGATTGTAATTGTTGATCAATTTACTGGACGTTTGATGCCAGGACGTGCTTTTAGTGATGGACTTCATCAAGCAATTGAGGCTAAGGAAGGTGTTGAAATTCAACAAGAAACTAAGACTCTTGCTACTATTACTTTCCAAAATTTATTTAGAATGTATAATAAACTTTCTGGGATGACTGGTACTGCTAAGACTGAAGAGGAAGAATTTAGAGAAATTTATAATATGTATGTTATTGCTATTCCTACTAATAAACCTGTTATTCGTGAAGATATGGCTGATCTTATATATGCTAGTAAAAAGTCTAAATTTAAGGCTATTATTGATGAGATTGCTGAAAGACATGAAAAGGGTCAACCTGTGTTAGTAGGTACTATTGCTATTGAAACTAGTGAGGAAATTAGTAATTTACTTAAAAAACGTGGTATTCCACATGAAGTACTTAATGCTAAGAATCATGCTCGTGAAGCTGAAATTATTGCTAAGGCTGGGGAAAAGGGTTCTGTTACTATAGCAACAAATATGGCTGGTCGTGGTACAGATATTAAGCTTGGTGAAGGTGTTAAGGAACTTGGTGGTTTATGTGTTATTGGTACTGAAAGACATGAATCTCGTCGTATTGATAACCAACTTCGTGGTCGTTCTGGGCGTCAAGGTGATCCTGGATTTACTCAATTTTATATAGCTATGGATGATGAACTTATGATTCGTTTTGGGTCTGAAAAGATTAAGAATATTTTACAAAGTACTGGTATAGATGATGGTATGGTTATAAGAAGTAAAATGTTTAGTAGGTCTGTTGCTTCTGCTCAAAAACGTGTTGAAGGTAATAACTATGATATGAGAAAATCTGTTCTTCAATATGATGATGTTATGAATAAACAAAGGGAACTTATTTATGGAAAGAGAAATAATATTTTAGATAGTGAATCTATTCATGAAGAAATTCTTAAATCTATGTATAATCATGTTGCAGATACAATTGAGTCGCATTTGGATGATTCAGAACATTTAGGCGAAGAAGATGTTAAAGATATTATTGAATACTTTAATTCTAATCTTTTAAGAAAGAAAATTGATGAAAAGTTCTTTGAAGATAAGTCTGTGGATGAAATAATTGATGGTATTACCGGACTTATTACTTCTGAATATGAAGAAAAGATTAAGGATATTCCTGAAGAAGTTACTAATGAGTTTGAAAAGGTTATTAGTCTTAATGTAATTGATAAGTACTGGATGGAACAAATTAATACTATGGCTCATTTAAAAGAAGGTATTTTCTTAAGACAATATGCTCAAGATAATCCTTTAAGGGCTTATACTCAAGAAGGTTTTGAACTTTTTGATGATATGCTTGAAAATATTGATAAGTATGTTACTTTGTATTTGTTAAAGGCTGAAATTAGACAAAACATCGAGAGAAAAGAAGTTGTAAAGAATAAATCTACTAATGATAATGATACTACTAGAAAGGGTAGAACTGTTAAGAAGGAAAAGATTGGTAGAAATGATCCTTGTCCATGTGGAAGTGGAAAGAAATATAAACAATGTTGTGGTAAATAATGATTAAAATCGGCGTAAACCTAAGTAATATAAGGGATTACGCCATTTTTGTACAATGCTCAAAAATTGTAAAAAATTACAACTTAAAAATTTTAGATAAGTTTTAGATAAGTATTTCAAAACTTTAAAAATGGTTCAAATTCTTATAAAAGAGGGCTAAAATGTTTCAAAATTAAATAAGTTTTTACAAAAAAATTACAATTTATAAAAAAATAGTATAATGTAATCATAATAAATCTTCAGGACATAAACCTTATTCAGTTAATTAAAATTTGCAAAATTATCAGAATAGTAATTTATTAACCAAAAGGTAGTAATTTAAAAAATATTAAGTATTTATGGTATAATTTATATAGGAGTTGATAGTATGACAAGATATTATTGTAGTGGCTTTGATATTAATAATGCTTTTGGACATGGATTAGGAGATATGTTCTTAAATGAATTAAAAGATAGAAAAAGTATAGTATATATCCCTGGTGGTGCAGATAAAATGCAAAAAGTCAGAGAAATATATGTTCCAGCATTTACTGAACATTTTAAAAATGTTGGAATAGAATTTGAAACAAGTACTATAATTACACCTGATATGTCTCCTGCAGAAGCTCAAAAGGCAGTTAGTGAAGCTAGCTTTGTAATGTTAATGGGTGGAGATCCATTTAAACAAAAAAATTTGTGTGACAAATTGGGATTATTAGAAGTTTTAAAAAAATATGATGGGGTAATGTTAGGCTTTAGTGCTGGTGCAATGTTAATGTCAAAATATATTATAATTACACCATGTAGTGAAGAGTATCCAGAATTTCACATTGAAGAAGGTTTAAATTTAGATGGAATTTCAATTTATCCACATAATAATACTAATGATCAAGAATATCCTGATACATTAGTAGTTGGAGATGAAATATACAAGAAAGAAGATTTAATTAAAGTAGCTAATCAATATGGAGATTATTATTTGTTACAAGATTATGTAAGAGAAGATGGACTTACTGATGTTAGTCTTATTAGAACAACAAATGGTAGCATAGGAATATATACTGAAAATGATGGTAAAATATGGACTGCAAAAAATAGTGGTATTGTTCTTTCAAATAAAATAGAGATGAATAATGTAAAAAAAATCTAATTACTTAAAAATTGTAAAAAATTTTAATCAAATTATTTTAGATAAGTTTTTAGATAAGTTGTTGAATAAAAACTTGCAATATTTCAATAAAAAATATAGATTTAAAATAAAAAACACCAATTAAAAAGGAAAAAATTACAAGGTTGTTTTAATATCTCACCTTGTGGCTCAGGAAAAAAATATAAGAATTGCTGTGGAAAGTAGACTTGCAAAACCTTATAAATAAAGGGCTTGCGGGTTTTTCTATGATTACAATATTTAGGTAATTATAGGCATGTCTTTTGTCTTAGATAAGTTTTAGATAAGCTATAAAATCTTTATAATTCCTTATAAAATATGGAGAAAACGCATATTGAGATAATGATTTCAAATTGGATACAAAACTTATCTAAATTGTAATTTATTATTCAAAAGTTGTAATATCAAAAATATTAGATTTGATATATGGTATAATTCATATAGAAGAAAAGCGGTGATATTCTTGAAAAGAAGTAATTGCTCAAAGGATAATAGAAGGTTAATGAAGGAGTATGACTTTGAAAAAAATAAAAAGCTTGGATTAAATTTAGATAAGTTAACAAATGGATCTAACAAAAAAGTATGGTGGAAATGTGTAAAAGGGCACGAGTGGCAGTCAAAAATAACAACAAGAAATTATGGCTATAAGAATTGTCCTGTTTGCAAGAATAGTAAATAAAATGGAGTGGTGGATATCATATGAAATGTGATGAATTTTTTTTGTAGTTTAATTGTAGGAATTGTTTCTGGTATAATATCAGGTTTTATCATAAATTATTATTTAAAAAATCAAGAAAAAGAAAAATTATTATTGATTAGAGAGAAAATATTAAATGATATAGTAAATGATATTAAAATGTATATACAATTATTTATTGACAAACCAATTAATTTTGCTTATGATGATGAAAATAACAATCTTGTAAATAAAATATCAAAGCTTCTTGTAGAAATAAAAAAAATAAACAATTTAAGTGTTTTAAAAAATAAAATTATTATTTCAAAGCCATTATTACTACAATTAAGATCAAATATAAATAAGATTGTAGATAATGAATTTTATTTTAAACATAATGCGTTATTGAATAATAAACAGGTTGAATTGGCAAATAGTGTGATAAAAAACATTGATTTCTATCTGAACTTGGAAGATAATAAATATAATTATACTGGTATAACTGTTGAAATGACAAGTTTTTTGAAATCTATTAAAAATGATATTTGAAAATTGTAATTTATTAAAATTCGTTATTTTTTAGATAAGTTTGTAGATAAGTTCTGCTAGGTTTGCCGAGTGCTGCGGAGTGCAACCAAGTGCCGAATTAACGAGCCAAGTGCTCCCAAATGCTCCCAAAAGCCCCAATACAAAAAGCCATGTGGTTCGGGGAAAAAATATAAGAATTGCTGTGGAAAGTAGTTTTAAGCTCGTATTTACGGGCTTTTTTTAATACCAGTTTTTAATTAGATAAGTTCTTAGTTTATATAAAACTTATCTAAAATTCACCATGTTGGAGAAAAGTATTGAAAAATAAGTTTTTTTATAAAAATGTACACTGTCCCAATGATATTTGTATTTTAGGCTGACTGGAAAATTTAATAAAAATATGTTACAATTAAAGAGATTTGAAAGGGGAGTTTTTATGAAAAGGAATAATTTAATAAAAGTATTGAAGAAAATATATAATTTGTTAGATACAAAACAGAAATTAAGATTTATTTTAATAATTATTATAATGATAGTTTCTGCTGCACTTGCTCAAATGACACCAAAAGCAATAGGATGGCTTACAGATGATATATTAACTAAGAATGAAATATCATTTAATAAGGTAATTCCTTTTTTAGTTTTTATATTAATGGTAAATGTAGTAAATGAAGTAATAAAAATATTTAGAAGAGTATTAGTTGAAGATACAGCAACAAGAACAGAAAAGAAAGCAAGAGGAATGGTAATAAAGTCATTATTAATGGCTCCGCTTTCTTATTTTAGAAAGAATATGACTGGAAATATTCATGGAAGACTTAATAGGTGTTTAGATGGAACTATTAAATTAGAAAAATTGTTGTTTATGGATTTTGCTCCAGCAATATTTAATGCAATTGCTGCAATTATAACTATATTTTTAACATTACCAATAACATTAGCTATGCCTATGTTGTTAGTTATACCTATCGGAGTATTTATTGTATTAAAACAAATAAAAAGTCAAAAAGGTATTAGGGTTGAACTATTAGAAAGTAAATCAGGAATGGATGGAACTATAGTTGAACTTATAAATGGTATTGAAGTTATAAGAATTTGCGATAGTTTAGACTTTGAAATTAAAAGATTTGATGATAAGGGTGAGTTTTTAAGAGCAAAAGAAATGAAACATCATAAAGCGATGGCAATGTATGATTGTTTAAAATTTATTAATCAAGCTGTATTTACAGTGTTAGTAATTGGAATTTCTACTTATCTAGCAACTAAAAATATAATTTCAGTAGGTGCTGTATTAACTGCATATTTATGTTTTAATCAATTACTAAGACCGTTAGAGGAATTGCATAGAATATTTGATGAAGTTTCTGAATGTACAGTTTTAGCAACTGATTTCTTTAAAATGGTAGAAATAGAAAATGATTTCTCATATTTACCTATAAAAACAAAATCAGAAAATAAATCAACAAATGAGATTATAAACATGGAAAATATTACTTTCCATTATTCTGAAAATGAAGATAAAATCATTTTGGATAACTTTAATATAGATATAGAAAAAGGAATGTATCTTGGAATTGCTGGACCTTCAGGCTGTGGTAAATCTTCATTAATAAAATCTATTTGCAAGTTAGAAAAAGCAGATGGAGCAATAATTGTTGATGATAGGAATATTGATAATTTAACAAGAAAAGATTTATCAAAATTAATAGCATTAGTACCACAAAGTCCGTTCTTAATTGCAGGAACAATATTTGAAAATATAACATATGGAATAGATAGAGAAGTTTCAATTGATGAAATAGAAAAAGCTGCTAAAAGAGCATATATTTATGATTATATAAATGGACTTCCAGATAAATTTGACTCATTAGTTTCTGAAGGAGGAAACAATTTATCAGGTGGACAAAGACAAAGAATAGCAATTGCAAGAATATTCTTAAGAAAGCCTAAAATATTAATTTTAGATGAAGCAACTTCGGCTCTTGATAATACATCTGAAAAATATATTCAGGCTGAAATAGAAAAAATGAAACAAGAAAATAATACAACAATTATTGCAATAGCACATAGATTAACTACACTAAAAAACTGTGATAGAATTATAGTACTTAATAAAGGTAAGATTGAAGAAGATGGCAAATTTGATGATCTTATAGAAAAAAATGGAATGTTTAGCGATATGTATTATGGAAAATTAAATTAAAATTTAGATAAGTTCTGCTAGGTTTGCCGAGTCTACGGAGTGCTCTGGGGTGCAACCAAGTGCCGAATTAACGAGCCAAGTGCTCAGAAAAGCTCTCAAATTTCCTAAAACAAAGGTCCATGTGGTTCGGGTAAAAAGTATAAACAATGTTGTGGTAAATAAGCTTGCAAATCTCTATGAATAAAGAGTTTTACAAGCTTTTTCTTTTTTTAAATGGAGTTAATTGCAAAAATTACAATACAGTCTACGTTTCATCTATGACTTTTTTATGCAAAACGTCTTGAAATCTTATAAAAAAAGGATATATAAAATTTGTTAGTCCCAAAGTGGTAGATGACACTACTATAAGTTTTATTTTTGTTGTATAATAGTTATAGGGTGATAATATATGGATAATAAGTTAACTACTAAGGAATTAGGTTATTTCTATAGATTGTGCGATTATCATTTGATGGAAAAATATGGAACGGATTTGATTTGGTTGCTTAATTTAGAGATTTCTGAAAATAAGACCGAAATTATTATGATGTTAATTATGCAGTTTGATGATGTTAAACAGTGTATAGAAAAATATGATATATATGATTTTTTGTATAAATCTATTGATGAATTATCAATTATCGAAAAATAAAATTTTAAGATTAAGTACGGATGATTTATCTATAACAAGGGCGGAAAGTAAAAATGTGGAAAATTTGCAATCTTTGTTAAATGAACAGCAACTTTCAAAGATATTTGATACATTGGAACATAATATGCATTTATATGAAAAATTATATAAAGATAGGATATGGGTGATTGATAGTAGTATTGGAAAACAAGCAAGGATTTTGATATCACCTACAAGGTTGTTTCATATATTAGGTTTTGAAGAACGAATTATAAAAGCAAATATGGATGAATTTAAAAAAGTTTTTCCAAATCCTTCTGAGGTTCAGTCTTTAATGACTGATAGAAAAGATTTGTATTCAGTTTTATATAATATATTAAAGAATGAAGAAAATATAATTAATGCGGTGTTAGAAGGAAAGCTTAATCATACATTTAATTTTCCAAAAATAGAAATGAAAAATTTTGCATTTGAAAGAATGGGGATAATTGAACATTCTTCTGGCATGATATTTTATGATAAGAGCATTGATGATAGTATAGAATCTAAAACTTCTCATTTAAAATCTGATTTGTTTTTACTTAATGATTTTGTTAGAAATTATGATTTAGATTTTGTTTTTTCCGGTTATAGACCCTACAAATTTAGTAAGAATACATTAGTTAAGAAGCGAAATGAGTATAGAAGCATACCTATTATTCCTGCTTCTGACGCTGAAACAATATTTGTAAGTGAAAATGGAGAGAGTAGCAGATTTTTAAAAGGTCAAATTTCTTCAATTTCAGAAAGTGCAGGATCATATCATCCTAAAAAGTTTGAATATTCAATATTGTCAGAAGAAGAGGGTGGAGAAGGATATGATCCAGTAGAATTTCTTGATGATCCTGATGAGTATATCGAGTTTTCTGATGAAGATAAGGAAAGAATGGCAAAAGTTATAATTGATAATATTCCATATTTGGATAATGAACATTTGAAAGATTTATATCACCAGTTAACAAATGGTTTTTCTAATAAAAAGCTTCGATAGTTTTGAAGTTAAAATTTATTTTATCTACGTTTTATATGCATTCTCAAATTTTCTTAAAATCAAAAATAACGGGTTTTTAAATGGTTTTAAAGCATCCTTAGATCTACAAAACTAAAGTCAAGTAGGATAAGCCTTATCACTAGACATCAACATATCTGAAAACCACTAGGAGTAGTATACTTATATATATAAACACCATCAAATACAAATATTAATAAAAAAACAATTTAATACTGCATAATAAAAACAGTAATATAAAAAAGTAACTTTTATAAAATCAATTATGTGTTTTATAAGTAGATAAAATTATTTATATTTATATTTTAGTGAATTTTTGTTAAATGTGAATTAATGGGAACTACTATATAATAATGTGATTTAAAGGAGGATTGTTATGCAAAAGTTTTATTTTGAAAGGCCTTCAATTGAAAGAAAGGATGAAATAATAGAATACATTAATGAATTTGTTGAACATAAGTCAAATATTAATGGTTCTGGATCATTGGATAAAATATTAAAAGGGTATACTTTTGAACAAGCACTAGAAAGATGTTTAAACATGGAAAATAGTGAATATGCTGAAAGAGTTGGAAGATGTACAGGAAAAACATTTTTGCTTGTTAGGAAAAATGATAATAAAATTGTGGGTACAATTAACGTTAGGTGGAATTTAAATAAATCAATGTTACAGTTTGGTGGACACATAGGATATGGAATTAGACCTACAGAAAGAAGAAAGGGTTATAATAAAATAAATTTATATTTAGGGATGATTGAAGCAGAAAAAGTTGGTTTGGATAAAGTAATGTTAAGTTGTGATGTTAGTAATATTGGCTCTGATAAAACATTAAAGGCATTAGGAGGAAAACTAGAAAGAACAGAAATAGATCCATCAAATGGAATATTAACTAATGTTTATTGGTTCGATGTAAGAGAAACTATAAATAAATATAAAAGTATATATGAACCTTATATTATGATCAATGAAAGTAAAAAATAAGATAAATGGTTTATAATATAATAAATATGTGGTGGTGAAAATGAAACATAAAATGAAGTTAAATAATGTTCCATATATAAATATTAAGAATGGAACTAAAGATATTGAATTAAGACTAAATGATGAAAAAAGGCAAATGTTAAAAGTAAAAGATATAATTGAGTTTACTAATAGAGAAACATTAGAAAAAATGTTGGTTGAAATTCAAAATCTTTATTATTATTCATCATTTGATGAATTGTACAAACATTTTGATAAAGTATCGATGGGATATTCTGAAGATGATATTGCTGATCCGAAGGATATGGAGGAGTATTATTCTAGAGAAGAACAGGAAAAATATGGTGTGTTGGGAATAAAAGTAAGAAAAGTAGAGTAGGATATTATGTTTAGGAGTTGATAATATGATTAAACCTCAAAATCTTAATAAGGGAGATAAAGTTGCAATAGTTAGTTTATCAAGAGGGCTGTTAGGTATGCCATTTTGTAAACATGAATTAGATATTGCAATAAAAAGATTAAAGGAAATGGGACTTGTTCCTGTAATAATGCCTAATGCTTTAAAAGATATGGATTATATTAAAAAGCATCCGGAAGCTAGGGCCAGTGATTTAAAAAAAGCATTTATGGATGAAGACATTAAGTTAATAATTAATGCTATTGGTGGTGTAGATACATATAAAACTATACCTTATTTGATGGATGATCAAGAATTTGTTGAAACAGTAAAACATAATCCTAAAATATTTACAGGTTTTTCAGATACTACTAATAATCATTTAATGTTTAATAGGATTGGATTATCCACTTTTTATGGTCCTTGTTTACTTGTTGATATTGCTGAACTTGATAATGAAATGCTTCCTTATACAAAAGAATATTTTGAAAAGTTTTTTTCGAGTGGAGAACCATATGAAATAAAACCTAGTTCTGTATGGTATAGTGATCGAAAAAGTTATGGGGTAGATGAAATAGGAAAGCCTAGGGAATCACATAAGGAAAAACATGGATTTGAGATATTAAATGGGAGTGGTGTCGTTACTGGCAAACTATATGGTGGTTGTATTGAAAGTATTTATGATGCTTATACTGGTGATTTATTTGAGGATGAGCCAGCAATTTATGAAAAATATAATATTTTTCCTACTGATGATGAGTGGAAAGAAAAGGTATTATTTTTGGAAACGAGTGAATCAATGGTTCTACCAGAAAAGCTTGAACAAATGTTGATGGAGTTTAAAAGAAGAAACATATTTAAATTAGTTAGAGGTATTATTGTTGGTAAACCAATGGATGAGAAATATTATAATGAGTATAAAGAGGTTTATAGAAAGGTTTTTGAGGATTTAGATACTCCTGTATTGTTTAATGTTAATTTTGGTCATTCTGTTCCAAGATGTATTATTCCTTATGATGCTGAAGCTACTATAGATTATGATAAGGGAACGATTTTTATAAATAGTAGGTTATTTGGAGAAGGTTAAAAAAATATGATTTAAGCTAGATTCTTTGTGAAGATTTAAATATATTTGCTTAACCAAGAAATATGAAGGTGAATTTATTTTGTAAGGTTGTAAAATAGGGAGATAAAATGGTAAGTATAATAATGGGGAACATAATTGCTTTTATTGCTTCAATGTTGATGATATATTCTGGTATGTTAAAACAGAAGAAAAGAATATTATATTTTCAGTCAGTGCAAATAGGATTATTAATAATTAGTAATGCTATTCTTGGTGGTATAACTGGGGCAATAATAAATGCTTTAAATTTAATTAGAAATATATTATGTTATAAAGATAAGTTGGATTTAAAATGGAGGGCAATAATAACAGTTTTAGCTGTATTTTTGACTTTTAAATTTAATAATTTAGGGTATATTGGATTGTTGCCATTAATTAGTATAGTTTTATATACATGGTTGATGAATATAAAAGATGTAAAAAAATTTAAGTTATTGATTGCCTTTACTGTGTTTTTGTGGTTTATATATGACATAGCAATTAAGTCTTATACGTCTGCAATATTTGATTTTATGACTATTGTTGCAAATATGGTAACATTACGAAAAATTAATTTGATTAAAAAGATGGAGAAAAAATAAATAAAAAACTTAGGTAAAGAAAGTATAATCTTGATGATATTATGGCTTATATTAATTTAATTATTCAACTATTTAAAAAGAGTTAGTAAAAATTTTAGTTTGATGTGAGGTTAATATGAAAAGAATAGAAATTAAGGGAAAAGTAAAAAATAAAGTTTTGAAATTAGAATTGACAAATGATAATATAGATGATGTATATAAATCATTGCCTATGATTATAAAAATATGTAACAAAAAATATAAGATAGATCTTATTTATAATGATGAGAAAATTGACATATATTATGTAACTAAAAACAATATAGTTGATAAAAAACTGATAGATATAATAGAGGTTATTCATGCAATTAATTTAAAGGATATAAGAAAAAGATTTAATTATATATATGATACTATGTGCTATAAATTAGATGAAAAAAGAAAAAGAAATTATTGTCAATTTGAGAACGGCGTATGTATTAAAGATAGGAATAAGGGGAGTAGTCATAGGAATGGTTGTTGTGAATGTAAGGGCAGAGGCAAATGTAAGTATTTAGTTGATGGTGTTTGTACACTTGATTTGTGTTTTGCTTGTAAGTTATTTACTTGTAATACTTTAAAGAGGATGGGATTATCTCAAAGTATAAATGATTTTTTACTTACTAAGTATTTTTTTACTAATAAACAAAAGGATATATTACAGTTTAGTTACTGGACTCCAAAAGAGGTTGTAATGAAAAGATTGCTTAGCTCTTGTAGGAAACTTTAAAAGGATTTATTATGTAACTTTTGATAAATTTTGAAATTAATATAGTTTATTTATAGGCTTATAAAAATTAATGAGAAAAATCATGTTTTGGAGTGATGTATAATGGAAAAGTTTAAACATATTAGACCGACTAAGGAATATGAAGGGGATGCTATTGCTTATATTAATGAGTTTTATAAGTATAATTCTAAGATTAATGGTGTTGGTGGTTTGTATAAGTTTTTGGATAATTATGATGGCTTTCTTGATAAATTAGAATGTGATAGAAATGCTGTTTTTTCTGAAGATAGGGTCCCTACTGAAACTTTTTTCTTGGTTCGATCTAATGATAATTATATTGTTGGGATGATTAATATCAGGTTTGCTCTTAATGAGAGACTTAAAATGCATGGGGGCAATATTGGATATAGTATTCGTCCTTTGGAAAGAAAGAATGGTTATAATAAAATAAATTTGTATTTAGGATTATTATGTTGTCAGAAACATGGTATTAAAGAAGTTTTACTTGACTGTGATAAGGATAATTTAGGTTCTGCTAGGACTATTAAATCTTTAGGTGGTATTTTGAAAAATGAGTTTTATGATGATAAATATGGTGGGATTATTCAGCAATATGTTATTGATGTTGATAGTTCTATTAGAGATAATAAAGATAAATACGATAAGTTTTTAGATAAATGACTTTATCTTTTTCTTTGTTTTTATTGCAAACAAACGTTTGTTATGTTATACTTATTTTGTTAAGTTATGTTTAGGTGGTGTTTTTATGTATATATACAAATATAAGACTCCTTGTGGTTTTTCTGATATGTTAATGTCTAGTGATGGTGTTTATCTTACTGGACTTTGGTTTTGTGGTTCTAGGGATGCTTCTAAACATGTTTTTGATTATGAAGAGAAGAGATTACCTATTTTTGATGATACTATTAGATGGCTTGATATTTATTTTAGTGGTAAAATTCCAAATTTTGTTCCTAAGTATAGGGTAATTAATTCTACTTCTTTTAGGGATGATGTTATATCTATTATGAATGATATTCCTTATGGTCAGGTTGTTACTTATGGAGATATTGCTGAATGTATTGCGAAAAAGAGAGGTCTTTCTAGGATGTCTTCTCAAGCTGTTGGTGGTGCTGTTGGTTGGAATCCTATTTGTATAATTATTCCTTGTCATAGAGTGGTTGGTTCAAATGGTAGTTTAACAGGTTATGGTGGGAGTATTTCTAATAAGATAAAGCTTTTGGAACTTGAGGGTCAAGATATGAATGATTTTATTATTCCTACTAAGGGGACTGCTTTATGAGATGTAAGTGGTGTAATTTGAATAATCCTCTTTATGTTTCTTATCATGATAATGAATGGGGTGTTTTAAGGACTGATGATAGGTGTTTGTTTGAGATGCTTATTTTAGAATCTTTTCAGGCTGGTCTTTCTTGGGAGTGTATTTTGAATAAAAGAGATGCTTTTAGGATGGCTTATGATAATTTTTCTTTAGATAAGGTATGTTCTTATGATGATGAAAAGATTAGTGAACTTATTGAAAATAAAGATATTGTTAGAAATAAACTTAAGATTATGGCTAGTGTTAATAATGCTAGAATTTTTAGAAATATTGTTTTAGATTTTGGTTCTTTTTATAATTATTTATGTTCTTTTACTAATGGTTCTATTTTTTATGAGGTTGGTAAGACTAGGTCTTTACTTTCTGATTCTATTTCTAGTGATTTAGTTAAACGTGGTATGAAGTTTGTTGGTTCAACAATTATTTATTCTTATTTGCAGGCTATTGGGGTTATTTATTCTCATGATAGGTCTTGTTATTTGTATAGGAGTTCTAATGATAATTAATACTGGTTGTAGGACCGATATTCCGGCTTTTTATTCTAAGTGGTTTATTAATAGGATTAGAGAGGGGTATGTTTTGGTTAGAAATCTTTATTTTGAGGAGAAGGTCACTAAGTATGTTCTTGATTCTTCGGTTGTTGATTATATTGATTTTTGTACTAAAAATCCTTGTCCTATGATTAAGTATATGGCTGAACTTAGGAATTTTAATTTGTTTTGGTATGTTACTATTACTCCTTATGGTAAAGATATTGAACCTAATGTTCCTGATAGAGATATAGTTATTGACGGTGTTAAGCAACTAAGATCTTTTTCTAATAATTTGTTTGTTGGTTGGAGATATGATCCTATATTTTTTAATGATGAGTTTGATGCTAGTAGGCATATTAAAGAGTTTAGAGATATTGCTAGTAAGCTTAGTGGTTATGTTGATTGTTGTGTTATTAGTTTTTTAGATATGTATGAGAAGGTTAAAAGAAATGCTTCAGATCTTATAGTTTCGTCGAAAGATGAAATGATTTCTAAGGAGTTTGTTTCTATTGGCAAATATCTATTTATTCTTGCTCTGAAGGTGATTTTCTTTCTTGTTATGGTGTTAATGTTGAGGGATGTCGTAGTAAAGAGTTGATAGAGAAATATTTGGGATATAGACTTAATGTTTCAAATGTTAAATCAATTAGATCTGGTTGTTCTTATGAAGGTATTATTAATGGAGATAATAGTGCTAAATCTCTTAAGCTTAGTTTAAGTAAAGATTCTAAAATTAAACTTACTGGTAATAGTTATGTGACTAGTTTATCTGATGATGATTCTAGTTATAGTAATATTGATTTTAATGGTTATAAGTTATATGTTAGTGGAAAAGCTATTAATTAAGAGTCCTATTTGGGCTTTTTTTGTGTTGATTTTATTATTTTTATGATATAATTTTATTAAAATTGGAGGTATATTATGGAATTAGGCGAAATGAAAAGTATTTTTGATGAGAATATGGATAAAGTAAATGATTTATGGAGGTTACTTTGACGTTGATTCTAAGCTTTTAGAGATTAAAAAG
>OIYG01001076.1_pt1 | contig 22274 bp, 26 predicted proteins | sample 1587861 | NCBI WGS metagenome assembly OIYG01 (sample SAMN03283272) | human gut metagenome | biome: human-associated habitat; material: feces | host: Homo sapiens | place: Peru | collected 2012 | reverse complement strand
GCTATTCCGGAATTTTTTGCATCCGCAATTAGTTTCATATCTTCTCTATGATATTCACTTTCTAATGAGTCCGCGTTCATAGCTACATTACTTAAATCGTTTGCTATTCCGGAATTTTTTGCATCTGCAACTAGTCTAATATCCTCTCTATGATATTCACTTTCTAATGAGTCCGCATCCATAGCTACATTACTTAAAGCGTTTGCTATTCCGGAATTTTTTGCATCTGCAATCAGCTTCATATCTTCTCTATGATATTCACTTTCTAACGAGTTCGTGTTCATAGCTACATTACTTAAACAAGTTGCTATTTCATCTGTTTTGGCATTTGCAGTTTGCTTCATATCTTCTCTATGATATTTACTTTCTAATGAGTCCGCATCCATAGCTACATTACTTAAATCGTTTGCTATTCCGGAATTTTTTGCATCCGCAATTAGTTTCATATCTTCTCTATGATATTTACTTTCTAATGAGTCTTTGCTACAAGCCACACCACGTAGAGAATATGCTATTTCATCTGTTTTTGCATCTGCAATTAGCCTCATATCTTCTCTATGATATCTACTTTCTAATGAGTTTATATCCTGTGCTACAAAAATTAAACCTACTAAAATTCCAACTCTTTTTGCTTCATTGACAAATTTTATGTCTTCTAAATAATAATCTCCATTTAAAGCAGCTTCATTAATCAATAAAGATTTAGATTTTAAAATTCCTCTTAATTGATGAGGTTCTATACTAATATTAACAAAGTTTTTGATTCGTTTTTCATTTAAGTTTCTTAACCAATTCTCTACATCTTTTATTTCATCTTCCAGTTGATATCTTTTAATTTGTTCTGTAATCTTTTCTAATTCGGTTATATTCATGTGTAACCTCTCTTTCTTTGGTTATTTATTATACATCAAAATACATAAAAAAGATAGAAAATTATCACATTTTCTATCTATTTAACCATAATTTTTTATAAAATAGACTCTAATGCTAATTTTATCATTTCATCAAAGCCAGTTTGTCTATCAATGCTTGACAAACTTTCTTTTGTAACTAAATTATCTGATATAGTAAGTATACAAGCTGCTTTTTTACCTAAAACGTTAGCATTATGAAAAAGTGCAAACGTCTCCATTTCGATAGCAGAACATCCATATTCTTTAAATAAAACATTTGGATTTTCAGTTTCATTATAAAATGCATCACTATTATATACAATTGATTTAAGTACGTTTATGTTTAAATCTTTTGCTGTTTTAATTATCTTATCATTTAAAATTTTGCTACTGCTTAATACCTTTTTATCAGCGCCGTTTTGCACTAGAGCATAACTTGATTTAGAATATGATTTTTCTGCTAAAACAATGCTTTTAAGAGGAAGCATATCTGTTGTTGCTCCTGCTGAACCTATTCTTATAATATTATCTACATCATAAAATTTATATAGTTCATAAGAATAAATACCAACTGATGGATTTCCCATTCCATGTGCCATAACAGTTACTCTTTTATCTTTATAATAACCAGTATATGCATACATTCCTCTTACTTTATTAACTAATTTATAATTACTTAAATAGTTTTCTGCTATATATTTAGCACGCATAGGATCTCCTGGCATTATAACAGTTTTAGATATATCTTCTATTAATGCTTCATTATGTGGTGTTGGCATAATATTACCTCCTTATTATATGTAATTATTATATCATGAATAAAACTAAAAAATCATTTTTTAATATTGATTATATAAAAAAATATGATAGAATAGTTAACATTATTTAATATTTTAGAGGTAATTATGAAAGAAAAATATAAATTAAATAAAAAAGAATTAATAAAAAGAAAAAAAGAAGCTTATAAAAAATTAAAATCTGACGAAATATTTAATGATAGTGATATAGAAGGTTTATACTGGGATATTAATGTTATCAATTTAATACTTTCTAATAACAATTTCACAAAACTTTCTTCATTATTAACTAAAAACAAAGATAAATTAAACTATTTTTACGATAAAATTAATTATGAAACAAGCGAATTTCAAAGGAAATATGTAGAAACCATATATGATATTTATTTAGATAACGAACATGACTATGATTCGTCAATACTAAAAGGTTACTTATCATTTAAAGATAGAATTAATTTAATTTATAAATTATTTTCATTTGATGATACTTCAAGAAAAATGTGTAACTTGGTATTTGATTACCAAAATAATATATTAAGTTTAAATAATAAAAAACAAAATTGTATTTTTTATTTAAATAACAATACAATAATAAAATCTAGAAAAAAAGATGATATTGAATCATTTCTAATTTTGGCACATGAACTTGGACATTATTATGAATTTTTAGTTAATGAAAAGAAAAATAAAGATATCAAATATAATTCTTATACAGAAATATTTAGTTTGTTTTTCGAGCTTTTATCTATTGATTTATTAAAAGATGAAAATATGATAACAGAAAGTGAAAGAAAAAAATTACTTTATATTATTTTTGATACAAATTTATGTAATATAAAAGATTATTTGTTTTTAATGACACAAAAAAAATTCACTTTAAAAGATAAATTATATATTAAAAATTTAAATTTCAACGAAATAGAAACCTTTGAATATTTTTATTCACTTTCTATTGCAATAGATTTATATTTAAAATATAAAGATAGCAAAACTGATACTTTAAATTTATTAAAAGATATTACAAATAATTTAGATGTAAATTTAGAAGAAGAATTTTTAAAATATCACGATATAAATACAAACGGTGATTCTCTAAAAACATTCTTAAAGCAATTAAAAAAAGATTAAAATATTTATAACTTTAAATATTTTAATCTTTTTTTTGCTTAAATAAAATTTTATATTCTTCATATTTTCTATTATTTTTTATATAATCTTTATCTTTATAAGTTATATTTTCAAAATCATTTAGTTTTTCTTGAGCATTAATATCTGTAAGCTTTTTTTCTAATTCTTTAATTTTATTATTATCTTTTAATACACTTTTAGATACAAAATATCCAATAGTACCACCATATATACTCATAAAAGAGACATATTCCATTGTTTGAAAAATATCATAAGCAAATCCATCTTTAATACATTTATATAAAATAGTAGGACCTGAACATAAAACTGGTAACATGAAGCCCGATGCTGTTATAAGTTTTATTCTATATTTATATTTTTTTTGTAATTTTATATTTTCTTTTTTTATATTATTTTTAGATTCTATATCGATATACATCTTTAACACCAAAAACCTCTCTTTTTTTGTATATTATATTATAACATATTAAAAAAAAGAACAATTATTAAATTATTCTTCTTCCTGTTCTTCTTTATTATCATATTTTACTAATACTTCACGAGGTTTTGAACCATTAGGTGGACCTACTATTCCTCTTTCTTCTAATAAATCTATCATCCTTGCCGCTCTATTATATCCAAGACGATATTTTCTTTGTAAAAGAGAAGCACTTGTTTTACCACTTTTAATAACAAAATCTACTATTTCATTATATAAAGGGTCATCATACTTATCATCTTTTGCATCATATGATGCTGAAGATGAACCTTGAGCAGCAGAAGTTAAATTAGTAAAATTCTCATCATATTTTGCTTTTTGCTGTTTTATAGTATAATCAACTACTCTTTGAACTTCTTCTTCAGACACAAAAGCACCTTGTATTCTAGTTGGGGTGCCCTCTCCCATTGGAAGAAATAACATATCACCCTTACCAATTAATTTTTCTGCTCCTGTCATATCAAGTATTGTTCTAGAATCTATTGATGATGATACTGTAAATGCTATACGAGATGGAATATTTGCTTTTACAACACCTGTAATAACATCTGTTGATGGTCTTTGCGTTGCAACTATTAAATGAATTCCTGCTGCACGTGCCATTTGTGTAATTCTCATTATAGAATCTTCAACTTCTTTTGCCGCAACAAGCATAAGATCAGCAAGTTCATCTATTAACACAACAATATAAGGTAATTTTTTTGCAGAAATATCACCAGATGCTATTTTCTTTTCCATTAATCTATTATAACCCTCTATATTTTTTGTACTACTTTCACTTAATAAATCATAGCGATGTTCCATTTCTTCTACTATTTTTTTAAGTACAATAGATGCCTTTTTAGGATCATTAACAACCGGTGCTAATAAATGTGGTGCACCATTATACATTGAAAGTTCTACCTTCTTAGGATCAATCATAACAAGTTTTACTTCATCAGGCTTAGCACGCATTAAAATTGATGTAATAACAGAATTAACACATACTGATTTACCTGATCCTGTTGCACCAGCAATTAAAAGATGTGGGGTTTTATTTACTTCCATCCATCTAGGATTTCCCATAATATCTTTACCTAACACAGCAAGAAGCTTACTATCTTCCTTATCTTTTGAAACAGATGCTAAAACCTCTCTTAAAGAAACAGGGGTAGTAACTTTATTTGGAATATCAATACCTATTGTATTTTTACCAGGAATAGGAGCTTGTATTCTTACATCTTTAGCAGCAAGAGCTAAAGCTATTTCTTTATTTAAACTTAATATTTTATTAACTTTTGTTCCAGATTTTAATTCCAATTCATACTGAGTAACAGTAGGTCCAACATGTGCTGCTACAACCTTACCATGAATATCAAAATCAGTTAAAACTTGCTCTAATAATTTAATATTAGAAGATATATTCTCTTCATTTGCCTTTGTATTTACTTTCTTAGGAATATTAAGTAAAGATATTGGCGGAAGTTTATATTCCCCAGATACTATATCCTCTTCTTTTTCTTCTTCTTTTTCTAAAACACTAACATGAGATAAATCATTTATATTAGAAATAACAACTCTTTTATCTTCTTCATCTTCTTTTTCGTCATTAGAATCTTCTTCTTTTAAAGCTTCATCTTTATCTTTCTTCTTAGGTATAAATAAAAGTATTACTTTCTTTATAAATGAAGCTGGAGAAATATTAAATATTAACATTGCACCAAATAATATTAATACCCAACATATTATTTTAGAACCAATAATATCAAATGCTATTACAAATAAATAAGAAAAAACAGCCCCTAATATTCCACCACCTTGTATAAAATTAACGTCATTAAAACCCGATACTATATTTGCTAAAGTATCTTGAAATACTACCTTTCCTATATTAGTATCACACATTATATATTTAACATGTGACATAGAAAGTATTGCAATTGAAAATAAATAAAATCCTATTAATTTTTTATTTAATAACTTTGGTTTTTCTCTAAATAATAAAACATAACTACCAACTATTAAAAAGAAAACTAATCCCCAATTATAATAAGCTCCAAATAAAAATATACTAAAATTACTAACCATCTTTCCTACAAAACCAGACCTAAGTAATCCTAAAATAGTTAACACTATATATAAAATCCCAAATATTTCAACAGGTACTTTACTCTTTTTTTTGGGTGATGATTTTTTCTTAGCCACCTTAAATCACCTTCCTATCATAGATTAATTATAACACGTAAATTAAAAGATGTAAATTTAAGTATATACAATTTACATATTAAAAAAAAATAAACTAACAGTTTATTTCTTATTTCTACTATAATTAAATAAATATTGTATTGCTATACCACTATATTTTCCATATTTACGTGATGCAAAATCTCTTATATTTTTTTCTCCTTCAATATTATAATTATTTTTCATTATTTTCTTAACCCAGGTATCAACTGGAAATACATCATATTTTTGATAAGCAAATAAAAGTATACATGAAGCAACCTTAGGACCTATACCAATATTTTCCATAAGTTTATCTAAAGCTGATTTAGTATCTAAATTATAAAATAAGTTAAGATCAAGTTCATTATTATTTAATTTATCTATTATAGCCTTTAAATATTTATCTCTAAAACCTACTTTACATTCTCTTAAATCAGCTTCAGTTATATCTTTTAAATCTTTATATTGCGGAAAAAGATAATACTCTTTATTATTAAATATTATTTTTTTACCATATTTTTTAGCAATAATATTAAGTGAATTTGCAATTGAAGGAACACTGTTATTAGCAGATATAATATACTCCATTATAGTTTCAAATGCATTTTGTCTAATCATCATAAGGCCATTAGAAAAATTTATTGCATCTTCTAATTTTTTATCTTGGCTAAGTAGATAATGATTCATCTCATTATAATCATTATCTAAGTCAAAATAATTAATTATAATAGTTTTTAAATTATCATTACAATTTGATGTTGCATATAAATAATTATCTTTTTGATAAACATTTATTACTCTATCACTTAATATTATATCAAAACTTCCATCATTCATTTTAAAAAATCTAAATATTTGTCCACAAGTTATAGTATCTTCTAATTTAAATGGTTTTTCTATTTTTATTTTTATCATGAATATAATACTCCTTATTCATATTTATACTTGTTATTATAAGAATAATAAAACCTAATATATAACTTGCTAAAACATCAGTTAAATAATGAACACCAAAATAAATCCTACTTATTGGTATTAAAAACAACATAATACTTAAAAATATAATAAGTGGTTTTCTTAATTTTCCATTAACATTTTTACTTACTATTAAAAGTAGTGTTCCATATAATAAAACAGCTGATATAGTATGTCCTGAAGGGTATGAATAACCACTTTCTTTAATCCATCTCCAAGAAGGTCTTGCTCTTCTAACAATTTCCTTTATTCCTTTCATTAATAAAACACCTAATATAGTATTTATAAAAACATAATTAAAATCTGATAGTTTTTTTAACTTTATAAAAGGAATTAAAATTATTAAAAGAACAACTATAACACCTATAGTAGATCCTATTTTAGTTATAACATATAAAACATCAGATAATGGTTTACACTTTAATTTTATTAAAAAATTAAATAAATATTTATCCAAAACATCCATCTTTCCTGTTATAACTAACCCCGTTAAAATTAAAAAAAGCATCAAAAGAACAATTATTAAAACATATTTCTTTTTTATTGTTCTATCCATATTAATCACCCTTTTCCATTTTTTCTAATTTTTTTAAACTGTTTTTCATCTTAATATTAACTTTTTCTTTTTTATCATAATCAAGATCTGCAAAAACTCCTAAATCATTTATTTTTTGCATATCTTCTGTCCTTATTCTAACTTGTATATCCTTATTTTTAAAACTTATATTTGTATTTAAAGATCTATAACCATTATCCTTAGGAGATGATATATAATCATGCATCATACCCTCTTTTTGTTTTCCAATCTTATGACATATACCAAGCGTTTGATAACAATCTAATTTGTTTTTTAATACAATTTTTATTGCTACTAAATCATCTATATTTTTTCTTTTTAAAGATTCTTCATATAAAGCTCCAACATTTTTAATTCTATAATTATAATACATCCCAATACCAAGCATACTTAATTCTTCTTGAACTTTAGTACCAAATAATTCACAAGCATTTTTATATTTTTCTTTATACTTGTTTCTTTTTTCTTCAAAATTTAAAAATTCATCATAATTTAAATAATATAAACATAAATCTTGTAATTCATCCTTTACTTTATAAATACCTAATATCTTTGCAATAGGTACATAAAAATCTTTAGTTTCTGTTGCAATTTCTATTTGTTTAGAAGGACTCATAAAATCTAAAGTATACATATTGTGAAGTCTATCTGCACTTTTAATTGCAATAGCTCTTACATCATTATTTACACTTTCTATTATTTTTTCATGAGTTTTTAAATTAACATCCTTTCCTACTTTAGTTACATCATCTACTAAAGATGCTATTTTATAACCAAATTCCTTTTCACACTCTTCTAATGTATATATAGTATCTTCTACCGTATCATGTAATAAAGCCGCAGTTAAAGTAAAAGCATCAAGTCCATAATTTGCTAAAAGACTAGAAACTGCAATTGGATGAGTTATATAATCTTCTCCACTTTTTCTTTTCATATTTTTATGAAGTAAAGAAGCTTTATATAAAGCTTTATAAATAACTTTAATATCAGAACTAGAAAGTTGTTTACATGTTGGAATTAGCTTTAAATAACTATCAAAATCAGTAACAAAACTTTCATTTAATTTTGGAAAATGTTCTTTAATATCACTCATATTATCACCCCTATAAATAGATACATATATAGTACTACAAAAACAAAAAAAAAGCACCATTTATTTTTTAGTGCTTTATTAATTCTTCAAATATTTTTAGTGATAATTTAACAGCATCATGTTTAAGTGAATTATCTTCTAACTTAACAAAATTATCTTTAATTATTTTAACATTTAATTTACTTATATTTTCTTTATCTATTAAAACAGGTGTTTTTTCTTCTTCTCTATGATATTTTAAAATATATTTTTTAGGAATTTTTCCTTCATTTATAATAACAGTATTAATTTTTCTATTACCCAAATGATCATTTATTACTTTTATATGTTTTGATACTGTAAAATTATCTGTTTCACCAGGTTGTGTAAACATATTACATACATATAATATTTTTGCTTTAGAATTATCTATTGCATTTTTTACTTCTAAGCTTAATAAATTACAAATTATACTTGTATATAAACTTCCCATACTAAGAATTATCATATCCGATTCTTTTATAGCCTTTATTACTTCGGGATTAATTTTAGGAGAAATCTTATAATATATATCCTTTATACCTTCTTTATAATTAGTTATATTATGTTCACCTTCTACCATTTTACCATCATTCATAATTCCCATTAAAACAACATTATCTTCTGATAAAGGAAGCACCTTGCCTTTTAAATTAAGTACTTTAGAAAGTGAAGTTATACCATCTGATATATTACCAGTTATATTACATAAAGCCGCTAATAAAAGATTACCTACTGGATGACCATTTAAATCACTTGATGTATTAAATCTATATTCTAATAAGCTTTGAAATAACGGTTCCGTATCTGATAAAGACGCTATTACTTTTCTTAAATCACCTACTGCTGGAATATCAAATTCTTCTCTTAACTTACCAGTTGATGAACCATCATCACAAACAGATACAACAACAGACAAATCAACTGGAAAATCTTTTAAGCCTCTAACTAACGTAGAAGTACCAGTTCCACCACCTAATATAACAACTTTCTTATTCATAATTAAATTCCTCATCTTTCAAATATGGATTATTCAAAATTTCATCTTTTAATAAAGTAGCATCTCCATGACCAGGATATAAAATAATATTTTCATCATACTTTTTTATTTTTTCTAAACTTTTTTTCATCTCAATTAGATTACCGCCAGGTAAATCAAATCTTCCTATGCTTCCTTTGAAAATAAAATCACCTACAAACATTATTTTTTCATCTTTAAAATAATAAGTTACAGCATCATCTTTATGACCTAAAGTCTTTATTATTTCAAAAGAAAAATCATCTATTTGTTGTTTATAATTACTTTTAATATCTATTACATCTACATTATATTTTTTAATACAATCATTTAATGCACCAACATGATCTAAATGGTAATGAGTAACTAAAATAGCTAATACTTTTTTACTTCCAACTAATTTTTCTATCTTATAAAAATCATCACCTGGATCTATTATCAAACATTTATCATTCTTTGATATAATATAACAATTTTCTTTTAAATATCCAGTTAAAACACTTTCAACAGTCATTTTATATCTCCCTTATTATTGCTTCATAAAGTAAATCTACTAAATAATTACTAACCTCTAAATTATATTTATTAATAAGTCTATCAAATACATCATCTGTTATATCTAAATTAAGATATTTAAAAATAGATTCTTTTTCATTGTCAAATTCTTCTAAATAATTTCTTGTATATGAATTATCTATTATTAAAAGTGGTAAATCTTCTATAAATTCCTTAAATTTTTTCATAAGTGATTTTGTTGACTTAACATATTTAAAAGAATCATTATCATAATTAGTTATTTTAAGTATGTCTGGAATATTTATTTTATTTTTATCTAATCTATAATCAAATCTATCTTCTAACTTTATTCCATTTATCTTAAGAGCTGATATTTGTGCTATATCACCATCTTTTATTTTTGTTGGAATAATTTCTAATATTATATATCTTTTATTTTTAAGATTCATATTAAACCTTCTTTCTAATAAATAATTGTATAATTAATGACTTTTTAAGTCAACTAGAATAAATACTAAATATTATTCACATATTATATAAAGAAAGGAATTATTATGTCACTTAAAAAACTAAAAATATTAAGTATTATAATAACTTTTTTATTCTGTTTTCCACTTCACTTTTTATATAATAAATTTCCATCATTTATAACTAGTATAATTTCACCTGTTAACGAAAGTATTTGGGAACATATGAAAATACTTTTTGGAAGTATTTTACTTTCAGGAGTATTTCAAAAAATAATAATTAAAATTAAACATTTAAATTATAAAAACATATATTTATCAACTATAATTTCAAGTTTATCTTCTATACCTATTTTTTTAATTATTTATCTTCCTATTTACAACTTAATAGGAGAAAAATTCTTAATCACAATTTTTTTAATGCTTATAGCAATTATAATATCTCAAGTTATAACAATATATATAATTAATCTAAAAAAGGATTTAAAAATGGAAAATATATCAATTTTATTCATAATAATAACTTACATTATATTTATTTACTTTACATATAATCCAATAAAATGTAAATTATTTAAAGATCCAATAGATAAAAAGTATGGAATAAAAATAGTTAGTAATTTATTTTAAATCGCTAACTATTTTTTTTAGAAATCCATTTTTACCTATTTTATTTTCAACTAAGTAAGAAATACTAACAATTAAGCTACCTAAAAATGCAATTAACATATCCTCCATTGTATCTCGAACTCCAGTATCAATAGAATGTTGTACGTTCATACCAAAAAAAGTATCTACTCCAAATTCTAAAAATTCCCATAAGGATGCAATCATAAGTGTAAATGATATTATAAATAAGAAATTAAATCCCTTGTTTTTTTCTTTGTAAATACCAAACCAATCAAGAATAACAAGAGATAAAATTGCTGTTAAAATTCCAGATAAAAAGTGAGCAAACAAATCATACCACCAAACTTTATTATATAAATTAACAACACTTCCTGCAAATTGTGCAAGTATTATAAAAATTATATAAACTAATTCCATAGCAGAAGTTATTTTTATTTTAAATATATTACTAATTATTCTTGGAAGTAATAATACAAGTGGAACTGTTGCATCTCCAAGTAATCTATCATATGAACCTAAATTCAAATCCTTAACTAAAAAACAAACTGATGCTAAAGAACATAAAAATATTAATATATTATTTAGTTTCTTCATTTTTAACACCTTCTTTTAAAACATAATTATATGAATCTAAACACATTTCATTAATGTCTTTTTCTGCCTTCCATCCTAATTTTTCATAAGCATAAGAAGCATCAGCATAACAAGCATCTATATCGCCTGGACGTCTATCTTTTATCTCATATTTAACATCTACATTATTCACTTTCATAAAAGTATTAACTAAATCAAGAACACTATATCCATTACCTGTTCCTAAATTATAGCAATCATAACCAGTTTCTTTTATTATTTTTTCAACAGCTTTAACATGTCCATAAGCTAAATCAACAACATGTATATAATCTCTAACTCCAGTACCATCTTTTGTATCATAATCGTTACCAAATATTCCCAAACATTTAAGTTCCCCTGTTGCAACCTTAATTATATATGGCATTAAATTATTTGGAATACCATTTGGATTTTCTCCTATAAGACCCGATTTGTGTGCACCAATAGGATTAAAATATCTTAGTATTGCAATACTCCAATTATTATCAGATTCATATAAATCCTTTAATATTCTTTCTATCATAAGTTTTGTTGTACCATATGGATTTGTTGTACTAAGTGGAAAATCTTCTTTTATTGGAAGACGTTTAGGTTTTCCATATACTGTTGCAGATGATGAGAATACTAATTTTTTAACATTAAAATCATTTGCAACTTCAATTAAAGATAGCGTTGAATCTATGTTATTCCTATAATACATAATTGGATTCAAAACAGATTCACCAACTGCCTTATAACCTGCAAAATGAATTATTGCATCTATCTTATTTTCTTTAAATATTTTTCTTAAAGCTTCTTTATTACATACATCATTTTCATAAAAAGGAATATTTTTATTTGTTATTTTTTCTATTTTTTTTATCACTTCTTTTTTTGAATTAGATAAGTTATCAACTACTACTACATCATAACCTGCATCAAGAAGTTCAACACATGTATGGCTTCCAATAAATCCTGTGCCACCTGTTACTAATATAGTCATTTTATCACCTCTATAATAATTATATCAAAAAAAATAATAAAAAATCCTATAAAGAATCTTTTATTACATTTATTTTACTTGTTCTAGACAAAAAATCTTCTTTAGTCATAATTGTTTTATAATCATCTATCATATTACCTTTATCACTTTTCCATGAGTCTTTTATTATTTTATATGGTTTAAAACCTAATTTTTCTAAAACTCTTTTAGATTTTATATTTCCATCAGAGTATGTACAAATAATATTATCATAACCAATTGAAAATAAATAACTCATAGCAGATTCTAAAGCTTCAGGCATAAAACCATTTCCCCAATATGAAGGATGTAAATTATATGATATTTCAATAGTTTTACTAAAGAGATCTTCTTCTAATGTTAAAACATTACCAATTGCATCATTATTATAATATATAATCCAATCAAACATATGAGCTTTCTTTAACTTAGAGTAGTATTTTTTCATACCACCATTAAACCAAGAATTTATTTTGGATAAGTCTTGCTTTTCTAATTTACATTCACCATCTACATTTTTAAGTTTATTAAAATCATATTCATACACTCTTAAATAATCTTCTTTAGTTCCCTTCTGCATTATTAAACGATTTGTTTTTAATATAACTGTTTCATAATTCATAAATACCACCACCCAAACAAACTAATTAAGGCTACCTTGCCATGTATGGTTATTTATTATAACGATTAAATTTATATTAATCAATAAAATTTTAATTTATTTTTAAACTTTTTATAAACTTAATAAACTAATTAATTTTTTTTAAAAAAAGACTTGATTAAACTATAAATTCTTGTTATTATATTAATGCAGTTTATGGCGAGGTAGCTCAGCTGGCTAGAGCGTTCGGTTCATACCCGAAAGGTCGTGGGTTCGATCCCCTCTCTCGCTACCAAATATAAATAACTAGATGACTTCCATCTAGTTTTTTTATTTTTATAAACGACCTTTCATAAAGATAAAATAGTAAAAATTATTATAATAAATATATATTAATAAAAATAAATTAAAAATATATATTATAATCTAAACAGAGGTAATTATTATGACTTATAAGGACGTATTAGACAATTTATCAAAATCTAAATTCAGAAGTAGCTTTCATTTAAGAAAATACATGATTAGTTATATAGATGAAAAAGGTTTTAAAAAGATAAAAGAACACGCATATGATTTCATAACAAAAAGGCTTGCTCCAAAGGACATACCAAATGATGGAAAACAAACTCCTATGAAAGGTCATCCTGTTTTTATTGCACAACATGCCTGTGCTTGTTGTTGCCGAAGTTGTTTAGAAAAGTGGCATAAAATCCCAAAAGACAGAGATTTAACCGAAAAAGAAATTAATTACATCGTAAACTTACTTATGCTGTGGATAAAAAAGGAATATGAACATTTATAAATTCATATTCCTTTTAATATTATCTATTTCAGTTTGCATAGCACGAACCATTTTCTCTAACATAACAACAGTTTCATTATCAGATTCATTACTTGATGTGTTATTACCACTAAAATTAGAAAAAGTATCAGCATTATTTCTGCCTGTTTCAGTAGATCCTTTAGGCTCAAGACCTCTTTCTTGCATTACCGCTCTATAAAAAGCGTTGGTAGATAAAACTTGTGCAACAAGCATAAGCCAGTTACCAACAGCATTTTGTTCATTTGCAGTCATATCATCAATTAATATGTAACCAACTACTACCGCACTTAAAGAAAATAATTTAGGAGGAACATTTGGTAACAAAATAAAATCCCTCCTCATTATTTAATTATATTCAAAAACATCATAATTAATTAAATGCAAGTTCAACATCTAAATTTTCATCTTTAAGTGCTATATATAAAAATATTATACCACTTATCAAGACAAGAAAAGAACCTAAAAACGATAAATAAGTTAAATCTTTCTTACTTTTAGAATCACTTTGCTTTAGCTTTAAAATATCATCATATGAACTTTTTGTAAAATAGAAATACACCACTAATAAGATAGTAAAAATAAGAACCATTAAACGTTGATATTTTTCCTTACTTTTTAAATCTCCAGTTATAAAATATTTTCTTTCTACGTTGTTAGAATACCAACTAATTATTATGATTCCTATATATAAAAGCCATATATAATCTTCAGTTTTAAGTTCATCTAATTTTTCTTTCAACTCATTACCATTCATACTTAATTATATGATAATTATTTAAATATACTATATAATTTAGCTAAAAATGCCTCTTGTTTAGGTGCCCTATAAACACTTTTAGGATGTTTATCCTCTATAGCCCTAACAATTTGAACGACAATAGAATCTAAGCTTTTTTTCTCGGTCATTTTAAATATGGTATTCTCTATCTTCTTTAGTTTTTCTTTTACATCCTTAAAATACTTACCATCATCATATTTATTATTTAAATAAACCTGGTTAAATCCAGTATGATAAAGTCCTGGTTCTATTAATATTACCTTAACATTAGATTTTATAAAAGAAAGTTCTTTTTGAAGAGACTTAGTAATGGATGTTATACTTGCCTTTGTTGCAGAATAAACACCTGAAAAAGGTATCGGAAACATGCTTGCAAGTGAAGACATAACAATTATTCTTCCCTTATTTTTTTCTATCATGTTTCTTAATACGATTTGCAAAAGTCTAAATGACGAAAAAACGTTAACCTCAAAATTTTCTCTTACATAATCCATATCAGCTTCAATAATACTTCCTCCAAGTGCTACTGCTGCGTTATTAAGTAAACAATCTATGTCCAAATCTAAGACTCTTAATCTGTCTTTTTCTGATGTTATATCAAGCTTTAAAACAGTTATGTTCTTTTGTTTTCCTATTTTTTCCTTTACTTTTTTAAGCTGTTTATTAGTATGACAGGTAAGATAAACTTTGTGTCCTTTTTCTGCTAATGTTAATGCAGTTAAATATCCTATGCCACCTTTAGCGCCTGTTATTAATATTTTCATAAAAAAATCACCATTAATATGGTGACCATTTTAATTATTTTTATTCAAAAGTAATGCTTCATATTTATCTAATAATTCATAAATGTTAGTACAGCTCATAAAGCATATTGCAGCGTTTTTATGTTTTAATAACTTATCTACTGTATCAAGTGATATTTTTTCTGCGTTAGGAACATTCTTAATTATTTCATCACTTGAAACTTTAGGATAATCTTCCTTTCTTTCCCTATCACAGTGTATATCCATAACGTATGCTTTATCAGCAGTTTTAAGAGCACTTATAAAATCACTCATTAAGGCTTTAGTTCTAGAATATGTATTAGGTAAAAATACTGCTACTATTTCCTTGTTTGGATACTTTTGTCTAGCTGACTTTATTGTAACTTTAATTTCTGTTGGATGGTGAGCATAATCATCAATTGTAACTACACTTCCAAACTTTTTTTCTTTAAACCTTCTTTTTGCATTTTTAAAAGTATGAAGTAAAGTGTGAATCTTTTCATTATCTACTCCTTCCATATTACAAACCGTAATGCACGCTAATGCATTTAATATCATATGGTTACCAAATAGTGGAATATCAAAGTGTCCGTATAATTCTCCTTTTATATAAACATCAAATTTACTTCCGTTTTCATCTAAAGTAACGTTTTTACATACAACGTCGTTATAATCATCAAAACCATAGTAAGTAACATCATTTTTTAAATTCATTTTTCTTACGTTTTTATCATCACCGCACGCAATTACGTAATGTGCTTTATTAGCAAATTCTTCAAATGTCTTTATAATTTCATCTATATCTTTATAACATTCAGTATGCTCAAGTTCTATATTTGTTACAATGGCATAATATGGATGATATGATAAAAAGTGTCTATTAAATTCACAAGATTCAAGGGTAAATAGTTCATTTTTTCTATCAGCAAAACCTGATCCATCACCAATAAAATAATTGCATCCTTTAGTTTCTCCTAAAACATGTGAGATCATGGTTGATGTTGTTGTTTTTCCGTGAGTTCCAGAAACGCCAATAGTCTTAAATTCACTACTTAATTTACCTAATAATTCATTATAAGCAATTATTTTTAATCCTAAGCTTTTAACTCTTTTTATTTCTGGATGATCTATGCTAAAAGCCTTAGAATAAGTTACTACCGTATCTTTTGAAATATCATGCGTACTATCATAATATATCTTAATACCACGTTTATCTAAACCATCTTGAGTAAATTTATGTTCTTTATAATCATCATAGCCTGACACTTCGTGTCCTAAATCAAAAAGTATTTCTGCAAGAGTCGCCATACCAGATCCTTTTATACCTATACAATAATATTTCATATTAATTCACCTCTATGTTAATTATATCATTATTTTTTAAAAACTTTATAGAAAAATAGTAATAAATATGATATAATTTTATTGTTGATGCCGGTATGGCGGAATTGGTAGACGCGCTAGACTCAAAATCTTGTGGTAGTAATACCGTGTCGGTTCAAGCCCGACTACCGGTACCAAAAAAAACAAAAAGACTTATATTAAAGTCTTTTTTTGCTTTTTTAATTATTTTGTGATAGAATAAACAACTATTAAAAAGGTGGTTTAAATATGAATAAATATGAAAAGGAATTAGAAAAGAAAGAATTCTTTACTTTACTTTATGGGTCAAATAAAGAAGCAAAAGCTTTTTTAAAAAACAAAGAAGCTAAAAGTAAAATTTATTATTATACAAGACTAAAAAATGACTTATTAAAAATAAAAGAAAAAATAGAAAATGCAAATAATGAAAAAAAAGATATTATTTATAGTAGTAATGATATAGAGTTTTTAAAGCAGTTTAGTGGATTTGATTTAACTTATAGTGAAGCTAAACTAACTGGTAAAACAAAAGAATTCTATGATTATCATAGGTATATAAGCTATATTATGGGAAATGAAAATAATAAATTAAGCACAAAGTTTGAACAAGAAATAAAAAGACTTGATGATGAATATTCACCAAGACTGTTATTAGAAATTTACAATAAATATAAAAAAGGTTGCAAAAACTAATTTGCTACCTTTTTTAATTAAATCTATTCTGTTTCTTTATATTTAGAAATAAATAAATCTTTTTCTTCATCAGTTAGTTTCTCATCAATATTTATATTTGGCAAATCTTCTTTAGAAGATAAATTAAAGTAATCTAAAAACTTATTAGTTGTTTTATAAAGCATTGGTTTACCAGGTAAGTTACTTTTTCCAGCTACATCTATTAAACCTTTAAATAATAATTTTCTTACCATATCTCTTGATGAAACTCCTCTTATCTCATCTATTTGCCCTACTGTAATAGAATCATTATATGCAATAATTGCAAGTACTTCTAAAGCTGATTGTGAAAGTGTTGAACTTATAACTTTATCTACTAATAATTCATAATATTTTTTATGCTCCTCTTTAGTTGCTAATTTATACTTATTACCTAAATATACTAATTTAATTCCTCTATCTAAAGATTCTAATGATTTTTTATATTTATCTATTAAGTCTAACGCATCTAAAGAAGAAATATCTAATATATTTTCTATCTCTTCTAAAGATAAACCATCTTCTCCTGTAACAAAAAGAAGACCCTCTAATATTCCAACTTTCATTTTATACACCCTCTTTTAAAGAAATTACAATATTACTAAAATTCTTATCTTGAATTAATATTATTTCATCTTTTTTAACCATTTCTAAAATAGATAAAAAACTTATTATAACTTCTTCTTTTGTTGATACCTCAAAAATTTCTTCAAAATTTATTTTCTTTTTTTGTTTTAATATATTTTTAATCTTACTAACCTTTTCAGTTACAGATAATTCTTTTTTTGTTATTTTAGTTGCAAGTGGACTATCTAATTCTTTTCTTTTTAAAATAGCATTAAAAGCTTCAATCAAATCATTTATACCAAGTTCTTCTTTTTTTTCTTCTTCTTTAGCATAATAACTTAAATTTTCTGGTTCTTTAGTTAAAATAAGTTTTCTTGATAATTCTAAATCTTTAAAATTATTAGTTACTTCTTTATATTTTTTATAAGCAAGCAATCTTTCTATTAAAATTTCTCTTGGATCTTCTTCATAGTTATCCTCATCTTGTTCTTTCTTTTTAGGAAGTAACATTTTAGATTTCATTTCAATAAGTTCTGAAGCCATAACTAAATACTCACTTGCAATCTCTAAATTAAGTTCTTTCATTCTCTTAATATAATTTAGATATTGTTTAGTTATATCTTCTATTTTTATATCATAAATATCAATATCTTCTTCTTTAATTAGGTGCAATAAAAGATCTAATGGACCATCAAAATTATCTATAGTTACTATACATTTTTCTTCATTATTCATTTTTTCACCTAATTTCCTTAATAATTATAACATATTTAGACAAGATTTAAAATATTTGTTATACTTATTAAGTAGGTGACTAGTTATGAAAAAATTTACTATGATAGATGAAAATTTTATTTGTGAAAATTGTAATAAATATGTTGAAAAATTAAAATATACTGCAAGAGATCATTGTCCGTATTGTCTTTATTCTAAACATGTTGATATTAATCCTGGAGATAGATTAAATACATGTAAAGGTATGCTTAAGCCAATAAAAATAGAAAAATTTAAGAATACCTATAAAATAATATACGAATGTGAAAAATGCAAAAAATTACATAAAAATATAATGGCAAATGATGATGATATAAACATAATAATTGAATTATCAAAAAACGGATAAATTTTTAATTATCCGTTTTTTCTTATACATAAACTAGATCTGAATGTAAATCCATCATCTTCAAAATTTTCTTCAAAAGAAACATCATTTTTATAATTTGGATTCTGTTCTATTATTTCTCTTATTGAATATAATTTATAATATTTATCTAAATCTCCTAAAAGACCACTTGAGGTAATAACAATATCATTATTAGTATTTAAAGCCTCTTTTAATATTTTTTCTTTATTTGAGTTTGATAAATCAAATTCTATAACTTTTTTATTGTTATTAAAATTTAAAACACTTTCTAAGTGAAAATTAAATATTTCTTCTTCTGAAAGTTTCAAATTGTTTTCCTTTTTATACTTTTTTACTTTTTCCAAACATTCTTCTCTAGTTAAAAATTTACCTTTTGATACCACTTTATTTAATGCCATATGTATCATATCCTTTCATTTAGTATTTACTACTTTTTTTAAGGCACGAGAACAATAATAGCATTATAATAAGTCTTTGTCAATTTAATCGTCATTATTTTCCAATTTAATTCTATCAACATTATTTATTGCATCAAATCTTTTAGATATTTTATCTGTAGTTATATGAATATCATTTGCATCACGACTTACTGCATCTATACTTCTAGATAACTTATCCCATCTTTCTTTATATCTTTTAAAATCTATTGCAAGTTTATTTAATTCTTCATGAATTATACTTGTATACTTATCTTTTTCTATATTTTTAATAACTAATTGTATAGTAGTTAACGTACTCATTAATGTTGTTGGTGAACAAAGCCATATACGTTTTTTATATGCATATTCAATTATATCTGAATGATAAGCATTAAGTTCTGCAAAAATAGCTTCTGCTGGTAAAAACATAATTGCTTGATTACTAGTTACGCCATCTATTATATATTTATTAGCAATAGCATCAATATGTTTTTTTACATCTACTTTAAATTGCTTCTCAGCATTTTGTCTTTCTATCAAACCAGCTTTTTTATCAATCATAAGTCTATAATTATCAAGAGGGAATTTAGAATCAATTGCAATTGTTCCTAAAGGTTCTGGTGCAAATAAAACACAATCTGCTATTACCCCCGTTTCAAATGTATATTGTAATTTATAAACTTTATCATTGTTCTCTCCAAAAACACTAACCAAAATATGTTTTAAATTAACCTCGCCAAAAATACCTCTAGTTTTTTTATCAGTTAAAATAGATTGTAAAGATATTATATCAGTCGACAAACTATCTATCTTTTTTTGTGCTTCATCAATTTTTGATAATCTTTCTAAAACAGAAGTAAAAGTCTTATTAGTCTTTTCAAAATTGACATCTAATCTTTCATTAACATGATCATTTATCATATTAAGTTTACGTTCTATCCTGTCATTAAGCTTTTCAAAATCATTATTTAAATTGATACTTAAACTACTTTTAAATTCACCAAGTTCTTTTATCATATTTGTTTCTAGTTTTCCTAATCTTTCAGTTATATTACTTTCATTTATATTTTTAGATATAGAAAAAATAACTAATATAACTATTAATATAAGTAATCCTACTATTATATATTCCATATATATTTACCTCCGTACTATAATTAATTATAACATATTATAACAAATAAATATCTTTCTTATATCTTTTATTTTAAATAATTTTAAGTATTAAAAAAATTATTTAAATTCTTAATGTTAAAAAAAGACTAAACGTCTTTTTATTTTGTATAATTTGAATTTTTGTTGCATATCAGATATAGTTTTATGACATGAATTTATTACATTATTTTTTTTCTTTCAAATGCTTCCGGTGTAATTGAAACTGATGAAATTTTTCCATTACTCCCTAATTCCCCAAGAATAAAAGCTCTAGAACTTTTATGTAATTTATTTGTTAAATTTATTACATCATCTATAAAGGTTATTTTATCTTTAATTTGTAGTAAATTATAACTATTATCAATAATATTTTCTACTTGTTAAGTGCTTATTATATAATCCTTTATATCCTTCATTATGAAATATAGCTAAATCTTTTCTCATTTTCATTATCATATTCTTTTGTATTTAAAAAATATAGTTTATTATTATCTATATTTAATTCTTTAATACATGAATAATATTTTATTTGCTTTTTATCTAATACTTTAATTAATTCTTTTTCTGAAGCTATACTAATTCATAAACTCTTGAAATTATTCTGTCATCAGAACAATATTTAATTACATACTCATTATCTTGCTTACAAATAATAATGCCAACCGTATCATTTTCTTCAATCGTTTTTATATTTTTATCGATATAATTCATGTAAGTCATTATTTGACCAGTATGTTCTTTTTTGAGTTCAGTAACCTTTAATTCAACAACAACATAACATTTGTATTTAATATTGTATAAAAGCAAATCGATATAATTATAAGTATTGTCTAATTTAATTGGATATTCACTTTTTATGAAAGTAAATCCTATTCCTAATTCTTCTAGAAAATTTTCTATATCTTCTAGAATTAATTTTTGTAATACTTTTTCCGAGAATACTTCATAGTTACTATTATTTTTTATTAGAATAGGATTTTTTACGAAATCATTAACATCTAACATGTTTTTTTCTTTTAATTTATTTTTAGTAGTATCATCTATACGACTATATTCATCATCTTTTATTAATTCACTTAACTTTCTATAACTAATATTTCTATTATTAACTATGTTAATATAATAATTAATTTCATCTTCATCAGATAACACCATTAACTCTGTTATATGACTCCAACTTAATTTGGTCGGCATCGCCGACCATTTTAAATTAGTAGCAAAATTATAAAATTGTCTATATCTTCTAAGTGTTCTTTCATTATATTTTTTATTTAAGTCTTTTTTTAATTTTGTTGCATAATATCCTATAATATTATCTCCATAATGATTTCCTGCTTCACTTAACATTTTTCCAACATTGTAATAAGTATTTAAATCGCTTTTATTAATTGAGTACCTTTTAACTTTTCGATTTATCTCATTATTTACTAATTCTTTTTTTATCTCATCATAATAATTCATATTTTACTCCTTTCTATGGACTGCATGTTTCTATTTCTAATTTATCATTTTTTATCTT
>OIYG01001075.1_pt1 | contig 22285 bp, 15 predicted proteins | sample 1587861 | NCBI WGS metagenome assembly OIYG01 (sample SAMN03283272) | human gut metagenome | biome: human-associated habitat; material: feces | host: Homo sapiens | place: Peru | collected 2012 | reverse complement strand
CTTATAAAATACGGGAATCCAAATTTTCCCGAAACTTTTCTCCCGTTTTCTTTGCGTTTTCAAAATAAAGTCGTAACTTTGCAATCAAGATAGATTAAAAAAGGAGGTTGCGATGCCAAAGATATTTGAATACTTCGGATTTATCTTTCTGTTCTATTCAAATGAGTATGAACCAATACACGTTCAACTAAAATAACGAAGAAATTATGAACTTAAGTATCATTTCGGCAAAATATGTGGCGCCATTAAAAGTTGAATTACACTTTAATGATGACACCATTAAGACGATAGATGTTGGTGCTTTTATCAGAAATCACCCACATCCGCAATATAACTCTTACTTGAATGAAAACAAATTCAAAAAGTTCAAGATAGAGTTCGGTAATATCGTTTGGGGAAAGAATTGGGATTTGATATTTCCAATAGATAAGTTATATGCAGGCGTTTGCTGCTGAACAAGAAGAGGGCGTCATAAGTCCATAATACAGCGCCTTTTACCGCACCTCACAGGAAACACAAGGGTCTATATGCCACGATGAAAAGGTGGCGTATAGACCCTTGATTATATGGTGATATTCGTAATCTACATCTCCGCTACTGAACTTTCGCATGTGGTTCAAGAACGGGCTGAAGGGGGATCATTCTATCGGCCAAATTGTTTTGTACATTGGCCAAACATCCATTTGTGCAACAGGAGTCAATTTTGCAAATTGATTCTTTTCATAGAAACCTACTGCGCTGTAATTAGAGGTATGCCAAGCTCTTACTGTCAAGAAGACGCAACCGGCATATCTTTGTTTTCTAGCCATCGAAGCTATTTCGTCAACTAAGGCTGAACCTATATGTAAGTTTTGAAATTTTTGATCAATAGCTAAGTAGGCAATTTCTAAAGCGGGATAAGTATATTTTTGTTCGAATTGTTCTCGGAATGTTTCTTTTACCGCAGGTAAATCGGTTCCAGCTGCACCTATACGCATATCATCAAAATCATCTGAATCTATGTCAACGGAGTCGAATGCTAAGGCGAAAATAGCAACAATCGTGTTGTTCGCTTTTAAGCGGACACAAAATGTCTTACAATAATGACTCTCTTCACAATCTTGTAAGTGATTATGAAGAAAGTCATCCATTTTGTCTTTTCCTGTATAGAAATTTATCAACTCATCAAAGTCTGATAAAAGTTCTATTTTGTATTCTTCTAAATTCATTCTAAATTCCACTCAAATTTATATGGATAATTTGGTGTCTTTGTGGCATCATCTGTCTTTGCTTTTGCACCGATGGATGCAAGAGCGGCTTTACGAACAGCTTGTGCGTATTTGCCTTTAGCTAAAACTTTTGGTGCATTTATTCCTAACATAATTATATAATTTAAATGTTTGTGATGCAAACGAGCGCAATGAAAACTTGCTTTCAAATTGCCGAGTGCAGCTTTTCTTTTGCAAAATTAAGCAATATCTCTGTAACTTCCAAATATTTGAATGAAATTAACATCATTATTGGTCAAATAATACTAAATCCCCCATCCTGCTTTCTCAAGCGGGATGAGGGATTTTTCTTCAGTATTGTCATTTCGCAAAGATACTCTTTTTGTTTCGTATAAGTAACAAAAACGATGGATTTTTTGTTTTTATTACTTATAATTAACAGGGTGAATGTTGAATGTTGAGTGTTGAATGGGCTATATGCCACGATGAAAAGGTGGCTCCTGAAAATTTTTCGTAAGTTTTTATAAGATTTTGTGCGTTTATCACTATTTTTGATTATATTTGCAACCAATATGGAATTAACCTAAACAAAAGTGCAGATATGGTTATGAAACAGAAATTTAAACTCATATTTTATGGTGTAGGAGCGCTGATTTTATCGCCCCAATCCATTCATGCCCAATTTGTGAATATGGAGAGGTTGGACTCTTTACGCCTGTCGGGATCGGTAAGCGTGGTGGAACCTGAACTCCTGAAGAAGGGCGTGCTTCACAATGCCCTCGATGCATTGAGTGGACAGACAGCCGGTGTCAATGTCACTACCAATGGACTTGACCGTATCGCCATGTTGAACGCTGTACGTGTTAGAGGTACTACTTCCATTATGGGAGGTAACGAACCACTTGTTATTATTGATGGCGTAACCTCTGATGTGGCTACACTCGCAACAATTTATCCTGCGGATATAGAAAGTTTTACGGTTCTGAAAAATGCCAGCGAAACTGCACTTTATGGTTCGCGCGGTGCTTCGGGTGTTATTCAGGTGAAAACCAAAAAGGGTACAGGTAAGGGATTTCAGATCTCTTATGAGGGTAGCTATGGCATCGAAGCTATGTATAAAAGTATGGAGATGCTCAATGCTGCTGAATATATTGCGGCTGCACAGAAGTTGGGATTGGAATATAATGACAAGGGATATGATACCAACTTCCGGAAAGCTATCACCCGTACAGGAAATATCCAAAACCATTATCTGGCTTTCAGCGGTGGAAATCCACAGAGCAACTATCGTGCTTCTTTTGGTTATATTGATCATAACACCATCATCCGCAGTAAGGGTTATCGCAATTTAGTGGCTAAGATTGATGTCACTCAGAAGGCATTTAATAATAGACTGACTGGCGACTTCGGTGTATTTGGTTCTTCCTATAAGAACAATGATATCTTTGACAGTCAGATGCTCTTTTATTCTGCCGATGCCATGAATCCTACCTATCCATTCGATAGAGAGAATGGCAGTTGGGTAAAGAATGGAGCGGCTTCGCAGGTGAATCCACCAGGAGCCTTGCTGCAGGAGCGAAGTGATAGCAAGAATATGAACTTCAATGGTCATCTGAAGCTGAAATATGATATCTGTAATTATCTGAATGTCACTGCATTCGGAGCATACGGCTATGCTTCCAATGAAAATAATCAGTTCTGTCCTACATGGGTTTGGGCGCAGGGCAATCTCTATCGTGGTGAATTCAAGAGTGAGGAATGGCTTGGTAATGTTTCCTTAAACTATCAGCATTCCTGGGGTATTCATCATCTCAAGGCGATGCTTGGCGCAGAATATCAGAAAAATATCCGAACTGGTTTCTGGACTTCTGCCAAGGGAATTACCAACAACGGGATGTATTATCACAATATAGGTGCTGCCGCCTCTCGTCCTTATGGAGGAACGGATAGCAACTATGAAGACCTGGCCTTAGCTTCTGTGATGGGGAATATCGACTATACCTTATTAAATAAATATAGCCTTTCGGTTTCCATGCGTGGTGATGGTTCTTCGATGGTGGGCGATGATCATACTTGGGGCTTCTTTCCATCCATCTCTATTTCCTGGGATATGAAACAGGAAGAATGGCTCCGTCATATCAAGGATATTACGATGCTGAAACTCCGCACGGGCTATGGTAGATCGGGTAATCTTGGTGGCATATCTGCTTATACCACGATGAACACGGTGAGACAGAACGGCATTGTTTCGGTGAACAGTTCGCCTACGGTGACGATGGGGATGATCAGCAACAACAATCCTGATTTGAAATGGGAAACACGTGCTACCTGGAACCTGGGTGCTGACCTCGGCTTGTGGAATAACCGGCTGGTTCTGACGGCTGAATATTACTATTCCAAGACTACGGATATGCTTTATGCCTATGACGTGCCTGTACCTCCATTCGCCTACGATAAACTGTTGGCGAATATCGGTTCGATGAGCAATCAGGGTTTCGAGATAGGCTTTTCTTTCACTCCTATCCAGAAGAAGGACATGGAACTGAACATCAATATGAATCTCTCTTGGCAGAAGAATAAACTCCTGTCGTTGAGCGGTGAATATGCTGGTATGCAGATGTCGGCAGCTGATGTGACGGCGATGGGCGCCTTGTCGGGTGCCGGGCAGCATGGCGGTTATAATAATGTGGTCTATCAGATTGTGGGCCAGCCGCTTGGTGTGTTTTATCTGCCTCATTGCAAGGGACTCGTGGAAGATGGCAACGGACATTATCGTTATGACATCGAAGACCTGGATCAGAATGGAACCGTTGATTTGAGTGATGGCGGCGATAGATATATTGCCGGACAGGCTACTCCTAAAGTAACGTTGGGCTCCAATATCAGTTTCCGTTATCGCGACTGGTATCTCTCTTTGCAGATGAATGGTGCTTTCGGGCATAAGATATTCAACGGCACAGGATTGGCATACACCAATATGTCGAGTTTCCCGGATTACAATGTACTGAAGGGGGCACCGGAGAAGAATATCGTAGATCAGAATGTTTCTGATTATTGGCTGGAGAAAGGTGATTATCTCAACTTTGAGTATCTTACCCTCGGCTACGATATTCCTATCACGAAAGGGGTGATACAGTCGCTCAGGATATCAGCGAGCGTGAATAATCTTGCCACAATCACCAGTTACAGCGGATTGACTCCGATGATCAACAGTTATGTGGTAAACAGCACGATGGGTATAGATGATAAGCGGACTTATCCTCTTTACAGAACCTTCTCGCTGGGTCTTAGTGTTCAATTCTAATATTAGATGAGTATGAAACGATATAGAATATTATCCGTTCTGATGGCAGTCTTGGCATTGACATCATGTTTGAATGAGCATCCGAAAGATCAGCTCGACGAGGATGCCATCTATGGTTCTGCATCGGAGATTTATACCAATGCCGTAGCTTCACTCTATAATTATATAGGTGGAGCCAACGAGAGTGAAGGTATTCAGGGAACTTGCCGCGGCATCTACGATTATAATACGCTGACCACTGATGAGGCTATCATTCCAATCCGTGGTGGCGACTGGTATGATGGCGGTTTGTGGAATGCCATGTATCAGCATCGGTGGACTGAAGATGATGCTTCACTCTATGATACCTGGAAGTATCTCTATAAAGTGATAGTTCTGGCTAATAAGTCGCTTGACATCATTGATGCCAAGTCTTCCATGCTCACTGCTAACCAGAAAGACAAATTCAAGGCTGAGGTTAGGGCTATCAGGGCTTTGATGTATTATGAGGCGATGGATATGTTTGGCAGGATTCCCGTTGTCTTGTCTTCGGGAGAATCGGAAATCTATCAAACTGCCTCGAAAATGTCTGATATCTCTTTGACAGATACGAACCTGTCGGCACAGAGCGAGCGAAGTGAAACTTTCCGGTTTATCTTCAGTGAACTGCAGCAGGTACTTCCTTATCTGTCTGAAGAACATAGTAATAAGGAAGGAAATTATTATGGCAGAATTACGCAGCCGGTGGTCAATTTCCTTTTGGCAAAGTTGGCTTTGAATGCAGAAATATATATGTTTGATGATTGGACCGAAGGGTATGCTAAGCGTCCGAAGGGTAAGGATATTTATTTTATGGTGCAAACAGCCGATGGGGCTTATTCTCTCAAAGGCGGTAAGGCAAGCGATCATCGCAGCATGAAGTTGAATGCCTGGGAAACCTGCATTTATTATTGTGATAAACTGGCGAGCGAAGGTTATGACTTGGAAGAAGATGATGCTTTCAATTTCTCTACGCATAATGAGACATCGAAGGAGAATATCTTCACGATTCCGATGGATAAGAATATCTATACCAATCAGTTCCATTATCTTTTCCGCTCTTATCACTATACACATGGCGGAGCCTTGGGATGGGGTAGTGAGAATGGTACTTGCGCCACAATCTCTACCATGAAAGCAAACCGCTATGGCGAAGCTGATGAAGATACCCGTTGCAGGATGAATTTTGTGGCAGGTGTGGTGGAAGTAGATGGTGAAAAACTTCTGATGGATAATGGTAAGCCTTTGGAATATCAGCCTTTCGAAGTGGCTCAGAATCTGACCAACAGCAAGTATATCAAGACGGCTGGAGCGAGAATGGCAAAATATGAAGTGGATAGAACTTCGTATATGGATGGTAAGTTGCAGAGCAATGACATCGTTCTTTTCCGCTATGCAGATGTGTTATTGATGAAAGCGGAGGCCAAGGTTCGTAATGGAGAAGAAGGTAATGTGGAACTGAATAGGGTTCGTTCCCGTGTAGGCATGCCAAACCGACAGGCTACGCTCGACAATATCCTGGAAGAACGATTATTGGAATTGGTGTGGGAAGGTTGGCGTCGTCAGGATCTTATTCGTTTCGGAAAGTTTACTGCAGCCTATGATCTTCGTATTCCTTTAGCTGGTGAGTCATCGGGTTATACCACCGTTTTCCCAATTCCTAAGAAATGTATGGAATTGAATAAAAAGTTGGTGCAGAACAAGGGGTATGAGAATTCTTTATAAAGAGGTTTATACAAAAAATCATCGGATTCCGCAGAATCCGATGATTTTTTGTTATAACTGATAAAACTTCGTGAAAGCCAAGTCTTATCTAATCCTAACATGGTTGTAATGTAGCCGCCGGCAGAATGTCCCGAAACAAATATTTTCTTTGCATCTCCACCATATTGACTGATATTTTGGAATACCCATGCCAATGATGCTGCACAATCATCCAGGCATTCGTCTATTTTTACCTTGGGAAGTAAACGGTAGTTTACACCCACTACAACAAAGCCTTGTTTCTTCAGCAGTTCGGGAATCTCTTTTTGACCACTCGTCAATCCGCCTCCGTGATACCACACAATCACAGGCAAGTTTTTTTTACTCCTGTCATAATAGATGTCGAGTTTGCAACGTTCTTTGATATAAGTATCTTTCCCATTCTTATATTGAATGTTGCTTGTTATCACTTCGTCAGAAGAAATGGGCTTCTGCGCATTCACGTTCAAGACCATAAAAGTCATGAATATCATCCATAAAACCTTTTTCATAAGTTGCTGTTGTTTAAATTATCTTGTATTTAGAAAAATTATTTGCAAATGTATACATAAATAAAGTAAATAGCAAATTTTGAAGAAATAATGTGATAAAATTAACACAAATAAATCAGGTAGTTTAGAATGCTCCTTAATAATTGTATCTTTTACCATTATAAATCCACCACTTAATTTTAGAATTGTGAAAAACATAAGTGCCTGATAATCAAATAAGGTTGTAAAAACAGGTGGTCATTTTTACCACTTAATTATTTAATCAACCAACAAATATCAGACATTTTATATACTTTTGCAATTGGAAACCAAACATGGATGGGTTCCCGACTATCAGACAACAATTTTAAACATAAATGAGAATAACTAAAGTATAAATCTATGAGAAAATCAAAAAGTAATGCGATGTTGCGAGGACTAGCAGCCTCAGCACTCGTCCTGTTAGTCTCGACGACAGCTTGGGGACAGAAGGTGAAGATTACGGGTACTGTAATCGATAACACCAATGAACCCGTTATCGGAGCTTCGGTTCTGGAGAATGGTACCAAAAATGGTGTTGCTACCGACTTGGATGGTCACTTCACCATCGAAGTACAGCCAGGAGCCAGACTCAAAATTTCTTATATAGGTTATAAGAATAAGGAAGTGAAAGCTTCTAACGGCGTACAGATTATGCTCGAAGAAGAGTCTAATATGCTCAACGAAGTGGTGGCTATCGGTTATGGCTCTGTCAAGCGTAAGGATGTAACTACTGCCGTATCCAGTGTGTCTGCCAAAGACCTTGATACCCGTCCTATCGTATCTGCCGCAGCTGGTATGCAGGGAAAGGCAGCCGGTTTGCAGATTTCGCAAGCCAACGGTCAGCCAGGTGCTTCACCAACCATACGTGTGCGTGGTACCACCTCTTTGAATGGTAGCAATGATCCGCTCTATGTAGTAGATGGTGTGCCAATGACAAATATCGACTTCCTGGCAGCCGATGATATTGATAATATCCAGGTGTTGAAGGATGCCTCTTCTGCTGCGATCTATGGATCCCGTGCGGCCAATGGTGTCATCATTATCGGTACAAAGCAGGGTAAGGCTGGCGTAGCCAAGGTATCTCTGAATGCACATTATGCATTTAATACAGTACGTGACAACCAGGAATCTCTCAATGCGGCTCAGTATAAGGAACTGATGGATGAGATTGGCCTGGTGAAACTGCCAGAAGGCTTGAAAGACCAGACTGACTGGAAAGACGAGGTGTTCCGTACGGGTAATGTACAGGACTACCAGCTCTCTATCACCAATGGTACTGATAAACTGAGATACTTTATCTCGGGTGGCTATACAGGCGAAAATGGTGTTATCAAGAAGTCAAGCTATCAGCGTTACAACTTCCGAGCATCTGTAGAGAACGATATACGTAAGTGGTTGCGACTCAATGCCAGTGTAACTTATTCTGATTATTCCAACAAGGGTACAGGTATCATTTCGGGTACCGGTTCTAACCGCGGTGGCGTAGTAACAGCTATCGTCAATACGCCAACCTATGCACCGGTATGGAATCCGGAGAATCCTAGCCAGTTCTACAACAACTTCTATGGCGTGAACATTACCTCGCCAGCAGAGAATATCGCCCGTACTCAGAATAATAAGTCTGCCTACAACCGATTGTTGGCAACAGGAAAGGCTACTTTCACCTTTATGCCTGAACTGACTTATAACACATCTCTCTCGTTCGACCGTACACAAGGAACAACAACCAACTTCCTTGACCCGATATCTACCACCATCGGCCGTCAGGAATTCGGTACAGGATATGATGGTAGAAACATCAGCAGCGTTATCGTATGGGACAATGTATTAAACTATAAGAAGGCATTCGGAAAGCACAGTCTGGATGCGATGGCTGGTAGTTCCTGGACACAGAGCAAGTGGAGCCAGAACTATATCAATGGTAGTAACTATGCCAACGATCTGTTCCCAACCTTGAATGCAGCCAACAAGATTTCCTGGACAGGAACCGGTTCATCAGCTTCTGATTGGGCAATTCTCTCAACATTCGCCCGTTTGCAGTACAACTGGAATGATACTTATATGGTAACCGCCAACATGCGTGCCGATGGTTCTTCCAAGTTGGCACCGCATCACCGTTGGGGCTACTTCCCATCATTCTCTGGTGCCTGGCGCGTAAGCAATGAGAAATTCATGAAAGATATCAAGTGGATTGACGACTTGAAAATTCGTGGAGGCTGGGGACAGACCGGTAACCAGAGTGGATTGGGCGATTACAGTTATCTGGCAAGATACAACATCAATCGTGTGCAATGGTTTGGCGAGGGCAATGATGCCAATGCTACTCCTACTTTCTCACAGGGCAACCTGAGCAATCCTGAACTGACTTGGGAAACAACAACCCAGACCAACATAGGTCTCGACTTGACCGTACTGGGCAACCGCCTCACCTTCTATGCCGATTACTATTATAAGAAGACAAAGGATATGTTGATGAACATCACCTTGCCGGCAGGTAGTGCTGCAGCAAGCAGCCTGACCTATAATGGCGGTTCGATGATCAACAAAGGCTGGGAGTTTGCCATCTCTTCACAGAATCTGACAGGCGCCTTGAAGTGGAACACAGATTTCAACATCTCATTCAACAAGAATAAGTTGGAGAGCCTGTCTCTGACTCAGGTATATTATGAAGCCAAGACTACCGATTTCGTCAACGAACAGGTGGTTCGCAATACGCCAGGTAAGCCATTGGGCAGTTTCTGGGGATATGTAGCAGAAGGTGTGGATCCTGAGACAGGTGATATGAAGTATAAGGACGTGACCGGTGATGGTCTGGTATCAGCCAGTGACCGTACTTATATCGGTGATCCGAACCCAGACTTCACCTTCGGTTTGACCAATACCTTCTCTTATAAAGGATTGAATCTCAGTATTCTTATCCAGGGAAGCTATGGCAACGATATCTACAACGTTTCACGTATGGAAACCGAAGGAATGTATGATGGTAAGAACCAAAGCACCAAGGTGCTTGCTCGCTGGAGAGTTCCTGGTCAGATTACCGATGTGCCAAAGGCAAAGTGGGATATCCGCAACTCAACCTACTTCGTAGAAGATGGCAGTTATCTCCGTGTAAAGGATATTTCTCTCTCTTACGATGTGCCTCGCAAACTGATTTCACGCTTCGGCCTGACCCGCCTGCAGCCATACGTATCAGCAACCAACCTGCTTACCCTGACCGACTATTCAGGTATGGATCCGGAAGTTAACCAGTATGGCAACAGTGGTAGTGTGCAGGGCATCGACTGGGGTACATATCCACTCAATAAGAGTGTAGTATTAGGTGTAAAAGTAGAATTCTAAACATCGACAACAATGAAAACATATCATACAATCAAGACATTGGCGCTCGGTGGCATCGCAATGTTCTCTTTGGCAAGTTGCTCTCTCGACTACGAGCCATTATCAGAGCCATCAGAAATAACACAGGGCGGTCAGACAGAGACCTCAACAGCCGTATTGAAGGACAAGGCAGCTGCAGATGCACAGCTCAAATCGCTCTATGAGTTGTTCCGCAACCGTCAGGAGCATACCCATCTCGACTATCTTCTGATAGGCGATTCACATAGCGACAATGCTTATGCCGGAACTACCGGTGCAGAGGTGGTACCTTATGAGACCAACTCTATCGATGCCAGCAACTCGGTATTGAGCCGTGACTGGAACCGCTATCTGGAGGATATCGCCCAGGCAAATGTGCTGATTAACGGTGTAGAGCAATTGAAGGAGAACGGTCAGATATCAGAAGCAGAATATCATTCCTATAAGGCACAGGGCGAAATCTTCCGTGCCCTGATGATGTTCCGAATGGCTCGTCTGTGGGGCTCTTTCCCTGTCATCACGACCATCGCCAAGACCATTACATCCGAGAATATCAATGAGGTATATCCTACCTATTATCCTCCTCGCAAGACGCCGAAGGAATGTTATGAGCAGATTATTGCCGACTTGACGGATGCTGAGCAGTATGCACCGGATAATGACAATTCCGACCGCACCAAGATGACCAAGACCGTGGCTCAGGCTATGCTTGCCAAGGTTTATGCCGAAAAGGAAGTGCAGGATTATGACAAGGTAATTGCTTATGCCGACAAGGTGATGAATACAACCGGTGTAGAGCTGGAAGACAGTTATGAAACACTTTGGGGCTATGATGAGACTGCAAAAGACTGCATGAAACGCAATACCAAAGAAGGTATTCTGGAGGTGCACTGGACAACCGGTAGCGGAAACTGGGAAACCTGGATGTACGGCCGCCAGTTGGACAACTGGGATTATTACTTTACCTGGGCAAAGTGGATTACTCCTTCACGAGACATCATCAATGACTTTGACAAGGAAGGTGATGAGGTTCGTAAGAATCAGGCTATCGTATATTATGCCTGTACCTGGAGCAACTATTATCCGGCTTCCAACTATCCGTTCATGTATAAGTTACGCTCTTCATACAATAATATTTACTGGCTTCGCCTAGCTGATATTATCCTGATGAAGGCTGAGGCAGAAGCCTATAAGGGCAATCTTGCCGAGAGTGCGAAACTCGTGAACCAGATTCGCAAGCGTGCCAAACTGAAGGAACTGACATCCGACAAGACTGGCAGCAAGGAATCTATGATAGAGGCTGTTCTCCATGAGCGCCGTCTGGAACTTGCCTTTGAGGGTGAACGCTGGTTCGACCTCTGCCGCAACAACAAGGTCGAGAAGTATCTCAACGGAATAGACGACCGTGACAGCGGACGCATCAGACAGGTAAGACAGTTTGACGGCAACTCATACCTGTTGCCAATTCCACAGACCGCTCTTGACCAGAATACCAATCTAGAGCAGAATCCAGGTTACTAAGCTAACCTGGATAGCTTTCAACTCAAACCGTTATTAACAAATAATAGAAGAAACGAATATGAAATACTATAGCAATAAACTGATGATGCTGGTCTGCGCAACTGCTTTCTCTGTGACAGCTTGCAGCAGCAGTAACTCATTCTCAGATCCTGTAGACTTTGATACTCCTAGTGAGGCACCAAATCCAGTACCGGCACAAGGAACAGCCAAAACTTTCATTACCACAGCCGATGGAGTCTATTCATTGGCACAGGGTGAGGTGAAGTTGTATAATGGTGTATCTATGGCACCAACCACCATCGAACTCGATTTGAACAAGAAGTATCAGACGATTGATGGCTTCGGTTATGCCATCACTTATTCATCCTGCTATAATCTGATGCAGATGACTCCAGAGGCGCGTCTGGCTCTCTTGAAGCGTATTTACTCTACTACAGAGGGTTATGGCGTAAGTTATGCCCGCATTTCTTTGGGATGCAACGATTTTTCAAGTACCGAGTATACCTATTGCGACACGAAGGGCAGCGAGGCAGACCCTATCAGCAACTTCGCGCTCTATAGCGATGAGAACGATTATGTGATTCCGGTGTTGAAGGAGATTCTTGCCATCAATCCTAATCTGAAGATTATCGCAGCTCCCTGGACTTGTCCAAAATGGATGAAGGTGACAGACCTTAATACCAAGAGTCCTAAGGATTCATGGACTGATGGTCATCTCAATCCGGATTATCGCGAGGCTTATGCCAAGTACTTCGTGAAGTTTATCAATGTGATGAAGGAGAAAGGCATCAATATCTATGCAGTGAGTCCTCAGAATGAGCCATTGAACAAGGCTAACTGTGCATCTCTCTATATGCCTTGGCAGGAAGAGGCTCCTTTCGTGAAGGAGTTGGCTGCGCAGTTTAAGAAGAATAATCTGCAGACCAAGATTTATGTCTTCGATCACAACTATAACTATGATAAGATTGCTGATCAGGAGGATTATCCTGTGAAACTCTACAATGCTATCGGTGATAACTTTGAGGGTTCAGAACTGGTTGTCGGTGCTGCTTATCACGACTATGGCGGCAACAACAGTGAGTTGACTGATATCCACAACCAGCGTCCTGACAAGGAACTAATATTCTCGGAAACCAGTATCGGAACCTGGAATAACGGACGTGACTTGAGCAAACGACTGATGGCAGATATGAAGAATGTGGCACTCGCTACGGTAAACCAATATTGCAAGGCGGTGCTTGTATGGAATCTGATGCTTGACAATAAAATGGGACCTAACCTGGATGGCGGATGCCAGACCTGCTATGGTGCTATAGATATCAATCAGAATGGCTACAACCAGTTGAGCTACAATTCTCATTATTATATCATCAACCACATGTCCAGTGTCGTTGCTCCTGGTGCGGTTCGCATTGGTAATACATCCCGTACCGTTACTGACAGCAAGATTACACATGCTGAGTTTGTTAATCCTGATGGTAGTTATGCTGCTGTCATTATCAACGAGGGAGATGAGGCTAAGTCAATCAACCTCAGTGATGGAACTCATAATTTTACCTGCAATGTTCCTGCTAATGGCGTGATTTCTTGCAAGTGGAATAAGTAATCCATAAACTATAGTAAATGATTCATTAAAGATACGACCATTATGAAACATATCAGATATTATATCATGGCGTTGCTCGCCCTGCCACTGATGGCATCTTGCGGCGATGATGATTACAGTGCGCCTACTCCTGCCGGTAATCCAGTGATGAGCTATACGGCTCCTGCTACAGCTGTATGGATGGGCGATGAAGTGGAGGTGAAAGTAAACTGCAAGGATGAGGGAGGCGTGGCTCTCTCTACCTTGAAAGCAAACCTCCTGTTTAGTGGGCAGAGTGTAGATGAAACTACCATCCGTACCAAGGAGACTGGTGAATATACAGTCAAACTGAAAGTGCCTTATGCACAGAATGTTCCTGATGGAAAGGTGGATATTCAACTTACTCTGCAGAATGTATCAACCAAATCGAATACAGAGATCTTGTCGTTTGATATCAAGCGCCCTCACTTCAACAATCTGCAGTTTGTGAGTACTGATGGTGTTAAATATGACATGACAGAGAAAAGCGACTTTGTTTATCAGGCTGTTCTTCCTAGCAGTAAGAAGACCTTCAAGGGATATTTTGCAACGAAGGATGGAAAGTTTGTCTTCGGTTCCAGCACAGGAAAGGATATCAGTTTGGGAGAAACAGGCAACTTCAGTTTTAGTTCTGAGAATACGAGCGATGTAGTTGTCACTTTCGATGCCAAGAACTATACGGCTGGTCCTACCGATGTATTGCCGATTACTATCCTCGATTTTTCCGATTCTGATGCAGGCAAGACTTGGGTGGGTGATATCAAGCAAGGTGCTACCTGTAACCTTACCATCAGCGGCAATAATCTGCCAGATGACTGGTATTATGACAGCGACTGGTTCCAGAAAGAAGAGGATGGAAGCTATACCTTCAAGGCTATTACCGGCAGATATACCGTTCTGGCAGACTTCACCCATAAGTCATTCCGCATCTGGACAATGAATGGAAGTGAGCCTATGTCACTGAATGGCGATGGTACTGGTGCACTCTGGATCATCGGTAATGAAGGTGTCAACAAGCCAACTTGGGACGCTGTAAATCATGGCTGGTGGACAGGTGTAGATTCTGATATCTGCCTCACTCCAATCAAGGATAAGGTATATCAGGTTACACTCACCGTTGGTAAGCAGCTCAGAGCTACTGACGTAAACTTCAAGTTCTTCGGTCAGGCAAACTGGGGTGTTGAGTTCAAGGGTAAGGATAACAGCCATCTCATCTCAACTGATAGCGAGGTGTTCGGCATCGGTGACGGTAACGGTCACGACAACGGCAATGTTTACCTGAAAGATGGAGTAGAACTGAAGGATGGAGAGACATACGTTCTTATTATAGACTTGACTGCCGGTGTAGACAAGGCAGTTCTCAAAGTAGAAAAGAAATAAGTTGTAGGTTTATAATCATTCATAAGTTTTTTAGGTTTTAGTTTTATAATTTAGGTATAAAGCTTTGTTTAAGGCTGCTCCAAACCTTTTGGGGCAGCCTTTTTTCGAGAGGTGCAAGGATGTAAGAACAACAAAAGTAAAAAAGAATATCAAAAAAACGCTTGAAAATTTGGAAATGTCCCCAAAAAGCTATACCTTTGTCTCTTGAATGTCCTATACAGCAGTAAGGGCTAGATCTAATGATACCTATACATCAAAATATTATCAACTAATGACAGAAAGATTATTGTCTCTATTGTATATCTGGTGTTTCGCTACACTTACATCATGCTTTGCTCAAAAGGAAAGCATCAGCGACTTGTATGCCCAACTTGATCGGGCTATAGAACAATCCCAGCACTATACCAAACTGAAAGAAAGTAGCATCGCTCAGTTGAAGGAATTGATTCATCAGGAGAAAAATCCGAAGTTGCTCCTCAATACTTATCGCAAGATCTATTCAGAATATAAGTCCTACCAGAGCGATTCTGCTGTGGCTTATATTCAGAAAGCCATTGTATTGGCTCAGAAGGAAGGACTGCCGGCTGAAGTTGCTGGATTGAAAAGTCAGTTAGCTTTACAGTATTCTATAGCTGGAGCTTTTGCTGAGGCTTTGGAGGTGCTCAATCATATAGATAAAAAGACATTGGATGAATCGAACCGGAAAGATTATTTCATCGCCTATTACCATGTCTATGGTGAGTTGGGCTTTTCTAATATGCAGAAAGATTCCGATTTAAGTCAGAATTTCTTTAGTCGTCAGATTGCATATCGGGATACTTTGTTTGCTATCCTTCCGCATCATAGCGAAGATTATCTCATGCGTAAAGAGGTGATGCTTACCAGTCAGAACAAATGGGATGAAGCACTGAAGGTAAATGATGAACGGTTGAAAATGTGTAAGGAGGGTAGTCATGAATATGGTATTGTTGCCTACTATCGCTTTCAGATTTACCGTTCTCTGGAAAATGAAGAAATGATGAAATATTGGCTGCTCAAATCTGCCATCTGTGATGTGAAGTGTGCCATCAATGATCAGGCTTCGCTCTGGATTCTCGCCGATATTCTGAGTCAGGAGGAAGATATTGAGCGTTCCTATAAATACATCAACTTCTCTTGGAATGCCAATAAGAGCTTTTGTACACGTATTCGCAGTTGGCAGATTTCGCCTGTGCTTGGAACCATCGATCATGATTATCAGGCAGAGCTCAAGAAGGCAAACCAGCGTCTTGTCTTTGCCATCATCTGTGTCAGTCTTCTGGTTCTTTCTTTAGGTGTTCTGGCTATCTATGTCAATAAGCAGAAGAAATATGTTACCATAGCGAGAAATGAACTGAAGAAGACGAACGAACAATTAGAGGAACTGAATAAGAAACTTTCTGCTACCAACGAAATGTTGAAGACTTCGAATGATAAACTGAATGAGTCAAATGGTGTGAAGGAAGAATATATAGGTCAGTTCCTGGGAGCATGTTCTCATTATATAGATAAACTGGATAAGTTGCGTCTGCATGTCAATAAAATGGTAAAGAACCGTGAATATCAGGAACTTTATTCAATGACGAGAAGCGGTGAACAGAAGGAACACGAGTTGGGAGAACTGTATGCTAATTTCGATAAGGTCTTCCTGCATCTGTTCCCGAATTTCGTTGAAGACCTCAACAGTCTTCTGAAGCCGGAAGCACAAATCCATCTTACTGATGCTACGAAGCTACCGGCAATGGTGAGGGTATTCGCCTTGATAAGACTGGGTATTGATGACAGTACGAAGATAGCAGAATTCCTACATTATGCAGTTAATACGATATATAATTATCGGGCAAAACTGCGTAATGGAGCTATTGGTGAAAGAAATGAATTTGAGAAGAATGTGAAAGAATTAGGAACGATAAAAGGAAAAGAATAATATATAAAATCAAAGAGAGTGTGTCATAAATACAGACACACCCTCTTTGATTTTTATTACAACTGATAGAACTTGGTGAAAGCCTTCACGCAATACTCGTGGTCGATGACGCTACCTGTTTCTCGACAACTGTGCATGGCGAGAATGGCATTACCCATATCTACACCCTTCAAAGGAATAGAAGAAGCGAGGATGTTACCAAGCGTACTTCCACCAGCTACATCACTGTGGTTTACAAATCGCTGGCATGGAACTCCGGCTGCATCGCAGATGCTGGCAAAGATGGCTGCTGATACAGCATCGCTTGCATACTTTTGTGCAGCATTAAACTTGATGACCGGACCGCCACCGAGCATTGGGTGATTGGTCGGGTCGAACTTCTCACTATAATTAGGATGCCAAGCGTGGGCATTATCAGCAGAAATCATGAAAGCACGCTCTACTGCCTGGTAGTAAGCCTCCTCTGTGCCGCTCTGAGCAAGGGCAATGCGCTGGAGCATATGAGAGAGGAATGGACTTCCGGCACCCTGCTTGGTCTGAGATCCCGTTTCCTCATTGTCGAAGATGGCGAGAATGCGAGTTGTTTCAAATGCCGAAGTATCAGATGATGATGTGGCATCTGCTGCAATCATTGCCTCTACACCTGCCCAGCACATAGACAGATCGTCAAGTCTTCCTGAAGAGATGAATTCCTGATGCACACCGAAGGTGCAGGCAGGAGTAGCATCAGCCAGATAGAGGTCGAAGTCAAGAATATCTTCTTTTTTGATGTTCAGTTCGCCTGTAATCACATTCATCAGGAGATTTCCCTTTTCCAGTTCATCATTGATGATACCCAGGATAGGGAGAACATCCTTCTGCTTGCTCAATTTTACTCCATCATTCACCTGGCGGTTGAAGTGGATGGCAAGATTACTGATTTGCAGCAATGGGCGCTGGATATGAAGTAGGAGCGTCTGAGGATTCATGGCGTTTTCACCTTTTACAATCACTCTACCAGCTAAAGTCAAAGGGCGGTCGAACCAGGTTGACATGATAGGACCACCATACACCTCGGTATTTAATTTCACGATGCCACCCTCACAAAGCATCTCTGCATGAGGCTTGATGCGGAAGGTAGGAGAATCGCAGTGAGCGCAAATCATGTGGAAACCGCCATCTGCCAATGACTTCTTGCCGATTTGGAAAGCATAGATAGAGGAATCGTTCTTAGTAACAAAGAACTTGTCGCCAGCCTCTACCTTACCCAAAGGCTCCTGTGGGTTGATGCGATGGAAACCATTCTTCTCCAATTCTTCAGAGATATTCTTCACTGCCAGAAAGTTTACTGGAGAAGCGTCAAGGAAGGATAATAATCTTTTAATCATACTTTATGTCTTTATTATGTTTTCAAATTGCCGAGTGCAGCTTATCTTATGCAAAAATACAACATTTATTTTATTTTATCTCATAATTCTACTTGTTTTTCATTTTTTTATCAGAATGAACATAGACATGGAATGGAACAGCCGTGGAAGCAAGGAGAACATGAGGCTCAGTTCTTCGTCTTCCTGCCTCAAAGCCAAGCTTTACAAGGCTTCCTGCAAGAATCGTTTCGAAAAATAAAGAGGCATCTTTGAAAAATATATTTATATGAAAATAATGAAGCCTGCTTCAATGCGTGTTGAAGCAGGCTTCGTTGTTGATTGAAGTAAGTTTCGATGGCGAATGAAGCTTACTACGTTTTTATGCTCATTTGTATTCCTTTATGCTCCGTGGAAGAGGTATTCCTTTTGAATCTTCTCCGTGAGTCGAGTAAAGAGTTCTTCCACCAATTCATCTGCCACTTCGATGGCGTGGTTCAGAACCCCATCTGAGAAGTGCTGCAAGAGGTCTTGGGCTTTTATCGGACTCTCCTTGTAAAGCTTCAAGTACTCTGTTTCCATCTCCTTCTGACGTTGGTCGTTCTCAGCCTCCAACTTGGCGTAAGCATCCTTGATGATAGGAGCGAAGGCATTATAGTCGGTCATGCCGAGCGTCATCACCTTGCGGAAACGCCAGTAGGCACTGTCGTCCTTGCATCTGCCATTAGCCACATGGGTGTAAAGCTCAGGGAAGGTTTTTACTCCCTGGTAGAGTGGGAGGAAGACGCTGAGGTCGCCCATGCCGAATGCGACGTAGGTGATGTGACCTATGGCATGAGGCAAATCCTCTCTTACCTGGATGATGTGGGTCTGCGTGGTGCGGAAGATAGATACTGGGCGATAAGGCTCTTTTCCATTCTCATGCAGATATGGATCATGATCGGTATGGTCATAATGGAAACGGAAGGCGGTGCGGAGGTCGGTGAGCGAGATCTTATGCGCAGCCTTGGCAAAGACAGGGAAGGTATTCTTGGTGACATCATTCTGGATGGCTGGTGAGAACATCTGCTGTAAACCCCATACACGTGGATAGTTATAGGTGGTGTCGAGTTCCTCATCACGAGAGTATGCCTTATGGAAATCGAACTTCGCCTTACCATGCTTGTCTTTCTCTGCCTCGGCATCATTTGGATCGTAAAGACCATTCTTCTCGGCAAACTCTATCAAGTCGGGTGCTGCCATGAAGTTCTCCTTGTCCTCTGGTGCGTAATCACGGAAACGGCTTTGGTTACCGGTAACGAAGTACTTGTCCTTTGGCATACGGCAAGCCAACCACTTATGTCCGCAAGCATTCTCCAGATACCATATCTCCTTGTCGTCGATGAATCCGATGCCGAATCCTTCTGCCGAACCATATTGCTCGATGAGCTTGCCCAAGCGTGCAGCTCCCTCACGAGCGGTGTGAACGTATGGCAAAACGATATTGTAGGTGCAGTTCTCGGCAAGTCCATTCTTCACGTATGGGTCAAAGGCAAGTGCTTTATCGCTTGAAAAGATGGTCTCTGTTGAACTCATGCCCACGCCAGCCGTATTGAATCCTGCGCTTCCCCATTCGCCAGGGAATTGGTAATCTGGCAATCCTGTATATCCCAAAGCCTCCTTAGGCAGTGGACAGCGGAATTTGCTGTCCTTTGCCACAAATTCCTCAGAGCCAAACTTTGTATCCTCATGTACTTCGATGTTGATGGCCATCAGCGCATCGAAGTCGCTGGAACGACAAAGGTATTTGGCGCCATCTGCACTCTGCTCTTCGCCTACGATGATGGTGGTACACTCAGAAGGCAGCTTACTGGCTCTCTTCTCTACATTCTCGAAAGAATTGTTTATTTCTTTTTTCATAATCGTTATGTTTTATGAATTTTATGGCTGCAAAAATACAGTTTTTCTTTTAAAGTACAAGATATTTTCAGCAAAATTAAACTTTAAGTTCTGTTGCGCAGTGTGCAGCAGAGAATATTCAAGGTATAAAAAGTAAACCAAAATCAGTTCGCTCCAGGGGATATAGTCAAGGTGAGTGTGGATGTAAGGAATAAGTTAAATAACTACAAGAATCTCCTTGGAAGTTTGGCATTATGCTTTTAAAACATTATTTTTGCAAAACGTAATAATTGTAGATTTTTAGAAAAATTCAAAAACAATGGAGATAGTAATCGGAATCATCATAGGGCTTGTCATCGGATTTGTTGTTGGCAAGCTGATGGAAGCTAAAACTGGTGGAGAGGAAAAAACACAACTGATAGCAAAAGTGCAGGTACTGGCGGCTAACATTGAGCAGGATAAACTACATCATGCTTCTGAGATGAAAGGTTTGAAAGAATCTCATGCTTCTGAGGTTCATTCCTTGAAAGCTCAAATGGAGAACGAGCGACAGTATGCTGCGAAACTTCGGGCAGAAAGCGACCAGCAGTGGGCGCAGAAACTCGAAAACCTCAAGCAGGAGATGCAGCGGATGACGTTAGAACAGCAGAAGGTGGCGGCTGAGCAGTTGGCTGCCAAGCAGTCGGCTCTGCAGGAAAACAACCGTCTGCAGATGGATGAACTCCTGAAACCTATCAAGGAACAGTTTGCTGATTTCAAGAAATCGGTAGAGGAGAGCAAAACTCAGAATGAGGTGAACAAGAAGGAACTGCAGAATACCTTCGAGGCTACGATGAAACTCTTCCAGCAGGAGCAGCAGCAGGCTGTACTGAACCTGAAAGAGCAGACCGAGAAGATTGGCTCCGATGCCGCCAATCTGACCAAGGCATTGAAAGGCGACAGCAAGATGCAGGGCGACTGGGGAGAGATGGTTCTGGAAACCATCCTCGAGAACAGCGGACTTCGTAAAGATGAGGAATTCTTCATTCAGGAGAATACGAAAGATGAAGAGGGAAAGAACTATCGTCCGGATGTCATCGTCAGATTCCCAGAAGGCAGAAGTGTGGTCATCGACTCCAAGGTTTCGCTCACCGCCTATTCCGATGCTCTGGCAGCCGGGAATGATGAGGAACGCGAGCGGCTGATGAAGGCGCATGCCCTGAGCGTGCGCAAGCATATTGACGAACTTGCCGAGAAGGATTATTCCAAGCTTGTAGATGATGCCATCGGTTTTGTCCTGATGTTCATCCCGAATGAAACCAGCTATATCGCTGCGATGAAGCAGCAGCCCGACCTCAGCCGCTATGCTTACCAGAAGAAGATTATCATCATTTCGCCAAGCAATCTCCTCATGGCGCTCCAGCTAGCCTATAACCTCTGGCAGTATGACCGTCAGAACAAGAATGTGGAGAAAATCGTCAAGACGGCAGCCGACCTGTATGACAAGGTGGCAGGTTTCGAGGATACCTTTACCGGAATCGGCGATTTGATTACCCGTCTTTCCGGAACCTTTGACAAGGCAAGGAAACAGCTCTATGAAGGTTCGGGCAATGTGATGAGAAGGGTAGAAAGCCTGAAAGGTCTCGGGGTCACTCCGAAGAAGCAGATCAAGGCTTTGGAAGAAGAGTAGAAATCTTGCGAAAGTCTTTTCTTTGAAAGCTGGGAAAGAAAATGCAATTTGTAAACAGGATAATAAAGTGTAGACATATAGTTTTCATCACTTACTGGCGGAAAATATTCTGCCAGTAAGTGATGAAAACTCAAAAAACAGGGATTATTATTTGTTATAAAGCACCGTTGTTATTTTACGTTTGTAACAGAAACATTTCTATTTGTTCAAAATGTAGGATAAATTGTGCAAAGTTTTAAAATAATCCCTAAAAAGAAGGCGTTTTTCAGATTTAATTTGTAATTTTGCCCCCGACTAATCAAAACAATGGAAATAAATAAAATTGCTTATTCGTAGGCAAAATTTACATAAAACAACATCAATAATAATTAGTTATGAAACTGAACGACATTCTTTCTAACAACTTCAATGCATCAGAATGGGAAGCCAAGGGTTATGAGCTTCCTAAGTATGACATTTCTGCAGTTGCCAAGAAGACTCATGAGGAGCCTACTTGGGTTCACTTTGGCGCAGGTAACATCTTCCGTGCCTTCCCTGCAGCTATTCTCAACGACGCACTCAATACGGGCAAGTACGACCGTGGGGTCATCGTGGTCGAAAGCTTCGACTACGAGATCATCGACAAGGCTTATCGCCCTTACAATAACCTCTCGCTTCTCGTAAGCCTCCAGTCTAACGGAACCATTGAAAAAAAGGTCATTGCTTCTATCACAGAAAGCCTCAAGGCTGATAAGCAGTTTGGTGAGGATTGGGCTCGCTTGG
>OIYG01001068.1_pt1 | contig 22366 bp, 14 predicted proteins | sample 1587861 | NCBI WGS metagenome assembly OIYG01 (sample SAMN03283272) | human gut metagenome | biome: human-associated habitat; material: feces | host: Homo sapiens | place: Peru | collected 2012 | reverse complement strand
TCCACTTAGATAAGTTTGAGTTCCGTCAGTATTTTCTGTTGAGATTCGTTCTTCTTCATAGAGTTGATATTTAGTAGTATAAAATAACAAGTTGACAAAATATAAAATCAATCATCCATTTCAAATAAAATAATTTCAAGATTTAAATGTTTTTCTAAATCATTTTTTAATCTTTTCATAAGAGTTGGTAAAACATTAAAATAGTTATGTTCTATTAAATAGTCATGGAACATATGTACTATTTCAATATTTTCTTGAAAGTCTAAATCAATACTTTCCTTCATTGAAACAACATCTTCTTGATAGATTTCATCAAATCCTATTAAAAGGGGTTCTATTGAACTTCCATAACAAGGATATTGAATACCTACATAATTTACTTTAAAATCAAATTCTTTTATTTTGTCATTTATGAAATCATAAATACTTTGATAATAGATTTCTTTTGCTCTTTTATAAGAAAAATGAGCATCTCTTTTTGCATATTCAATAGACACAAAGTAACTTTGATTCAAAAACTGAAGATAATAATATTCTGTTTTTCTTTGCTTATCATCAACAATATTAGAAACAGAGAGCATGATATTATCTATAGAGAGAATTTTTTCATCATCTTTATTTTTGATATGAATATTTTTTTGAAGATAATAAGAATAAATTATTCCATCATCTTTTAAAAAGACTTGTCTAAAAATAAACTTTATTTCATTTTGTTCTTTTATTAAAAGATACTTACGTAAATTTGTATAAACAATAGCAATAGAAGGATTGATCCATTGATACTTCTCATCATTTAAAATACCGTAATAACGATGAATATGTTCTATAAAATGATCCTCATTAAATACATATTCTCCTAGTATTTTTATATTAGGATCTAACAAATCATTATTTAATAAAGTCACTTCATACATTTCATTTTCTAAATAGAGATATAAACGATCAACAACTTTTCCTTTTTTTCTTAAATAACACTGATTATCCTGTCTAAAACCATATTCATAAACATCCTGACCTTCTTTTCTTGCCAAGCGACAACTATAAATTCCTTCAACGACCTTTTCATAGATTTCACTTTGCTCAATATAAGATTTTGTCCCTTGTTTTATCTTTTTCATCAAAAAAGGACCTGTATATAATTCTCTATGATCTATAAGATATTCTTTGAGATTTTCAAGTTTTTTTTTATTTTCTTCTAAAACATTTTGAAAATTATTTTTATAACTTTGATACCATCTTTCTAATTCATTCATATTACCTAAGCTCCTAAATAAGAAATACCTTCTAATACAATTTTATAATTTAATAATCTGCTTCTAACAATACCTTTATTTATATCATTTTTTATTGCATATACCTTAGAAAAATTCAACCAAATAGATTGATAATACAGCTTTGTATGTATTCTTCTGTGTAAAGTATTATTTATGAAAGCGTAATTATAATAATTGTCAACAGTACCAAAATGTGCTCTAACAACTTCACGTGCATCATCTAAATAAAAATCATGTTTAACTGAACCACATGAACTCCATGCACTTCGTGCAATGATATGATGTGTTTGATTACTCGTATGACTTCCCTTTGCAGCTTTTAATTTTGGCAAAATGTTATTAAGCCATGCAGTTAATCCTAATAATGTCGCTTTTGAGATAATATTTCTTGGCAATTGATTCCATCCAATACCTGTTGGACAAGGTTGTGGAATTGTTAATGTAGACTTTAAAGCTTTTATTCCTACTGGTATAGTTGGAGCTATAGCTTTTGTTACAGTCTGTATCACTTTTTTAGGTTTTATTTTTTTCGTAATCGTATTTTTTATTTTTTTTGTAATCGTATTTTTTAGATTCTTTGTTGCTTTTTTTCCTTTTTTTAAAATATCCTTTACCGGTTTAATGATTCCCTTTGTTGATCGTGCAGTGCTCTTTTTTGTTGTAGCTTGCTTAATTGCTAATATGCCACCTACTATTACAAATCCTATGGCAAGATATTTTGCTAATTCATATGCAGTTAATCCTAAAAGCGCAACAGTTATACTATTTCCACTAGGATCCATATACTTGTATTGATTGTTCAAACAGTATGTATATCGGTTTTGACTTGTAAGGTTATCTTGTGTTCCCTTATAATCATCAATCTGTATGAACTGTCCAATTCTTGGATTATAATATCTTGCTCTTAAATAGATATTTCCTGTTGTATCAAGCTTTTCTCCATCATAACCATAGCCACTTGTTTTATCATCTGTTTTTCCAAAGTCATCATATTCAATCTGTGACATTGTTCCTTTTGATGATATTACAGCCATTACACTTTGATTGTTTCCACTTAGATAAGTTTGAGTTCCGTCAGTATTTTCTGTTGAGATTCGTTCTTCTCCATAGATATGAATATCATCATTTTCAGAAAGCACAAGTGTATTTTCAACTGTCTTATCTAAAAGGTAATCTTTGTATTCACATTTTTCATTGGATTTTGGATCCTTAATGAGATTACTTGCACACAATCCATTTTTTCTTCTGTATGTAAGCTGATATCTCATTGCATCAAATGATTCATCTGATTTTTTTGCTTCCAACAGTTCTTCTACTTCAGTAAATGGTAATGACTGCATATAGTCGAACCATTCTTCTGTATCCTGTTTGTAATCTAAATCATATGGGCTGTTGATGATCTTTTCTTCATGAACTCGATCACCTTCACCATCATATTCATAATTGTAAGTTCTGTCTCTGTTTGTTTTTAAAGTAGTCAATTGACCAAATTCATCATATTGATAATATTCTTTGTATCCACCTGCGTAGTAGATATCTCTTACATTTCCATTTTTATCATAATAGATATCAGTAAGTCCATCTTTTGATTTAATGCTTGTTAATTGATTTTTATCATTGTAGCGATAGATTTTATTTGTTCCATCACTGGATGATTCTACTTTGTTTCCAAAAAGATCATAGATGTATTCAGTTATGACTGTTTTTCCATCAATCGTTTTTGTTGAAGCTTTCAATTCGTCCGATTCATTGTAATCATAACTGTTAACAACACCATTTATTGTTTCTGAAATAACATTGTCCTGTCCGTCATACTCATATTTGTATTCTGACAGTGTCTTGTCACCTTTAGTATTGACATAAGCTGTTCTACGATTTAGTTCATCATAACTGTAATCTGTAGTAATATCATTTCTTTCTAATGATTTTGTATTTCCTCTTACATCATAGCTGTAGGATGCATATTCCTTGCCATTTTTAGAAACCTTGTCTATTTTATCAAACTGATTATAGGTATAGCCTATTGTATAATCGTTATATTTAATTTCAGTTCTGTTTCCATAGATATCCCATTTATAATCAACATTATTGTCGTTGGCATCTTTAACATTTGTAATATTGTTGAACTTGTCATAGGTATACTTGACACTCTTATTGTTATAATCTGCTTCTAAAAGGTTGTCATAGGCATCATATTTGAACTGTCTCGTTCCTTCTGAAAGCTTTCTTCCCAATGCATCATATGAATAATCGATTGTTGTTCCATCGTTTTTTGTATAAGATGTCATTTGACCGAAATCATCATACTGATAAGTTTCAGTAAGTCCATATTCGCTTATTTCTTTGATAAGATTATCAGCTTCATCATATTCATAAGTTGCTTTTTTATCATTATAGCTTCTTTCAACAAGATTGTTGTTTCCGTCATAATTGTACTTCATCACTCTTTCAAGAGGACTTTGTACTTTTGTCATGTTGTTTAAGCTGTCGTATTGATATCTTGTAATAAAGCCATTGCTGTTTGTTTCTGCAATCATATTGCTATTAGCATCATATTGTCTTTTGATAACATGATCATAAATATCTTTATATTGAACAGCATTGCCTTCTTCATCATAGTCAACAGATACAATTGCTTTCATGCTTCCATCTTCCAATGATGGGTAAAGATACTGTATTGGATGTTTTAAAGCATCATAGCGATATTGTGTTGTAAGACCATTTTCAGTTTTTTCAACAACATTGCCTACAGCATCATATTTTTTTGAAACGATTTCTTTGTCATTTTGTTTCTGACTTACTTCTCTTCCTAAAGCATCATAGCTGTATGTTGTCACCTTATCCCTGTTTTCTGTTTTCTTGATAAGTTGTGAATTAACATCATATTTGTTAACTGTTTCATGTTCTTCATAGGTTTCTTTTGTCTTATTTCCATATTTATCATATTCATAAGTTGAAACGTATTTTAAGGCATTTGTCGATTTAACGATTTGATTCAAATCATTATATTCATTTTCTTTTGTTGTCTTATCATTTTCTTTCACAGAAAGAAGTCTGCCAAGAGAATCATAGTTATTGACAGTTGTCTTTCTTGGTTCAACAGTTTTAACTACCTGACCAAGCAGATCGTATTCATTTTCTGTAACATTTTTATTTGAATCTGTTTCTTTGATCTTTTGACCATAAATATCATATTCATACTCGCTGACAAATCCGTTTTGATTTGTTGCTTTTGATACAAACCCTTGGTCATTATATTCAAATGTTGCTTTATTTCCAAGCTTGTCTGTCATTTCAGTAAGCTGGAATTTGTCATTGTAAACGTAAGATACTGCAAATCCTCTCTTATCAACTTCTTTTTCAACAAGTCCAAAGGCATTGTAATGTGTCTGCGAATTGTTTCCTAAGGCATCCGTTTCCTTAATAACATTGCCATAGATATCATATTCTTTAAGAGTTACATTTCCTGCAGCGTCTGTTTCCTTGATGACTTGACCCTTAGCATCATAATCCGTCTTGGTTACATTTCCAAGCTTATCTGTTTTTTCGACAGCCTGTCCTAAAGCATCATATTTGACTGTATCTGTTTTATCAGTAAATGAATCGTGTGTTGAAACAAGCTGACCTTTAGCATCATAACTGTATGTCAATGTTTTATTACCATCTGTTGAATCACTAACTTTTCTATTTAACAGATCATATGTCGAATCAGTTACCGAGCCAAGATGATTCGTCGTCTTGACTACATTTCCATATTTGTCGTATTCATAATCTGTTGCTTCATTTGTATTGCTTACTTCTTTAACAACACGACCATACTTATCATATGTCTTGCTTGAAACTCTGCCATATGGATCTGTTGAGCTGACTTCCTGACTGAAATCATCATATTCATGAGTTGTTACTTTTCCACCGCTATCAGATGTTTTGGTTACATTTCCATTTTTATCATATTCAGTTTCTGTAACAAGCCCTGTTGTCTGATTCGTAGACTTGACGACCTGATCAAAACTATCATATTCTTCAACAGTGATCTCACTGATCTTGTTTGTTTTTGTAACACGACCGTGTTCATCATAAGATTTGATTTCTACCGGTGTATCATTGATTGTTGTCTTAGTTACATTGCCAAACTTATCATATTCAAATTTTGTTGTATTTTTATAGGCATCAACTGTTTCAATCTGTTGACCCTTGTTATTGTATTTATAAGTTATAATGTTTCCAAGTTTATCAATATCCTGAACCAGAATGCTGTTGATGTCATAAATTTTTCTTTCATTGTTTCCTTTAGCATCAATTGTTTCTGTTTCATTGTCCATTGCATCATATTTATGTTGAGTAACATTACCTAGTTCGTCAGTTTCCTTAACAAGTCTGTCGAGCTTATCATATTCACTAATTTTTGTATTTCCATAGGTATCTGTTTCACTGAGAGTGTTTCCATAAACATCATAGCTGTATGTTGTTGTCTTTTTATCTTCTATCTTTTTAATCAGTTGACCATAGACATCATATTCATTTGAAATAGCAACACCTTGTTCATTGATCTCTTTAATGAGTCTGTCAAAAGCATCATATTCTTTGCTATTGGTTAGCCCTCTTTGATCTACTGTCTTAATGATATTTCCATTTTTATCATATTCTTTTGTTTCAGTTTTCCCATTAGGTAAAGTTGTTTTTACAACTCTGTTAAACTCATCATATTCATAGGATGTAACATTTCCTCTTGCATCTGTTATCTTTACAAGATTATCTCCATCATATTCATTTGATGTTGTATTTCCTTTTCCATCAACTGTCTTGATTTCATGACCGACTGCATCGTAAGTATGCGTTGTAGCTTGACCATAGGCATCCGTTTCCTTTACGATTTGTCCTTTGGCGTCATACGTATATTTTTTAGTAAGTCCTTGTTCATCTGTTTCACTGATAATACGATTACGATTGTCATACTTTTTAGATGTTTTTAGATTTCCCTTTTGAGTTTGGATAGCATTGTTATTTTTATCATATACTGTAACTGTTTTGCTTCCAAGTTTGTCGATATATTCAACGACGTTTCCATTTCCATCATATTTGTATTCTTCACTGTTACCATAGGAATCTGTTTTCTTGATAATCTGATTAAGATTGTCATAGACATATGCTGTTGTACGACCGTTTGAATCAGATTCGTTAACAATATTTCCCATGGCATCATAGCTGTAGTTTTCTACCAGACCATTGCTGTGAGTAACTGTTACAGCCTGATTGCCATCGTAGATATAGCTTTTCCATACACCAAGAGCATCTGTTTCTTTGACAAGAAGGTTCTGTTCATTATATTCATAAGTCACACCTTTTCTGTCTTCACTGTTTTCATAAATCAGATTGCTGTTGCTGTCATATTTATAGGTTTCCTTTGTACCATCCGCAGATGTTTTTGATGTTACATTATCATTTTCATCATAGGTATATTTTTCACTTGTTCCATCTGGATTGCTTTGCAATGTCAGATAGCCTTTTTTATTGTACTCATATGTTGTTTTTTGACCTTTTTCATCTGTTTCACTGATCATATTTCCAGCATCATTATAGCTGTAGCTTTTCGATGATCCATCTGCCTTTGTGATTTTTGTTACCTTGTAGCTATCATCAAGAACATACTTTTCTGTTTCCTTATCATTATAAGTAACACTTGTCGTATTTCCTTTATAGCCAAAAGATACCTTATTTCCATTGGCATCCGTTTGTGAAACGACAACTCCGTTATCCTGATAGGTATTTTGTGCTAAAGTATTTCCATTTTTGTTTGTAATACTTTTTACCTTTCCATTATTGTCATAGTTGTATTGTTCGCTGTTTCCATTTGCATCAATAAATGCTGTAAGTTGTCTGTCTGCATTATATTGATATTGTACATTTGTACCATTTGGTAAGTTGATTTTGCTTACAAGATGATAATCATTGTATTCAAGCGTTACCTGTTTGTTCCCCATATCAATATTTGTAATAAATCCATATTCATCATAGTTGATACGTGATTCAAATCCTGTTTTCGTTTTAATAGATGTCAGAATTCCGTATTCATCAAAGATATATGTAACATCTTCTTTGTTGTCTTTAATAGAAACATAGTCACCATCAACATTGATAGTCAGACGATCAACAAGTTTAGGTACATATTTTCCATCTTTCTTTTCAATCTTTAAGATCTTTCCATCTCCTCTGTAAAAGATCATGTTATCGTCTTTATCATAGGAAATGTACTGTTCAATATTTGATGAATAATTGTTTCCAAAAATCGATGCATTATCTTCTCCATAAGAATTATAGACACGAGTCAGGCTTAATTCATCAAAATCTGTTAAAGTGAAATCTTTTGATTCATGATAGAAGTTTCCAATACTTGTATTAACTGGGTCGGCAACTGCACAGTTTCCGTAGCATGCAGGTCCTCTATAAACATATTTTGCCTCAAAAGATGAAAGCTTTAATGGAGGTCTGTAGACATCCTTAGGTACTTTTGGATTATCTTTTGCAAATCTTAAGAAAAGAACATCTCCCTCTTTGACCTTGTTTGTAGATGTATTATTATCTTTTTTAATATCATCTATCTTCAAGCCATAGTGGGATGCAATAGATTTAAGATTATCTCCAAGTTTTACCTTATAGATAATAAACCCGTCTGTTATCAATTCTTTTTCTGACTCAGTGCCATCCTTTTTAACTTTCATTCGATATTCATAGAACGTATCGTATTTTGGAATGTCTCCAATTTTTAGATAGCTCGTCGTATAGTTGACTTCACCCTTTTCATATTTTTGGGTTCCATCAAGTGGATCAGTTATATAAACTGGATCAATGAAATAAGGTGAACTTTTTTCTTTGGCGTGGTGTGATTTTACAAGTTCAAAATCTGTTTCATTTATTTTGGCATAAAGATTAAAATCAATATTACTGTTTGGCTTAGCAATACCATCCATGCTGATTGCCTCGAAATATTGTCTGTCTTTACTATAAACTCTCAGTTCATTGTCAAATTGATTGATGTCCAGATTTGGATCAATATCAAAATCATCACAGTGATAGATTTCTACCTTTGGCAGATTTCCTGTTGATTCTGAATTGAAGACATTACATTTCCAGTTAGGCGATTCATCCGTAACTTGTAGAATCAATGTTTTCTTTTGCCCATTCTTTAATTCTTGGACATGTTTTGTAATATTAAATTCTTTAAATCCTTTTGGTTTAGAAAACTTGGTATTTGAAATAAACTGCTTTTGGTTATCTGCCGGCTGTGTATTCCATGTAACCTTACCAGGATCAACATAACTGGAGTTATAGATATTGATATCATTTAACTCATTGGCACGATCTAGATCTTGTTCCTTATAAAGTTTCAAAATTGCATTTTCAACTCTTTGATTTTCACCAATATTTGGCATTGCAAAATAGATGAATGATCTGGCAATTTTAATATTACTGTTTTTACCGCCATAGAAGTTATCATCATATCCAACAAACAAATCTGAATATTGACTTTGGATATTTGGTCTTCCTGAGCGGATATAACTTGATTCAAGATCAATAACATCCACATTTTCGACTGCCACATTTGATCTGGCAACAACAGGATAGACTCTGTCTTCTTCGCTTAACCAAGATGTTGTTAGTGACAATGTCACTTTGATATTACCATTATCAAGTTCCTTATAGTCATATCCTACTTCCTGATTTCTGTTTCCATCCTTATCAACAAGATAAGGCGCATTTAATACAAAGACTTCTTTTTTATCTTTCTTAAAAACAATAGATCCTGCAGCATTTTTACCGACATCATAGTCATCTTTGTAAATTTCAAATGAATAGGAATCTTTATCTAGTTCTCCATTGATATAGATATTTTGCGAAACTGTATTTGAATTGATTCTATATTCAAAATCTAAATTTTTTTCTACTTCTGAATACAGAACAACATTTTCTTTGATAGCATAATTTGTAAGACTTCCAGAAGGCATAACTGTAAGCATATTGCCTTTAGGGTCTGTAATTTCTAATACGCCTTTTTGAATGTTGATATCATAAAGACCATCTTTATTTTCGTAAGAAGGTGTTGATCTGAATAAAGATGTTTTCTTTTGTATATTATTATTAATCTCAACAAATTGTCCATCTTCTTTTTTATGTATCTGATTAAAATAAAAATCTGTCACATATTCCCCACTTGACAGTTTATAGGTTTTTGTGTTTTCTGTTCTTAATTTAACGATTTCCTGATCATTTTGTCTTGAAGTATCTTCTTCATCTACCGAAGGTTCTTTTGTAATAACATCAGGATTTCCTTTTTCTATTATTTGTGTAGATGTTTTATGAACATTATTGATATTTTTATCATAGTATTCTCCATATGAATTCTGTCCCTTGATTTTTTCAAGTTCTTCTGCATATACTTTTCCAAACAATTCAAGCTGGCCAATTGCCATAGCTAGAACTATCATAGTAATGATGGCTATCTTAATTTTATTAAGTTCAGGTTTCATTTAGACAGTCTCCTCATTACTATAGTGTTGATAATAATAATCATGATAGGCATTGTATGCTTTTTGAAGATCATCTACATCTTTTTCACATAGCATATTGACCCATGCTTTTGTCGAAAATGAATGAAGCTTCTTTACGATAGCCTGTTGCAGCTCCATCATTTGTCTGACATAAGGATCTTTACTGTTAGAGTTTTGCTGAATCTGTTTATTTAAAATACTCTGACATTCCTGAACTTCTTGATACCACCCATCATCACAAAAATTACTTCCGTTTATTATTTTCAAAATAACAAGCATATTAGATACAGGTGTCATTTTACTGTCAAATTTTCCACTGCATTCATAGTAGCCATTATCTTCAATTGCCTGTGTTTTCTGACTTATCTGATAATAAACAGCGCCACTTACACCAACAACTGATAAAAATACGATGAGTCCAACAATAATATTTCTTGTCGTCCATTTCTTAAAACGCATAATTTCTCCTCCTAAATATTTTTTTAATGACTAAATATCATCAACGTAAAAAAACTATGATGATATCAAAGTTAATATACGCTTTAAATAAATTAATACTTTTTATATCGAGTTAAACTGGCTAGCTTTTTCTTCGTCCAAATATAATGTTACATACATTATTAGCGGAAGAAATAGCTAAAAATGATATAAAAAAAGCAAATGAATTTAGAAATGCGTTATTATCATTTATCATATTTAGAAACCTCCTTTCATCTAATATATTTTCACAAATAGAATATCATCTATTATGCTATTCATAAATAGAGTGCGTTCAAGATGCAATTTTCACATGTAAGGCGCATGTCATGTTTCATTATATGATTATAAATATACATTTTAATATTATATTTGTAATGTATTAATCTATATGCAATAATATATGTATAACAATTTAATGAATTAAAAATATAGAGTATATATAATCAATTATTAATAAGGATATATAAAAATGATAAATAAAAATAAATCGGGTTTACAAATTGCTAGAGAGAAAAAACAAATGCAGCCCCTTGAATTAGCTGCTTTATTAAAGGTCAATGAAAGTGTTTTAAAAGGTTGGGAAGCAGGTGCTGGTATCATTAATGTAGATAAGGTAATAGAATTAATGAATATTTTAGATACATCTTCAGAAATGATATTATTTAACGAATGCAGACGAGGTCTAATTATTGAAACATTAACAGATGAACAACGTGATGTTATTTTCAATTTATACAAACTAATGAGAGATAATAAATAAGTAGGAAATAGATTATGGATATAGCAGATAAAATAAAATTTTTAAGAACAAATATATTGAATCTTAGTCAAGATAAATTTGCTAAGAAAATAGATGTTACAAGAGCAACTATAAATAATTGGGAACAAGGTTTATCAACACCAACAATAGCTCATATTACAATGATTGCCCTTGTTTGTAATATAACAACTGACTACTTAATAAAATATGATCATCCTTTAGAATTATCTGTTCGAGATATCAATGATGAAGAATATCAAATATTGACTCAATTAATTAATTATTTTAAAAATGTGAACAAAGGGAACGATGAAAAAAATATATAATATTTCAAGATGATTATTCGCACGTAAGTGCACCGGTAGTCGCAGACCTATGCACCACCTAACTCTTGCCAGAATAATAGCCAATCATGATAGTCATGATTGGCTAAATAATTATCTTATTTTATTCTAAAATTATCAGTACCCATTATTGGCAGTCAGGATTTTAGGTGGTCAGGTTCATCGGAATACTTGGTCAACCCAATCGGAATGAGTGATCAACTAAAGTGGAATAATCAATATTACAGAAATTTCTGAAAAAAGTAGAAAAAGAACATATAAAATATTAGATATACTCTACTATTCTAATAATTCTAAAACTCTTTTTTGAATAATTTCTTCCAAATATTTGAGTCTTTTTCTAGGTAATCGATATTTATAATGACTTTCAAACTTGAAACCTATTAATTTTCTTAGTTTTTCCTTTTGTCTTTTTGTCATACGTGGTTTTACAAAAGCAATAAAATCTTGATATGTGGCAGGAAGTCTTGTTTGGATGTATTGATTAATATTTTTAAAATCATCATCCATAGCATAACAAAGAAGTGATAATCCATTATCAAAAATAGGCGCACATCCCACAATTTTATTTGATTTATTATCAATTAAAAAACCAAAGTTACCAAAATGACGATCTTCATTTAAAATAACTGCATCAAAAACAAGCATATCTAATAATTCTTGATAAAAGCTTTCACCTAGCTTTTTATAATAATCAATAACTGACTCTATTCCACCTGTTTTAATAATTCTTCCAACTGGAATATAAGATACATTTTCATTTGTGAAAAGTAAACATGTTGAACAAAGCTTCCCTTTCCATTTAGAAAGTCCATAATCTACATAATGTAAATCCATTGTTTTGGCAATTTGTGAAGCATAATATTCACTATAAGGTTCTAAGCCACTATTCGCAAATCCTTCTGTTCCTGATTTATAAAGAAGAATATTATTTTTTATTCTTCTCCATGATTTTGCAAGCATCCCATTTGTTGTAAATTCAGGCGATAAACAGTATTTAGTTCATTTATAGATTCCACATCCTGTAAAAGCAATGGAAGCAATATTTGTATTAAAAGAATTATGATAAAGATTTTTATCTTTAAATAAATCTTTACAATTTTCTTGCACAACCCAATAACTATCATTTAATGATAAGCCTTGACATATATCAATAATACCTTTTGTATCTTTTTCATTTAACCCTAATCGAGATAAAAAATTAGAAACATAGGCTCTATTTCTAGGAATCGTCCTTTTTTGAAGCCATTTTTTTAATCCTTCATTACTTAATTCTAAGTCTAACGGTAAAAGATATTGTAAATTTTGATTAACAGTATTAATCAAAACTTCTAATCCATCATTTGTATTTTTCATTGAAAAATACAATAAATCATTATCATACTGTTTTAAAATATAATTCATGAAAAACACATCCTTTCAAAAAATAATTATCTAACAATTTCCATCAAACATAAATAATCTGCAATCTTTACTTTCATTACATCCATTTTACCTCATCTTTAAAGTAAAAAATAGCGATTTTTAGGTAGTGACACCCACATAAATCGCTATTTCTTGATTTTTTAAAATATCTTAAAAAATGTTGATTTCATCAGTTTTTTTGATGACATCCATTTTAACTCTTAATTTTGGTGGAGGCGGGGGGAATCGAACCCCCGTCCAAAAGCCGTTCCATATCAGGTGTCTACAGTTTATCTTATTGAATCAATTTAAGTATGTTACGATCAATAAGCAATCTTTCGCATACCGATTTCTGATTGATTTTCATGAATATAGTCAGAACATCCTATATCCCTTATCTTACAGGTTATGTTACAGACTCTAAAGGTGTAAGCGCAGATAGGTCTGCATTCGCAAGTCTATATCGACTATTAAGCGAAAGCGTAATTTGTTCTGTTTCCAGATATTTGTTTGTGCATGTAACGTTTGCCAACGACTGCTGCCTGATTCAAACTGACCCCTGTCGAATCCAAGACGCCCCCATTAATAAGCGCGTTTGAGAGCTTTCTCAATATCGCGCTTAGCATCTTTTTCTTTTAAATCATTACGCTTGTCATAAAGCTTCTTACCTTTTGCAAGAGCAATTTCTAGCTTTGCTTTTGAGGTATTGAAGTAAAGCTTTGTAGGAACGATTGTTAAACCATCCTCACGAACCTTCTTCTCTAGTTTACTAATTTCTTTCTTATGAAGCAATAGTTTTCTAATACGTCTAGGTTCATGATTAAAGATATTTCCATTTTCATAAGGGGCAATATACATATTCTCAATAAAAGCTTCATGGTCTTTAATTCTTACAAAACAGTCCTTAAGGTTAGCACTGCCTTTGCGAATAGACTTGATTTCAGTACCTTTTAATTCAATACCTGCTTCAAAAGTTTCTAGGATAAAATAATCATGATATGCTTTTTTGTTATTTGAGATGATTTTCATATATATTACCTTCTTGTACGGAATTTTCTTTTCTTCTTTCTATGACTTCCAGCTTTTACAAGCTCGAAGTCAATTGTCTTTTCTAGCTTATTTGCTTCAGTCACTCTGACTTTTACTGGATCACTCATCTTGAACATACGTCCAGTATGTTCACCGATAAGAATAAGATTCTTTTCATCATAAGCATAATAATCATCTGTTAAGGAAGTCATATGAACAAGACCTTCGATGGTATTAGGAAGTGATACAAAGAATCCAAAACTTGTAATAGAAGAAATATAACCATCAAATACCTCACCAACATGATGAGACATAAATTCAGCTTTCTTCATATCTTCTACTTCACGTTCAATATCAATCGCAATTCTTTCACGATTAGAAGACTGTTCAGCAAGTACTGGAATCATTTCTTCAAACTCATTCATTCTAGAATAATCATTCTTGAATAAGTAAGTTCTAATCAAACGATGTACCAATAAGTCTGGATAACGTCTAATAGGTGATGTGAAGTGTGTATAGAATTCATCCGCAAGACCGAAGTGTCCAAGACATTGTGCATCATAACGTGCTTTCTGCATTGATCTTAATAATAATGTAGAAATAATATCATGCTCAGGTGTTCCCTTAGATTCTTCAATCATACGTGCTAATTCATGAGGGTTGATCTTTTCAAGAGACCCATGAATAGTATAACCCAAAGGCTTCGCAATGGAAACAAATTGTTGTAACTTCTCTTTCTTAGGATACTCATGTATACGATAAATGAAAGGTACGTCCATCCATTTAAAGTGTTCAGCCACTGTTTCATTAGCACATAACATGAACTCTTCAATAATATGATCACTCTCACCACGATTTCTTAAGACAACATCTACAGCACGTCCTTTATCATCTACAAGAACCTTTGCTTCATCCACATCAAAGTCAATCGCACCACGACGATCTCTCTTCTTTCTTAAGATAGCAGCTAATTCTTTCATATTAAAGAATAACTCAACAGCATCACTGTATTTCTTCTTTAGTCCTTTATGACCTGCAAGAATCGCATTCACATTATTGTATGTCATACGATGAGAACTTCTAATAACAGTAGGGTAGATATTATGATCTACAACCTGCCCTTTATCATTGATCTCCATAATACAGCTAATTGCATAACGGTCCACACCTTCATTAAGTGAACAGATACCATTAGATAACTTATGGGGCAGCATAGGAATCACTCTATCTACAAGATAAATAGAAGTTCCTCTTCTAATCGCTTCCTTATTTAATTCAGTTCCTTCTTCTACATAGAATGAAACATCCGCAATATGAACACCTAACTGATAATTCCCATTATCTAATTTCTTTAAAGAAATCGCATCATCCAAGTCCTTGGCATCATCACCATCAATAGTCACAATCTGCCAATCTCTAATATCTAAACGATTAGGAATATCACTTGGATCAATAGACTGAGGAATAGACTCAATCTCATCATAGACTGCCTGTGGAAAATCAATATCCACATCATACTTATTCACAACAGATAAGATATCTACACCAGGATCATTCTTATGACCAATAATCTTAACAATATCGCCCTTTAAATAAGGCTTGTACTTCTTAATCTCTACAACAACCTTATGTCCAGGCATAGCCCCATGTGCATGGGCTTCATCTACATAAATCCAATCAGTAAACTTAGGATCATCAGGCATGATGATGAGTTCTCTTCTACCTTTTCTGACTAATCCAACAAGTCGAGTCATACCACGCTTAATGATCTTTACAACACGTCCTTCAGGTTTTCCTCTATAGACAGTTGTTTCAATCATAACCTCATCCTGATCAAAAGCACCATTGAGGTTCTTGCTATTAATATAGTATTCAGTCTCTTCATCAACTTTTACAAAACCAAATCCCTTTTTATTTAAACTCAAAACACCTTTTAAATAATGGAAATCATCAATCAAATGATAGTTATTCTGATTATCTCTAATCACTTCACCATCTTCTTCTAATCTATTCATAAGCTTTACAAATGCGATATATTCTTCAGTAGAATCATAATGTAGTGCACTTGCAAGAGCATCTATTTTTCTATCCTTTAAGTCTTTATTCTTTAATAATTCTAAAACATCTTCTTTCATATATTCACCTCCAACAAAAGAAAAGAGGCACTCATAAGTGCCCCTTTATTATTATCCTGCCATTTTAATAAGAATTGCGATAACAAAGAATGCAATACCTAGTCCCACAGTAATACGTGTAAGAACTAAATCCACACCTCTTTCTTTTTGCTGGGCAAAAAGGTTAGAGCTCTGGCCAGTTAATGCATTAACAATACCATCAGTTTTTCCCGTTTGTAAAAGACACACAATAATTAGGGCTATAGAAACAATGATCAAAAGTACTTCTAACATTTTTCCTGCCTCCTTCTCTTTTAGACTTTTTCTACATTAGCGAATAAATAATATCATAAAAATATATTGATTACAACACCTTTATTCGCTTACACCATTGTTGAAGTCAAGGGAAACAATACTAAAACGATTATTCTTTTCTATAAGTGTTACTTTTACGTTAATAGTTTGATAGTTGTAATAGAAATTCTTTTTATTAAATGTAATTTCTAATCCAACATCTGTATATTCATAATCTTCTAAACCACTTAATGTAACATCGGATGCTCTTGTATAGTTCACTTCATATGTTGTGACTTCATCAAGATTTGTCTTATTTTCTATCATATCATTCACATTCGCATAATAGCTAGACTTTGCAAACTCTTCAAAGTTATCTAAACGATCACTATAGAAATACTGCGCACCACCAATCTCATTTTTCTTTTTATTAGAAATAGTAAAGAAATCAATCGCAAATAATGCAGCGACATTCTGACATGTATTTCTCTTAGTATGAGATGCATTGATATCTTCATGCACTGATTTCATTAAAGAAGTAGGATGGTTTGGCATAGCATAAGTCACTACTGGTGTATTTACGACTGGCTTTTTATCATTGTGTGTGTAATAAACAAAACCACCACTTACTGCAATCACAGCACATAAGAACCCAATAAGAATATATTTCACATGATGTCTTTTTGCTATCATTAAATATGTTTTAGATTCTTTGATCTTTGGTAAGTCATCTCTTTTTAAGAATATATTGAGAATTGTAAGAATTGGTTTATATTTACGTGAAATCATATTGGTATATTCCACGAATATCTCAAATACAAGGAGTAATAATGCGAATAATAGAATTGATGCAGTTACACTATATATATGGATAAATGAACAGATAGAAAACAATGCGGTCGCAATATATAGTATAAGAACACTCTTAGTCTGACCTAATTCTAGTGAGAACATCAATTTATGATGTAAATGTCCTTTATCTGCTTCATCAAAGCGTTGATGATGAACCTTACGTCTAATAATCGCAATGAGTGTATCCATAATAGGTACTGCCAATACGACAATAGGTGCCCCTAAAGTAAAGAATGTAGAGGTCTTAAAACCAAAACCTAATAAAGAAATCACAGATAACATGAAGCCAATAAATAAAGCTCCACAGTCACCCATGAATATTTTTGCAGGGTGGAAATTAAATACTAAAAATCCTCCAATGGATCCTGCAAGTAAGAGTGTTAATGAAGTGATATCTGTACGTCCATAATGGACAGAGATGAGTCCTGTAGTGATCAATACAATCATGGATATACCACCACATAAACCATCTAATCCATCAATAAGGTTTACTGCATTGGTAATACCTACAATCCATCCTAGAGTGACTATTAAGGCAATAGAATAAGAAAGAATAGTAGGAATATAAGGAATAGTAAATCCTTTTAAAGATATACCACCATAAAATATGACTATAAGTGCTGCAGCGACCTGTCCAAGAACCTTCATCTTTGGAGGAAGGTCATGAATATCATCATATAAGCCAAACAAGAAAACAATCAAACCACCTATTAATATAGAGTTAATCTGATTATCTGTTTTAAGGAATACCATTGCCCCTATAAGGAATGCCACATAGATGGCATATCCACCTGTACGAGGAATAATACCATGATGTATAGTTCTATTATTTGTATGGGCTATTATACCCATTTCTTTTGTGATTTTACCGATAAAAGGGGTTAGGATGACTGATATAATGAATGTCACACAGAACGCTAATATATTATTGAGTGTCATAGAAGCCTCCTTATTATGCTCATTATATATCAAATAGAAAGCATGTGCAAAATAATGAAATCTAACGCAAACTAAATCAACTATTGTATAATATAGATAGAGCGTATTTATACCATGTAAAATACATGTTGTTTTTGTTGGTATAAATGATATAATGTTATCGGAAAATAAAAATAGGAGGATTTATTATGCATCGCTTAGGAATTTCAGTTTATCCTGAAAAATCAACTCAGAAAGAAGTTTATGATTACTTAGAACTTGCTGCTAAGTATGGCTTCTCAAGAATCTTTACTTGTTTATTATCAGTGAATGATCCAAAAGAAAAGATTATGAAGGACTTTGGAGAATTCATGGATAAGGCACATTCTTTAGGTTATGTTGTTGCAGTAGATACTAACCCAGAAGTATTTAAACATTTAGGCGCTACTTATAGTGATTTAAAACCATTCCATGATATGGGTGTAGATATCATCCGTTTAGATGGTTCATTTGGTACTACAGGAGATATCCAGGTTACTAGAAACCCTTATAATATTCAGATTGAATTCAACGGTTCTATGGACCAGGGTGTTGAATTATTATTAGAACAGGGTGGAAACAAGGATCAGGTTATTATCTGTCATAACTTCTTCCCAGAAAGATATTCTGGTTTAGACTGGAACTATTTCGTTAACTTCAATGCTTATTGGAAATCATTAAATCTTCATACAGCAGCATTCGTATCAAGTAACCAGCCACATACACATGGTCCTTGGAATGTATTCTGTGGATTACCAACAGTAGAAATCTTAAGAGGTCTTCCAATTGATTTACAGGCTCGTTTAATGCTTGCAACTGGAGATGTTGATGATATTATCATTGGTAATGCTTATGCTTCAGAAGAAGAATTAAAAGCTTTATCAGAAGTTGATTACCAGAACATCTGCTTCAAGATTGATGAAGTAGAAGGTTTATCAGATGTAGAAAAGGAAATCATTTATGATTACTATCCACATTGGGACCGTTATGATCATTCTTCATTCTTCTTACGTTCATCTGGAAGCAGAGTAAAGTATAAGAATGAAAGTATCCCACATCGTGAAACAGAACAGAAGATGTTCCATCGTGGTGATGTATTAATCGTTAATGATAATTTAGCTCATTATCGTGGTGAATTAGAAATCGCATTAAGAGATATTCCAAATGATGGTGAAAGAAACCTTTGTGGTCATGTAAAAGAAGAAGAAATGATGTTCTTAGACATGATTGAACCAGGTCATTACTTCAAGATTATTAAATAATAGTTAAGGCTATATGCATGATGCATATAGCCTTTTAACGCGAGATTCACATATTTTCATATTTAGAAACATTTTTCATAAATAGGAAGAACAACATATCTTTTCTTATTTTAGATTAGAATAAAATCATAGGAGGGAAAAAAATATGAGTTTTCCAAAGAATTTTTTATGGGGTGGCGCTGTTGCTGCCAATCAATGTGAAGGAGCCTGGCTAGAGGATGGTAAACAACCTAATGTCACTGATGTAATGGTGGGTATTGGTTCTAAGGATCCAGGTATTAAATGGAATGAAGAAACAAAGAAATATGAAATGTGCTTAGATCCAAATAAAGCATACTTAAGTCATGAAGCCATTGACTTCTATCATAGATATAAAGAAGACTTACAATTAATGTCTGGTATGGGCTTTAACTGCTTTAGAACATCTATTGCCTGGGGTAGAATCTTCCCTAATGGGGATGAAGAAACACCTAATGAAAAAGGTTTAGCTTTCTATGATGATATGATTGAAACAATGTTGGAATTGGGTATGGAACCAGTGATCACATTAAGTCATTATGAAACACCTCTACATCTTATTACTGAATATGGAGGATGGAGTAATCGTAAACTCATTGACTTCTGGAAACGCTATGTCACTACAGTATTTAAGAGATATAAGGGTAAAGTAAAATACTGGCTAACATTTAATGAAGTTAACAATATGATGATCAACCCACTAGTAGCAGGTGGAGTACTCACTATTGATAATCCAAAAGATCCAAGTGATCCTATTGGTTCAACAACTGAAAAAGATAAATGGCTTGCTTACTATAATATCTGTGTAGCCAATGCCTGGACAGTTAAACTATGCCGTGAGATTGATAAAGATGCACAAGTAGGATGTATGTTAACATGTTCATCTGTTGCAACATATCCATATGATTGCAATCCTGATAATGTCTTTGGGGCATATAATACAGTAAGATTAAATAATTTCTATTTTGGTGATGTCTTCTGTTTAGGAGAAATTCCTGGTTATGTAAAACGTGTATGGAGAGAACATGACTGTGCACCTGAAGTAAGAGAAGATGAATTACAGTTAATAAAAGAAAATACAGTGGCTTTCTTCTCATTTAGTTATTATCGTTCTACTACATATGATCAGTCTGTTGGTATGGATGGTAATACAGGTGGATTAAAAGGACGTGCTAATCCATTTGTAAAGGAATGTTCACCAGAACCTTGGTGCTGGCCAGTTGATCCTAAAGGTATCCGTTATGTTATGAATATCTTATATGATCGTTATCATTTACCACTCTTTATTGTAGAAAATGGTATTGGATTAGATGAAAACCTAGATGAAACAGGACATATTCATGATGAATATAGAATGTACTATATCAAGGAACATTTAAAATATGTTCATGAAGCTATTTTAGATGGTGTTGAATGTATGGGTTACTTATATTGGGGACCTATTGATGTTGTTTCTGCAGGTACTGGAGAAATGAAGAAGCGTTATGGTTTTGTCTATGTAGATCGTTTTAATGATGGACATGGAACACTTGAAAGAAAACTAAAAGATTCTTATGAAGAATATAAAGAAATCATTGAAACAAATGGAGACTCTATTCTTCATTCTTAAGAATTGAATTACTGAACTGGCGTGATTCTGTTAATTACGCCAGTTTTTCTTATAAGATTTTTCTCTTGTAGATGCATAGAGTGATGCATTCACAAGATGAAATAAATCATTGGTACACATATTATTATGTTGTACTTCTGGTAATAGGTGTCCATCTGTATAGGTTCTTTGAGATACACATAAGAACAGAAGGAGTCGTATCTGTTTGAACTGTAATATATGTTGTTGAGTAGTTTTCAATCATATGTATCGCAAGAAATGTTGATTTTATATATAATGAGCATTGGAGGTTGATTTTACATGAATATAAATGAAGGAGCAAGAATAGTTGTAGAAGACTGGCTCCATCTTACAAAAGATAATTTAGTATATTTTGTGACAGATGAAACAAAACTTAAAGAAGCAGATGCCTTCTTAAAAGCATGTAATCATATTGGTGCTAGATGTAAGGTTGTCCAGTTAAAATCACACGAAATACAAAATGGTAAAAGTATAGATGATTTAAAATGGGAAATGGCCAAAGCAGATGCAATAGTAGGGGCAACCAATTATTCATTTATTACAACAGATGCTGTGAACTATGCACTTTCACGTGGCGCACAGTTCTTATCCATGCCCATGTCTACAAATAATGGTGAATCATTATTTGAACAGGAATTCTTAAAAATGGATCCTGATGAAGCCACAATGCTTGGAATGCCAATGTTCTGGGAATTACGTGATGCAAAAACAATACATGTCACGACTAAACGTGGTACAGACCTCACCTTTGATATCACAGATCGTTTTCCTGGAATCTTTCATGGTTCACTCTGGGAAGTAGGAAAATGTTCTTCTTCAAGCTTTGAAATCTATATACCACCAGTAGAATATCATACAAATGGTACTCTTATATTAGATGGATCAATGGGATATATAGGAATAGTGGATAAACCTGTAGAAATAAAAATAGAGAATGGTTATATCACTTATATCGAAGATACAGAAGATGGACGTAAACTGAAAGAATACTTAGAATCATTTGATGATTTAGAAATGTATTGTGCCGCAGAATTTGGAATAGGTTTAAATACAATATCTAAGTGTCGTGGAGCCAGCTATATTGAAGATGAATCAGCTTTTGGCACATTCCATATTGGTTTTGGTAGAAATCTTGCCTTAGGAGGCAGTCATAATGCACGTGGACATTTTGATTTAGTAACACATAATCCGACTATTATTGTAGATGATAAAGTCATTATGAAAGATGGACATGCCAAGGCAATTCAGCCGATTGAATGGGGAGTATTATAGTACTCCTCTTTTTGTTTGTTCAAATATCGTAAAATGTAAGGGTGCTCAATTTGTATTTTAATGAAATATTATCTCTATCAATTTGCATATAGCGACATTTATTGGTATAAATTATTTTATCATTTTACGA
>OIYG01001065.1_pt1 | contig 22401 bp, 35 predicted proteins | sample 1587861 | NCBI WGS metagenome assembly OIYG01 (sample SAMN03283272) | human gut metagenome | biome: human-associated habitat; material: feces | host: Homo sapiens | place: Peru | collected 2012 | reverse complement strand
GCAGTCGACCATGCGCGGCGGTTCGGTTTTCTGGAATTTTGAAAGCTATAACCCGCCGATCAGCCGGGACAACTGGGCAAACAAGGACAGTTTGGAGGAACGGGCTGACCGGCTGTGCCACAAGTCAACGTACCTGCAAGCACCGCCTGAATGGTTGGGCGAACAGTTTCTTGCAGAAGCGGAACACCTCAAAGAGACAGACGAGCGCGCGTATCAGCACGAATATCTCGGTATCCCGGTCGGCACCGGCGGGAACGTGTTTGACAATTTGGAACTGAGGGAGATTACAGACGAGGAAATCAGCCACTTTGATAGGATTTATCAGGGCGTGGACTATGGGTGGTTCCCTGACCCGTTTGCATTTATCCGCGTGCACTACGACAAGGCGCGGGAGACAATTTACCTGATAGATGAGATATATCAAAACAAACTTTCCAACGAGCAGAGCGCGGGCATGATTAAGGCAAAAGGATACGCCAGCGCCTATATCATCTGCGACAGCGCAGAGCCTAAAAGCGTGGCCGACTTCCGGGCTATGGGATTGCCTGCCAAAGCTGCCGTAAAGGGACCAGACAGCGTGGCTTACGGCATGAAGTGGCTGCAACGCCGGAAGATTGTTATTGACCGTAGACGCACGCCGCACGCCTATGACGAGTTTGTAAACTACGAATACGACCGTGACAAAGACGGAAACTTTATCAGCGGCTACCCAGACGAGAAGAACCATTTGATAGACGCACTGCGCTATGCAGTTGAGCCAATTAGCCGCAGAATGGGAGTTATCGCATGAGTAATGCAGTAATCCAAAAACTGAATGAATTAGGCTATTCCACCATCCCCGAAGCGTTTTACAGTAAGGTGGCGGAGTGGAAAAGCTGGTATCAGGGCAACGTGAAAGGTTTTCATAGCTACCGCGTGCGCAACGGCGAGAGCATGGTTAACTGCAAGCGGTACTCCCTCGGCATGGGAAAGAAGCTGTGCGAGGACTGGGCCAATCTGCTGATGAATGAGAAAGTTCAGATCACTCTTGAAGGCCAGAAGGAACAGGAGTTCATTGACCGGGTTTTAACCGAGAATAATTTCACGGTCAAGGCAAACGAGATGCAGGAAATGAAGTCCGCGCTTGGCACGGTGGCCTATATCCCACGCGTCATCGGGCAGGAGATCAATGAGGGCGGCGAGATCGTCCCTGGAAACGCATCCGGTATCATTCTGGACTATGTGACCATCGAAAGCATTTACCCGCTGGCATGGCAGAACGGCTTTATCAGCGAGTGCGCGTTTTCCTCTGTGGTGATGCGCAACGGGCATGATTACCTGTATCTGCAAATTCACCATAAGGACGATGGCGGCAGCTATATCATCGACAACCGCATTTACCGCTATGACAACGAGATGTTGTCTGACGAACGCCTTACAAACGTCAAGGGCTTCGAGAACATTCCGCCCGTGGTGCATACCGGAAACGATAAGCGTCAGTTTGTCATTGACCGGCTAAACATTGCCAACAATTTTAACTATCTGCTGCCGACCGGCATTGCGGTTTATGCAAACGCTATCGACGTGCTGCAAGGTGTTGACATTGCCTATGACAGCTATGTCAACGAGTTCCGGCTCGGGAAAAAGCGCATCATGGTCAAGCTCTCTGCGGCAAAGTATCTTGACGGTGAGCCGGTATTCGACCCATCCGATGTGGCGTTTTATGTTCTGCCGGAGGATGTGAGCGACGGCGCGGTCATTACCCCTATCGACATGACGCTTCGGACGGAAGAGCATAACACGGGCATTCAAGACCAGCTTAATATCCTGTCCAGCAAGTCCGGCTTCGGAGAAACATACTATCGTTTTGACGGCGGCAGCATTGCCACGGCTACACAGGTCATTAGCGAAAACAGCACTATGTTTCGCACGATCAAGAAGCATGAAATTATCCTCGAGCAAGCGATCACGGAGCTGTGCCGCATTCTGCTTCGCATGGGCAATCGATACATGGACGCAGGACTTGACGAGGATGTTGAGATCAGCATTGATTTCGATGACAGCATCATCGAGGACAAGCAAACCGATTTTTCTCGCGATATGCAGCTTTTGCAGGCGGGCATTATGAACGATTGGGAATTTCGCATGAAGTGGATGAACGAGGACGAGGCGACCGCAAAGGCAGCGCTGCCGAAGATGCAGGATATGACCGACGAGCAGCAAGACGAGGTGGAATGAGGTGACGGGCTATGCAGAGATACCCCTTCACTCCCGAGCTGCTTGACGCTCTCCCTGAAGAACTCGCCGAACTGTACCGCGCTCTTGAAGATACGATGCTTGACGAAATATGTAGCCGTTTGAAACTGGCAGACCAGCTCAACGAGGTCACAGTACAGGATATTCGAGCATTGCGGTCGCACGGAATCGACCTAAAGAATATTGAGAAAGCAATCCGCAAGACAACCGGCATCAGCGAAAAGAAACTGAAAGAGTTGCTTGACGATGTAGTAGAGCGGAATCAGAAGTACTACACCGACCTTATCGACCTTGCCCAGATCACGCAGCCGGAAACGCTGGTGAGCGTCGAGGACACTTGGGCAATATACGAGCAGACGAAGCAAACACTGCGCAACATAACGCGCTCAATGGGCTTTTTAGTGAACGCTGGCCGCACAATGCTTCCGCCTGCCAAAGCGTACCAATGGGCGCTTGATAACGCCACAATGCAAATCCAGAGCGGCGCGATCAGTTACAATCAGGCCATCAAGACGGCAGTAAAGAAGCTTGCAGACAGCGGATTGAAGGTCGTCGACTATGAGAGCGGGCATCGAGATCAGATCGATGTGGCGGCGCGCAGAGCCGTGATGACGGGCGTAAATCAAATTTGCTCTAAATATACGGAGCAGTCGGCGCAGTATCTCGAAACTCCGTATTTTGAAGTTTCCGCCCATGCTGGCGCGAGAGATAAGCCGGGGCAGTCACCGTGGTCGAGCCATAAGGATTGGCAAGGCAAGGTGTACAGCATTCGCGCAGGTGACATTTATCCGAGCATTTATGAAGTTTGCGGCCTTGGCGCTGTCGATGGGCTGGAAGGTGCCAACTGTCGGCATCGCCGCAACGTTTGGGTTGAGGGCGTAAGCGAACGCACATATACAGATGAGCAGCTTGCCCATATTGATGATGATCTCGGCTGCGAGTTTGACGGGAAGAAATACACCGCATACGAAGCGACGCAGATGCAACGGCGTGTTGAACGCCAGATTATCAAGCAGAAAAGGCTTGTAACAGCGTATAAGGCAAGTGAGCAAAAGGACGAATATTGTGCCGCAAAAGCAAAACTTGTAAGACTGAACGTCAAATATAAGGCTTTTAGTGAAGCGGCGGGGTTGCCGCTGCAATGGGAAAGGACAAGGGTGCTGTATTGAACTGGGAAGAAGTCAAAAAGGCAACCGACGCGATTTTAAAGCGAGGTAACGATGTGGAAATCCGACGCAAGGGCGATGGTTACATCGTTTTAGAGGTTAAGAAAACAATCAAATACAGCACTCAAACATAAAAGAAACCGCCCCGGTTAAGGGGCGGGGAAATCGTTATCTTTACTGTCTTGAATGTCCAACTGTTCCTTGATTTTGTCGTGTAACGCGTTCCACTTTCCGCTTTCGTAGTTGGTATCAAGCATAAGGAGTAAGTCAATCACTTCACGGCGGGACAGTTTAATCGTCCTTGTTTTTAAGTTAATATTCATCATTTTGTTCCCCTTTCTGCCCTCGTGACCTCCGGGGCGGGATTTTGAATTAAAAGCCGAGTTTCGTTTGGCGATTGATTTCGTAAGCAACTCCCGCATCGTAAGCCTTGATAAGAGGCAACAGGCCGTTTCCTACTTCTGCCATGAGGTCGTTCATTGCGTTACTTTTGCAAGCGGGAATAATCCGCTTCTGCGTGTGCGCCTCCTTGATGCCAATTTCATAAGCTTTTACTTCAACGGCGGTCATGTTAAATTCCTTTCCGGCTTTCGCCTGTCACGTTTGTTCCTTGTGAGTACAGAATACTATAAGTTTACTTATATTTCAAGATGGGATATTCCACAATAAATTGCGGATTGGATTGTTGAAAATGTATAAGTTGACTTATTACAGAAAATGTGATACCATGTTGCAAAAGGAGGTTTGCAGCATGGCAACAGAAGCACAGATAAGGGCAAGCACGAAGTACAACCGAAAACAAGACACCATAACGGTGAGAGTGGATAAAGAAACCGGCAAAAAAATACGCGATGCCGCAGAACGGCAAGGCGTAAGCGTAAAAGAGTTCATTCTTGCGGCGGTAATGCCGCACGTTGATGATAAGTAAATAACATCTTCCGCGTAATAGGGCGCGGGGAAGGGCAATAGGAGCCAACTTGTAAGGATTGCTTACAAGTTGGCTCTTTTCTTTTCGGTAAAAGCCGCAACTGCGGATTTTATACAAATTTGGCTATCTGCAAGCCTAAAAGTGCAGGCGGGACGGTCACGGCAACGACCTAAAAAGCCTATCCCGTAAGGAGATGCAACATGAAGAAAGAGGATTTGCTGAACATCGGCCTGACGGAAGAGCAGGCGGACAAAGTTTTTGCCATGAACGGCAAGGACATTGAGAAGCACAAGAAAGCCGCAGAGGACGCGAAAGCGGACAAAGAAGCGCTTGAACAGCAGGTGGCTGACCGCGATAAGGACATCGAATCCCTGAAAAAGGCGAACGGTGACGCGGACGGCATCAAGAAGCAACTCGAAGAGTTACAGAGCAAGTACGACAAGGAAACCGAAGCGTACAAGGCCCAGCTTGCACAGCGTGACTATCAGTCCGCTATCGACAAGGCAATCTCTGACAGCGGTATCAAGTTTACTTCCAAGTCTGCGGAAAAGGCATTCCGCGACGGTATCGGTGACAGCAAGCTCGAAATGAAGGACGGCGCTTTGAGTGGGTTTGACAAGTACCTCGAAAAAGCAAAGTCCGATGACCCCAGCGCATTTGTCAAGGCCGGTGCGCGTGTTGACACGCAAGGCTCGCTTGAGGGCGGGCAGCATGAAAACAAGCCTATGACTTTGGCGGCCGCGCTCCACGAACAATACGATAAGTAAAGGAGAATTTTAACATGGCTATTACTCTTGCAGAAGCAAAGGTCGGCATGGCAAATCATGTCGATCAGATGATCGTTGACGAGTTCCGCCGTAGCTCCCTGCTGCTGGACAGACTGGTGTTTGATAACGCCATCTCTCCGGGCACTGGCGGCTCGACCCTGACCTATGGCTACATCCAGCTCAAGACCCCCTCTACCGCTGCCGTCCGCGCTATCAACAGCGAGTACACCGCTGGCGAGGCCAAGCGTGAGGAAAAGAACGCAAAGGCCGTCATCATGGGTGGCTCTTTCGAGGTCGACCGTGTTCTTCAGAACACTTCCGGCGCTGTTGATGAGCTGGCATTCCAGGCACAGCAGAAGATCAAGGCGACCAGCAACTACTTTCACAACCTCGTCATCAACGGCACGTCCGCTGCCTCCGGCGCTGGCTTTGTGACCAACACTTTTGACGGCCTGCGCAAGCTGCTGACCGGCACGTCCAACGCGCTGACCACGGACATTGATCTGTCCTCTGCCGCAAAGCTGGATAGCAACAGCAACGCCTTTATCGATCAGCTTGACCAGCTCGTCCACGCCATTGATGGCGAGACCTCTATGCTGCTCATGAACGGCGATATGCTGCTGAAAGTCCGCGCCGCTGCTCGCCGCGCTGGTTACTATGAGCGCACGAAGGACGACTTCGGTCGAATCGTTGAGACCTTTGCCGGTATCCCCCTGATGGATGCGGGCAAGTATTACAACGGCACCAATTCCGTTGACGTTATCGGCACTTCCACCGCCACGCAGAGCGCCGATGGCACGACCAGCATCTACGCTGTTAGCATTGGTCTCGACGGCTTCCACGGCATCTCCCCGACCGGCAACAGCGTCATTTCCAGCTATATGCCCGATATGACTGCCCCCGGCGCGGTAAAGAAGGGCGAAGTCGAGCTTGTGGCCGGTGTCGTCCTCAAGAACACCCTTAAGGCGGCTGTTCTGGATGGCATCGTCATGTCCCCCAAGACTGGCGCCTAATTTGAAAGGAGATGGCCTGCATGGTCTACGCTGATTATACATACTACTCCGGCACCTATATGGGAGCCGTGAGCGAGGAAGATTTTCCGCGACTGGCTGTGCGGTCCAGTTCCTTCCTCGACTACTACACGCGCAACAGAGCCAAAGACAACGCTGATTTGGATGCGGTAAAGATGTGCTGCTGTGCACTTGTGGACAAGTATGCAGTCATCGAAGCGGCGCAGGCGCTTGCCATGAAAAACCTTGCCAACGCTGCGGCGAATGATGCGGAAGTCAAAAGCGAAACGGTAGGTAGCTACTCCCGCACCCTTGCAACGGGCGGGGAATCCGCTCTGTCTGCACTCAGTGCAACGGACGGTGCGAAGAAACTGCTTGCAGCGACGTGCAATGAATATCTTGCCCACACGGGGTTGCTCTATCGCGGAGGTGGTTGCGCATGTACACTCCCCACACTGTAACGGTTTACAACATCGTTCGCGAAACCGACCCGGCAACGCTGGATGAGGTCACGCACGTTTACATTACCATCTTGCGTGGCGTGATGCTTCAAGCAAGCAAGGGCGCAAACGTGCGCGAGAGCGGGCTTGAGGGCGCGGACGCGGCAAACCTGTACATTCCATTTACGGTGGAAGCCGTGGATGGCAAGACAGGCGCGGCAAAGACCTACGCAAAGCCGCAGGAGTTTGTCAAAGCCGCAGACCGCAGTGGACTATGGACGCTTTCTTATAACGGGAACGGCGGTGAAACGCTGTTTATTAAGGGCGAGTTTGTGTTTGATGGCACAAATTTGAACGTCGTTCGGTATCACGATGACTGCTATAACGTGACAAAAGTCGACGCGATGGATTACGGCAGCGCTGATATGCAGCACTGGGAAGTCGGGGGCAAGTAATGGGCATCAAGTTTTCGGTGCACACCGAGGGCATGGACGCGGTCAGAACCGCCGTTGCAAAGGCTTGTACGCGCGCAGAGCACGTTTTAGCCGAGCAGATGGAGAAAGACACGCAGCCTTTTGTGCCGATGCTCACAGGCTCGTTAACGCAGCGCACGCGCATTGTCGGCAACGACATTGTTTACCCCGGCCCTTATGCGAGATTCCTGTATTACGGAAAAGTCATGGTTGACCCAAATACCGGCAGCACATACGCGCCAAAGGGCGGAACGAAAGTGGTCACAGACCGCAATTTGGTTTTCAACAAGACGATGCACCCGCAAGCCCAAGCGCATTGGTTTGAAGCGTCTAAGGCGCAAAACCTTGATAAGTGGGTGCGTGTAGCAGATAAGGCGGTGAAGAAGTTTGGAACAAATTAAAAAGACGGTATCGGCGGCGGAAGAAGATCAAGTATCGCGAAAGCTGCTTGCGTGGCTGAACACGTTTCCTAATAAGCCGGTTGATTTGATTCGATTCGAATTTCTTCCCGCCGATACTCCGGCGATGGCGCTGTCTACGATTCAGGCGGCATACATCGTCAAGAAATACATTCTCGGCGGGTATCAGGCGGAATACCAATTCAAGGTTATTTACCGCATGAAGCCGGGGAACAGCATTGATAAAAGGCTTAAAGCTGACGAGCTGCTTAATGCTCTTGGGGACTGGGTGAACGGCAAGTCCCCCAACATCGGGGACGGGAAGCGCGTTGTCAGCATTGAGCCGACGACAAGATCGTCCTTGTTCGCGGTGTACGAAAACGGCGACGAGGATCATCAAATCCTTATGAAAATAAATTACGAGGTGAATGTATAATGGCAGATTTGGCGTTCAATACCCCGTCTGGACAGAATATTGACCGTGAAAAATTGGTCGCATATCTCAATACTGGGACGAGTTCCGCATCCCCTACGTGGTCTCCCATGGGAACTTACGTTGATGATTCCAGTATGGAATATGACTGGCAGACGGATTCCACGAAAGACATTCGCGGAATTACAAGAAATACTATGAAGAAGCCCGTTGTAACTCAGCCGTTCGATACTTCGAAGCTTGACGCTGGAGATCCTGCCATCGTCAAGATTTGGAATCTTGCGGTGAAGGAGCATAACGCGGCGGCGCTGGCAAGCCAAGAGATGCTGATCGTCCATGCCTATGCAGGAACGGAGAATACCGCAGTTTTTGCGGAAAGATATAGCGCTTGCATGATCGAACCGACAGGTCTCGGCGGCGAAGGCGGCGGGGTTCTCGGCTTGCCTATTAACGTCACATACGGCGGCACGCGAACTACTGGCACTGCGTCCATTTCCGGCGGCACTGTCACGTTTACAGAGGACTAAATCAAAGAGGGCTGGCATTTGTCAGCCCTTATTTCGGAGGTAAGTATGGAACTCAGTTTTGATTCCGGCGTAAAGGAATACACTATTCGAGGTGTAAACGGTGTTGTGACCGTGTATTTCAATCCTGCGGACGTAAATTTCGCAAAGAAAGCGTACCGCGTATTCAATGATCTGCGTAAAAAACAGGAAGAGAGAGTGGCAAAGCTCGATACAACCGAGCCGGGCGACGAACTTTTTGACATGGTGGATTCCATCGACAGGGAGATGCGCGATATCATCAATGATCTGTTCGGGCAGGATATCGCGGATACGCTTTTCGGGTCGGTGAACGCTTATTCCGCAGCAAACGGCGCTCCGGTATGGCAGAACTTTATGAATGCCATTATTGACCAGTTCGACGAAGCAACCAAGCGGGAGCAGGCGCTTGCTGATGAGAAAATCCGCAAGTACACCCAGAAGTACAAAAAATGATGTACGAACTTCCGACGTCGCTAAACATCTGCGGCGTTGAGTATGCTATCCGCTCGGACTATCGCGCAGCGCTGGACGTGCTTTCGGTGTTTGCTGCGGTCGATCTGGACAACGGTCAAAAGGTTCTTGCCGCACTGAATATTTTCTATCCCGATTTTTTACAAATGCCGGACGAGCATATTCCAGATGCTGTAAAGCAAATGACGTGGTTTCTCGACTGCGGCGACGACGGCGACAACAGGAAGCGCCCTAAACTGATGGATTGGGAACAAGACTTCCAATACATTGTGGCTCCTATCAACCGCGTTGTGGGACAGGAAGTGCGCGCAATTCCTTATTTTCACTGGTGGTCATTTGTATCTGCGTACTACGAAATCGGGGATTGCCTGTTTGCAAACATCGTGCGGATTCGTAGCTTGAAAGCAAAGGGGAAAACGCTTGACAAATCGGATCGAGAATTTTACCGCGAAAACAGACGGCTCGTTGATCTGAAAAAGCCGATGACGGAAGAAGAAAACGACACGATCAATGCGTGGTTGGGGAAAAAAACGCCCGATGCAAAATAGCATCGGGCGAGAGTGGTTACTTGTCTGCAATGAATGTAATTTCGTTTCCAGACCAAAAGTCGGGAGTAAAGCGAATTTCAATTTCTTTCCAGTCTTTGGGGACTTCGTATCCGACAACGCCGGTCATTTTCTTACCGGCAGCAATAGCTCCGTCCAACTGAGTTTTATCGGTTGTGATGCTGGCTGAAATGCTCAGATTTGTCGAGTAGTCATCAACATAGGCGTTGAACGATGCGATAGAACTAACGGCAATATCTTTATCCGACTGGTTATCAATGGAGAATTCGCAAAGCAGAAACACATTACCATCATCAGGCGTGTTGAACTGCGATCCATTGCTTTCGGTGCAGGAATCAAACTTTACGCTGATCCCATTTAACTCGGCGGTTTCTCCAACGCCAAACGTTTGGCTCTCCGATCCAGAATCATCGCCCATGCCGTTTAATGCGGCGGCGATTAGGCAAATGCCGAAAATAGCAATGATGATCCCTAACACTGGGTGGCGCTTTTTCTGTTTTGCTCCGCATTGCGGGCACGTTGATGCGGATTTCGCAATAGACGCGCCGCATACTTTACAAGTAGTCATCTTATCCATATTCATTCCTCCTATAGCCACGTTTTGTGGATATATTGATGATACCATGCAAAAAAACAAATAGCAAGTAGGTGATAGTTTTGGCAGATGGTGAAATCGTAATTGACGCTACAATCAGCGACAAAAAACTACACTCTGACCTGAACAAGGTTAAATCAAATATCGCGTCTTTGCAGAAAGAATTCAACAGGCTCGGCGGTCAGAAAACGCCGATGGAAGAGCAGCTTCGCACCATTGGCGCGGAGCTTGACAACGCAAAAGCGATCCTTGCGGAAATGCGCAGCGCCCCCAAAGGCACATACGAAAAAACGGACGTATCCGAACAGGCGGAGCGCGTTAGGCTGCTCCAAAGCGAATTCAACAAGACTGCTGGTGAGGTTGAAAAGCTGAATAGTAAGCTCACCAACACAAGTAAAAAAATCTCAGATGCAAAGACGCAGGCAGCAGACCTCGCGCAGCAGATTGAGGGCCGCAATAAAGGCGCTGGCATCCGTGCAGCGACAGAAGCAGCATCAAAGAGCATGGACAACTTTGGAAAACGCATTAGCTCAGTCGTTCGTAGTGCTCTTGTATTTACCGCTATCACTCAGGCGCTTGCCAAAGTGCGCGAGTGGGTGAAAAGCGTTGTGATGACCAACTCGGAAGCGAGGGAATCTATTGCGCAGCTGAAAGGCGCGTTGCTGACGCTGGCACAGCCGCTCGTAAGCATTGTTGTTCCTGCGTTTACAATGCTTGTGCGCGTAATCACGGCGGTTATCAATCAAATCTCCCGCCTTGTGGCGCTTATCTCCGGTAAAAGCGTCAAGGCATCTGCGAACGCTGCAAAGTCCCTGAACAAGGAGACCAAAGCTCTGAAGGGGACTGGCAGCGCTGCAAAAAAAGCGGCAAGCGACCTTGCGGCTTTCGATGAGATCAACCAGTTATCCGGCGATACCGCTGACAACGCGGGCGGCGGTGGCGTAAGCGCAGATGATATTACCCCAGATTTCAGCTATATGGACGATATCAGCGACAGGCTCAAAAAGATTGCTGATGCGGTCTTGCTGATCGCTGCGGGCCTTGCCTTGTGGAAAGTGGCAAGTGGGCTTCCCGGCGTGCTCGGCTCTATCCTTACAAAACTCAGCGGCATCCTCATTGCTGTTGGCGGGCTTATCCTTTTGTGGGATGGCTTATCGGATGCGTGGAACAACGGCGTGAACTGGAAGAATCTTCTTGAATCCCTTGCGGGCGTTGTTGCCCTTGCAGGGGGCCTTGCAATCACATTTGGCAAGGTCGGCGCGGGAATCGGGCTCGTCGTAAGCGGAGCTGCGCTAATTATCACGGCATTCAAGGATATCGTTACCAACGGTGCAAATTTGCAAAATACTCTGATGCTGATTTCTGGCATTGTAGCTACGGGGTTGGGCTTTTTCTTCTTGACTGGCAGCGTTATCCCTCTTGTTATTGCTGGCATCGCATCTGTAGTTACGGCGGCGCTTGCGCTTACAGGTAATTTGACAGAGTTTGCCAGAAACTTGAAAGATAATATCCTCGGTGGAATTATCCAATTTATCAAGGGCGTGTTCACGGGCAACTGGAAATCTGCGTGGGAAGGTGTCAAAAAAGTTTTCTCTGGCATCTGGAACAGCATTGTTATTATCGCCGAGAGCGCCATCAATGCCGTCATTAAAGGCTTGAACTGGCTGATTAGTAAAATCAATACGATCAAGTTTACTGTTCCGAGTTGGGTGCCTGGCGTTGGCGGCAAGAGCATTGGCGGGCATCTCTCGTCTCTCTCTGAGGTCAAGCTTCCCCGCCTTGCGACCGGCGCAGTCATTCCCCCGAACAAAGAATTTCTTGCCGTGCTGGGCGACCAGAAAAGCGGGACGAACATCGAAACGCCACTTGCAACGATGGTTGACGCATTTAAGCAGGCTATGGCGGAATCCGGCGGCACGACAACGGTCGTCATTCAGCTTGACGGCAAGGAGATCGCCCGCAGCACCGTAAAAAACATCAACAACATGACGCGCGCGGCGGGCAAGCCCGTGCTGCTGTACTAAGGAGGTTGGCATGGATATCCTTATTATCAACGGCACGGACTACTCCGACGCGATTGCCACAAAGGGCTATGGGTGGAGCCGCAACGACCTTGATAGCGACAACACGACCCGTACAAAGGACGGGAAAATGCGCCGCGACAAGATCACCACCAAGCGGAAACTAAGCTATACAACGCGCTCTATGCCTCGCGATAAGCTGGCAAAGCTCGATGATGACCTCAATAAGACAACGTGCACGGTCAAGTATCTTGACTTGCATGGCGTTAGAACCAGCACGTTTTACTGCTCTTCGATGGAATGCACGCTCGAGGAAGCGGCAGACGATAATGAGGTGTGGGGCGGCGCGACGTTTAATTTGATCGAGGTGTGATATGGGGCAGACGACAAGCGCACTTTGGGCTGATCTGCTCCACGCTCCCGGCACAGAACGCGAGTATAAATTCGACATTGCGGGCACGGAATATGGCAAAGACGCGGAAGTGTCGCATTCTGTCGAATCGCAGTTGTTTGAAGAATTCGGCATCGGCAACGCCTGCTGCGCGACATTGAAACTGGCACTGTATGCGGACAACGTACCGCGCGCCGCGACGATCAAGCGCTATCTCAGGCTTGTCAATGGTACACAGGCGACGGACTGGATTCCCAAAGGCGTGTTTTTCACTAACCGGCGTTCTTGCGACGGAGATTACTGGGAAATTGAAGCCTATGACGCTATGCGCAAGGCTGACGTTGTGTGGGGGCCTGACCAGTCCCTTACGTTTCCGATGACCATGCCCTCAGCTGTGAACATCTTTTGCCAGCTGATGGGCGTGGAATTGGACAGCCGTACCGTGCTGAATAGCTCGTATACCATCGACTACCCCGCAAATGATTACACCATCCGCAATGAGCTATGTTTCATCGCGGCAGCGCACGGCGGCAACTGGATTATTACCGACGCAGGAAAACTGCTGCTTATCCCGTTGCTGTCTATGCCTACCGAGACGAATTATCTTATTACGGAAGCGGGCAGCGCTATCATGTTTGGAGGGGTGAGGATCCTTGTCTGATAAATATTATGTCGGCGGCGACGTTACGAGCTTTTCCGACAATGGCAAGTACAAGCCCATCTCCCGCGTGACGCTGCTTGTGGACGACGAAAACAGCCTGACAGCAGGCGATGACACCGGCATGGAGATTGTCGCAAGCTGCCCGCACGCTACGCAGGCAATGGTAAATGCTTTACTGCAAACCATGAAAGGTTATCAGTATCAGGCATACGAAGCGGGCGCGGCAAACATCGACCCAGCGGCAGAGCTGGGCGACGGCGTGACGGTTGGTGGCATTTATTCGCCGCTGTCTAAACTCTCTGATGATGGGCGCGGATATGCGGGCATTTCTTCCCCCGGAGAAGCGGAGATGGAAGACGAATATCCGGCTGGGGGGTACATCGCACAGGAATTCAACCGTAAGATTGCCGAAACACGCTCAATTATCACCAAGACCAGCGAGGAGATCATGCTCAAGGTCGAGGGGATCGACGGCAAGTACACCGAGGTCAAAACCACGCTGGACGGCTTGACGGTGACAGACGCGAGCGGCACGACCAAGATCAACGGCAGCAGCATCAAGACGGACAATCTATACGTCGCTGCGGCGAACATTACCGGCACGCTGACGGCTGACCAAATCCAGACCGGCAGCATCCGCGTCGGCGACCTCAAGGACGGCTCGAACTACGCGACGAAGACCTATGTCGACAACAACGCAGGTCTGAGCGCAAGCGAGGTCAACAGCGCCATTGAGACGTACATCGACGAGACAAGCATCACGGCAGAAAAGCTCAGGGGCCGCACAGTTGAATTGTTAGCGAGCAGCAACCAAGCCATCGGCTCTATCGAACTTGCCTACACGACGACCGGCTACGGAATTGCCATCAACACGACGTATGGCGGCATCCAGCTCAATTCTGGCGGCAAGATTTATCTTTCTGCCTATGACGGCGCTTTTATTACGCTGAGCGACGTTGTATCTCTGGGCGGTGGCCCACTGCTGGTAGGCTCGAAAATGTACGGCTCAAAGCTCCCAAGTAACCCGCAGTACGGGCAGCTGTTCTTCCTCTTACAGTGAGGTGACGCATGGCACGATTTTACTGTACGCTCTCGCCTGTGGATGGAGACGGCACGAAACTCGAAGTCTACGCCAAATTTACAGGAGGCGCGGACGATTACAGCTATAAGCGCTCTATTGACGTGCGCGTTATTGGCGTCGGAACGTTTGAGTTTGATTCCGCCGAGACGGGCGGCGGCACGAGCACGTTTTCGGGCTATATCACAGGACTTTCCCCCGGCGAGGAATACGAGTGGGTCTGCAATCTCTACTACTGGAACGGCGATTGGACAGCCTCCGATTACAGCGACGAGGGCACAGCCACAACGTATAGCGACAGCTCAAGCACTGCCGTATACATCAACAATCAAGCATACACCCCATACATTTACACCAACGGTTGGAGCGCATACGATGCATACGTCTACACCGGCAGTTGGAACGTATCAGGATAGGAGTGACAACAATGGACAAGAACAAACTGCGTGAGCAAATCAACACCGCATACAACATGATTTCCGGTATCTACGTCAAGGGGCCTGAGGCCAAGTGCATGGCGCTGGCAATGCAGCTCCTCGAGAATGCTTTTGCCGAGCTGGACAAGCCGGACGCGCCTCTTGCGACGGAACCCGAAACGACCGCAGAGGATGAAGCCGCGCTCGTGGAAAGCGAGGTAGCCGATGGCTGATAAAGCAATAACCGACCTGACGCAAGCAACACAGATCACGGGCGAAGACCTTTTTGTGCTTGAGCAGAGCGGCGAGGCGAAGAAACTCAAAGGCTCGCAGGTCGTGCAGTACGCCAAGGACGCTGTTGCGGCGGAGGTGCAGGGCGTCAAGGAGTATGCGGACAACGCCAAGGCATCGGCTGATGCTGCGGCTGCCTCGGCAACAAAGGCCGCGACCGCTGCGCAGGGCATCGACGATAAGGTCGCGGCGGCGGATGCGTCTGCCAAAGCGGCGGCGGCTTCTGCGACGGCTGCGGCTGCATCGGCGACCGGCGTTGACGAGAAGGTGCAGGCCGCACAGACGGCGGCGGACAATGCCGCCAAGTCCGAAACAGCGGCGAAGAATGCACAGACCGCTGCCGCAAACGCGCAGAAAGCGGCAGAGAGTGCGCAGACCGGCGCGCAGACTGCCAAAACGGCGGCAGAATCGGCGCAGGAAGCCGCTGAGAGCGCAAAGGACGCGGCGGCGGATAGTTCGACCGCTGCGGGGCAGAAAGCCACACAGGCCGCTCAGAGCGCCGAGGACGCGGCTTCCGCCAAGTCTGCGGCGGAGACGGCAAAGACCGACGCACAGGCGGCGCGCGACGCCATTGTCAACATGATCGTCGATGCGGTCACGGTGGAGACCGGCAAGCCCGCCACAGTGGAAAAGTCCCTTGTGGATAACGTCTATAAGCTGGTCTTTGGCCTGCCGCGCGGCGACACTGGCGCTCCCGGCCCGCGTGGCGCGACCGGCAACGGCATTTCGGACATCGCGCTCAAGAGCGGCAACCACGCCCCTGGCACGAGCGACGTGTACACCATCACCCTGACGGACGGCACGACGTTTGACTTTGCGGTCTACAACGGAGCCAACGGCGCGGGCGCTGGCGATATGCTCGCCTCCATCTACGACCCGCAGGGCAAGCGGACGGACGTGTACAAGTACGTCGACGACGAAATTGCAAAGATCCCCACGCCGGATGTATCTGCGCAAATCAAGGCGCACAACGAAAGCGAGACAGCGCATCCCGATATCCGCAATGCCATCCCGACAAAGACCTCGCAGCTCGACAACGACAGCGGCTTTTTGACGCAGCATCAGGACATTTCCGGCAAGCTCGACAAGACCGGCGACGGCAGCAACGTCACGGCGGCGTTCTCGGCGGCGAGCACGCGGACAAACATTGCGACGGGCGAAAAGCTCTCCGTGCTGTTTGGGAAGGTTGCAAAGTGGTTCGCCGACCTCGGCAGTTTGGCATTTAAGAGCAAGGTCGCCAAGATCGACCTTGCAGAGGATGTGCAGACGAGTTTGGGCAAAGCTGATAGTGCTTTGCAGAGCTACACGGAGAGCGACCCGACCGTGCCCGAGTGGGCAAAGACGCCGACCAAGCCGAGTTACACGGCCTCTGAGGTGGGCGCGCTTCCAGACACGACGGTCATCCCGTCCGTCCCCTCCACCACCTCCCTCCTCAAGGGCAATGGCTCGGGCGGGCTGGTGGCGGCGACCCCTGAGACGGACTACGCCTCGCCCGTGTTCATGCGCAAGGTGACGCTGACCACGGCTGGCTGGAATTCCAGCACCAAGCAGCAGAGCGTGACCGTGACGGGCGTGCTGGCTGACACGACGGCGCAGTGCATCTATCCCGCGCCGGTTGACACGTCGTATGATTCCGCGTGGAACAGCTGCGGCGTGCTGTGCGTGGCGCAGGCTGCAAATTCTCTGACATTCCAGTGCAGCGAGGTCCCGACGAGCGCCATCGAGGTCTATGTGACGGTCATCACACTGAGCTATAAGGGGTGAAAGGGATGATCTTTAACAGGCCGAGACGGCGGGAGAAGAAGCGGCTGACGTGGTATTTTGATAGTAAACTCAGTGTGGCATCAAAGGAATTCAGTGTTAATTTCAGATCGGCGACCAGTAATCGGTTATACCATAGAATCCAAGCGCAACCTCTCGTTATGGTCTACACATACAGCGGGGGAGGAAAAGACCAAGTGTATATGATGGGAAAGTGGAGGAACGAAACCGATCGCACCATCACATTCGAAGAAGAACCAACCGGCGATTTGCTGGCTTTCCTCGAAGCCAACGCTACGCCGCAGTGACAGAAAGGAGCAACACATGAACAACATCCGAAACGCCCTCAGATATATATATATATATATATCGGTTGAACCTTGCGAAAGCGGGGTGGGCGTATGATCGTCAACCCCGTGAGGTATGGAGGTGGAAGCGCACCAAAGCAAGTGTCAGTAAGCGGATTCGGATATGTCACTTACTGCTGGTACATGCAAAATGGGAAATGTGTAACGGTAAGCAACGGTACAAGCGGCCCAATTTTGGTAGATGCTGGGACCATCTTCGCGTTGATCGTATCGAACGAAAAGTATCCAACCAACGCAATAAGTCTACGTTACTCCAAGAACTTGCAGGTTTTACGAGCAGTCGACGCCTGACCTCTAAGGAGGTGGCGGCATGATCTTCAATCCGAATGTCATGGCCGCTGCGGGCGGCGGTGGTGGCGCTGTGGTCGGAACGTATGTAGGCAATGCACCAGAAGAACAAGGGGGAACGTTCGAGCAGAGAATTGAGTGCAACTTTACTGTCGGTGCAGTAATTTTTGGCGGAATTCGGACCGACATAAACTCATCTCTTGATCGTAACGAAGTATTTACATCGGACATGCAAAATCTTGAGTACATCAGTTTCGACGGAACCGGATTTATCGTGAAGGGAACGAATTCGTACTCCCGGAGAGACCAAAAATGGAGTTATTTCGGGCTAAACCGTCCCGATATCAGATACTACTACATCGTAATCCCCAAAGCATAAACACCTTTTACAACAAAGGAGGCCAACATGGCAGAATTTATCAAAGTGGGCGGCGTCGAGTATCCTGCGACGCTGATCTACAACTACAAAGACCGCAACTGGGATATGCGCGAGAGCGTGGCGGTGCATCTCACCATGCCCTACGCGCAGGCGGCGGCGCTGCTGACCACGGGTACACCGTGGAGCAACGTCTTCCGCGAGACGGTGGACAAGCTGGACAACGACGGAAATCCCACGGGCCAGACCGAGGAAGTCGTGACCGAGGAGGACATGAGCGCGTACAGCCTCGCGGGCGAGATCACGGACTACCGCGACGGCACGGTGTCTATCAAGATGGGCAAGCCCACGGAGGCGGAGAACGCCGTCGGCGCGATGGTCGCCCTCACGGGCGAGGTCGTGACCGTGGAGCGCGCGGCAGAGCTTCGGCCGGTCATCGAGGCGGCGGCAGTGAGCCTGCCGGACAGCGAGGCGGCTGCGGCGGTCGAGCTGTTCCCCGCATGGACATATCCCGTCAGCTACGTTGTGGGCAACCGCGTAAGCGACGGCGGCAAGCTCTACAAGTGCCAGCAGGCGCACACCTCGCAGGAGGGATGGAAGCCGAGCGCAACGCCTGCGCTGTGGGTCGTGATCGACGTTGCCCACGCGGGCACGCAGGATGACCCCATCCTCGCAAGCCGCGGCATGGAGTACGAATACGGCAAATACTACCTCGACAGCGAGGACGGCAAGACGTACCTCTGCGAGCGTACCGGCGAGGCCGCGGGCGGGAAGATCACGCTGCAATATCTGCCGCATGAGCTCATCGGCAACTATTTCAAGGCGGTGTAATACGCCGCAGAAAGGGAGCGGGATATGGAAGATTTGGCAAGGTTCGCGTCGGTGTGCTCGGAGATCACGGTTATTCTCGGCGCGCTGGCGCTGCTCATCAAGCCGCTGCGCAACAAAGTCCTTGGCTTTGACAAGCTGACGGACGCGCTCAAATGCGAGCTGCGGCACGACATGCTGCATACATACTACCGGCACAGAGAGGATAAATTTATCCGGCAATACGAGCTTGAGGATTTTTTGTACCTCTACAGGGGCTATAAGGCGCTGGGCGGCAACAGCTTTATTGACAAAATCAAATCTGAGATCGACGAGTGGGAGGTCAGGACGTGAAGCGCCTTATCAAAAAGGCATCGAAATTGCGAACGAGAAACATCATTTTGATTATCGTTGGCATTTTTATCGCCGCTTTTGTGATCTACACGGTCATCTTTTACAGCATTAAGGGGTGGCAGTGGGACAACATTTTCCCATATCTGCTGGGTACGGGCGGCATCATTGAGGCCTTTACCGGGCTTCTGACACTGGCGGAAATTATCGTTGGAAAACGAAAGGAGAAGAAAAATGAAATTTGAAATGAGTAACAAGGTGTACGATGTGCTCAAGTGGCTGGTGCTGATCGTGTTGCCCGCGTGTTCTGGTCTGTACGCCGCACTGGCGGGCGTTTGGGGCTGGGGCTACGTCGAGCAGGTGACGACCACCATCAGTGCTGTGGCGCTGTTTATCGGCGCGCTCATCGGCGTGTCGACGTCCAGCTACAACAAAAGCAAGGACGAGGACGGCAAGGGTGACGGCAATGTATCACAGTAGGGACATTGCTGACCTGCGGGCGGACGTGCGCGCAAATTGCGTCATCTTCCTCGACCTCTGCAAGGAGGCGGGGCTGCCGGTTCTGGTGACGGAGACGGTGCGAGATGACGAGTATCAGCGCTATCTTGCGCGCATGGGATACGCGGCGAAAAACGCAACGCGCCCGACGTTTCACAGCGTCAAGGCTGGCTTGGCCTTTGACATCTGCAAAAACGTCAAGGGGCATGAGTACGACGATCCGTCGTTCTTTGCCCGCTGCGGGCAGATCGGCAAGCAGATTGGCTTTTCGTGGGGCGGCGACTGGAAAAAATTCCCGGACAAGCCCCACTTCCAGTGGGACGATCACGGGAGATACGGAGGGAGTTCTATCTTGACGGGGCACTACCCGCCGGAAATGGAGGACTACATGGATCAGGCAACATTCAACAAGATGATGGACGCATATTTGGCGCAGCTCGGCACCAAGCCCGTCTCTTCGTGGGCGGCAAAGGACTGGGCGGCGGCAAAGGCTGCGGGCATCACGGACGGCAGCGCCCCGCAGGGGCTTATCACACGGCAGGAAGCCGTGACAATGATCCAGAGAGCGGCAAAATAACGGTGCCCGATTTGGGCACGGGAAGGAGCACGGACGGCGAAAGCCCCCTCTGCAAGTCCAGCAATTAAGCATGGACGGAACACACAGAGCAATCCGAGCAAAGCTATCCTCTATGGCCCCCAAGCGGGCCGTGGCGTATATCCTGTCTTTTGAGCTGCCAGCGGACGAGGCGGCATGTATTATCGAGTGCGACGTGCGGCGCAAAAGCTACGCGCAAGTGTGCGACGCGCTGCACCTGTCGCCGGAGGCGGTCAACCGCTGCCGCAGGCGGGCATACAAAAAAATCGCAGACGGGCAAAGAGAGCACCGAGGTTGATCGGTGCTCTCTTTTTCTGCTTATATAAGGTCTTTGGGATTCACGCCGAGAACGTCGGCAATGGCGATCAGGTTTCTGGCGGTTAGGTTGCCGGCATCGGCGTCGCCCATTTCCACGCGCTGAATCTGGCGGCGGTTCACGCCGGATTTAATGGAGAGGTCGGTCTGCGTGAGGCCTGACATGCGGCGCGACCATTCGAGTTTTGAAATCGGTCGGTTATGGCAGTCGCGCCCGTAATTGACCAACGAACAGGTAGTGCAATTGCTTTCTGCAAACTGGCAGTCTGGATATTTCTTCCCCATAGTCCACCTCAAGCGTCAAGCTCTTCCGCGCCGCCGTTACCGGCGTCAACCAGATCGACAATCTCGCGAAGACAAGCAGCGGGGTTTTCTTCGCCACCCTCCCAGCCGTCCGCAATGGGGTCACTGCCATCTTTGAGAGCAGCCAGCGTGTCGAGCACGAGGCCGCGATCAAAGTCACTCAGATAATAAACGCATTCGCCGTCTTCGTTCAAAATGGCAAGATGCAGGCCGCCAGCGTTGTCTTCAAACATTCGATACGTGTACTTCATGGCTATTTCCTCCTAAGAGTTTTCCTCTTGTTTATGGCCCTATTGTACGCTAATATTAGCGCCCAGTCAAGAGTTTTTTTGAAATTTGGCAAAATATTTTTTGACCAAATAATGACCAAACGATGACCATCTGGGGGGAGCGATCCACGGTATGATTGAGACAACAAAAGGAGGTGCGGCGATGTACGAACGACTTTTAGCTTGTGGATTTACCGAGCAAATGGCGATGGACATTCTCGCGCTTTTTCCTGACCCTGACGAGCTGAGAACATACGTCTACTTTGCGGAGATGTTCCATGTATAGCTACTTTAATCCCAACCCCGCGGGGCGGAATGTATCAGATTGCACCGTGCGCGCGATCTGCAAGGCGACGAGAAAGGACTGGGGCGAGGTTTATTTGGCTCTGTGTATACAGGGGTACTTAGACGGCGATCTCCCCAATGCAAACGCCTGTTGGGGCGCGTATCTGCGGGCTTTGGGCTACCGGAGATACATCATGCCGGACACCTGCCCGGATTGCTACACGGTTGGTAGATTTGCCGATGATCACCCACGCGGGACGTATATTCTCGCGCTCTCTGGACATGTAGTGTGCGTGCAAGACGGCGTGATCTATGACAGTTGGAACAGCGAGAACGAAATCCCGCTTTATTACTGGGTCAAAGAAACGGAGGAATGAACATGGCATATCCCTATTTCAATCCCTATTATCCGCAGCCGATGCCGGACAACCTCATGCAGATGCGACAGATGCAGCAACCACAGATGCAGCCCATGCAGCAGCCCATGTCGCAGCCAGTGCAACAGAACCCTATCGCACAGGGCGGCGTGCAGTGGGTAAGCGGCGAACAGGAGGCGAGAGGCTATCTCATCGCGCCCAACTCTGCTGTGGCGCTGTGGGATTCTACCGCGCCGACTGTGTATCTCAAGCAGGCGGATGCAAGTGGGAAGCCGACGCTTAAAATTTACGATCTTGTAGAGCGCGCAGAAACGCCCCGCACAGCGCCGCAGGAAAAGAGCGTGGAATTTGTCACCCGTAAAGAGTTTGACGCTCTGGCAGCGCTTGTGGGCGAAATAAAGGGCAAGAAAAAGCGCAAGGTTGAGGAGGACGAGGATGATGAGTAATCCTTTTTTTGGCGCTCTTGGTGGCGGGAACGGCTTTTTTCAGATGATGCAACAGTTTCAACAGTTTAGGGCAAATTTTCAGGGTGACCCCAAAGCGGAAGTCGAAAAGCTTTTGCAATCTGGCGCTATGAGCCAGCAGAAGTTAAACCAACTTCAATCTATGGCAAAGCAGTTTGAACCCTTATTCCACTAATCTTATCGTGGCCACGATTTGATAAATAAAAATTTTTCAAAGGAGTGATACTATGTCTCTTTCCGACGGTGCTCCCATGATGACTATGCCGGTCGCGCCCGCGAACAACTACGGCGGCGGCATGGGCATGTGGGGCGAAAACTGGATCTGGATTATCGTTCTTTTCCTTTTCGGCTGGGGTCGCAACGGTTTTGGCAACGGCAACAGCAATGGCGGCGGCGTGGTCGACGGCTACGTGCTGACCTCTGATTTTGCCAATGTCGAGCGCAAGATCGACAGTGTAA
>OIYG01001063.1_pt1 | contig 22477 bp, 19 predicted proteins | sample 1587861 | NCBI WGS metagenome assembly OIYG01 (sample SAMN03283272) | human gut metagenome | biome: human-associated habitat; material: feces | host: Homo sapiens | place: Peru | collected 2012 | reverse complement strand
TAGAGATATGGAATCTTCAAGACAAGTATGGAGTTCTATAAATGGTTATCCAGGAGATTTTAATTATCGCGAATTTTACAGAGATATTGGCTATGATGCTCCTTACGATTATATTAAACCTTATATTTCTCATGATGGTGTTAGAGTGCATACTGGAATTAAATATCACAGAATTACTGGAAAAAGTGAAGAAAAAGATATTTACAACATTCAATGGGCAAAAGACTCTTGTGAAAAACAAGCAGGACACTTCTTAGACTGTAGAAAAGAGCAAATAAATATGGCTGCATCTTTTATGGATAAGCCCCCTATTATACTTTGCCCTTATGATGCTGAACTTTATGGTCACTGGTGGTATGAAGGTCCAGATTGGCTATATACATTATTCAAAAAGATTTATTATGATAAATGTGATTTTGATTTAATTACACCTAGCGAATACATAGATAAATATCCTAGTATGCAGGTAGCTACTCCTTGTAGATCTAGCTGGGGTGCAAACGGTTATAGCGAAGTTTGGTTAAACTCTAGTAACGACTATGTTCATAGACATTTGCACGTTGCTGGTGACAGAATGGTAGAACTTGCAAATTTATATCCAAGTGCAGAAGCTGGTTCTTCTCTAGAAAAAGCATTAAATCAATGTGCAAGAGAACTTTTATTAGCACAAAGTAGTGACTGGCTATTTATCATTACCAATGGAACTATGGTTGACTATGCCAAAAAAAGAATAAAAGACCATATAGGAAGATTTACAAAAATTTATTATCAAATTAAAAACAATGAAATTGATGAGAAATTCATTAAAGAAATAAATGAGGTTGATTGCATCTTCCCTGAAATTGATTATAAAATTTATTTGTAATATAAAGACTGAAAATTTAAAATTTTCAGTCTTTACTTTATTATTGCCATTAATATATTTGATATAAATAATAATATTTTCAATGTATTTTTTTATTTTCTTGACTTTTTATGTACGTGCGTACATAATATTATTATGGAACACGAACTAACCCAAAAACAACAAGAATTTTTCGACATTTTAAAAGAAAGATATTCCTCTTTTTCCCTACCAAGCTATGAAAAAATCAAAAATGCCCTTGGATATAAATCAAAAAATTCTGTTAAACAATATATTGAAGCCCTAAAACAGGCTAATTTAATCCATTCAATTGACGGAAATCTTTATATTAACCCAGATAAATTCGGCGCAAAACTTGTTTTTAGCTCTGTTAAAGCTGGTTTTGCTTCAATTATGGATGATAAAATTGAAGATAGAATTTCTTTTGATAAAATTTTAGATGTAAATTCGCCTTCTACTTTTGTTTTCAAAGTTTCAGGCGATTCAATGTGCGAAGTTGGAATTTTAGATGGAGATTATATCGTCATTAAAAAAACTCCAAACGCAAGAATAGGTGAAATTGTGCTTGCTTCAGTTGATAATGAATTCACCCTTAAAACCTATAAAAAAGATTCAAAAGGGGTCTATCTTCAACCTGAAAATAAAAATTATCCGATAATTAGACCCATAAACACCCTTACAATTTTTGGCGTTGCCATTGGAAACGTTAGGAAAATCTAGCCTATGAAAAGAGTTATCGCCCTTGTTGATTGCAACAATTTTTTTGTTTCTTGTGAAAGACTTTTAAAACCAGAATTAATAGGTAAGCCCGTTTGCGTTTTATCAAACAATGATGGCTGTGTTGTTTCTCGCTCTAATGAAGCAAAAAGACTTGGGGTTGAAATGGGCGCACCTTATTTTATAGCCAAAAATCAATTTAAAAAAGTTGTTTTTTTATCGGGAAATTTGCCATTTTATTGTGAAATTTCTAAAAGAGTTATGGATAAACTTCTTGATTTTACTCCCGATGTTGAAATTTATTCAATTGATGAAGCTTTTTTAGATTTAACAGGTTTAAGAAAAACTTTTAATTGCCCTTATGAAGAAATTGTTGAAAAAATAGTTAAAGACATAAAAAATGAAATAGGAATTGATGTTTCTGTTGGCTTATCTTATTCTAAAACCCTTGCAAAACTGGCAAACGACAAAGCAAAAAATCTTCAAAAAATTAAAATAGATAAAAAAACATATAAAATCGGTTTTAGAAAAATCGAAGAAGAATTAAAATCTACCTTAATAAGTGAAGTTTGGGGAGTTGGAAGAAATACAACTGCATTTTTAAAAAAATATTTAATTCAAAGCGCTTGGGACTTTGTTTCTCAGCAAGATTTTTGGATTAAGAAAAACCTAGGTAAAACAGGGCTAGAATTAAAACAAGAGCTTTTAGGCGAAATTGTTAGCCCTGTCGATAATAAGCCAAATGCGCCAAAAAGCGTTTCAAGAAGTGAAAGTTTTAAAGAATTTCAAACAGATAAAAATTATATCCAAAAAGAATTAAACCACCATATCCACAGGGTTTGCAAAAAATTAAGAAAAGAACAACTTGCAACTTCTTGTATTGCAATTTTTCTTAAAACTAAAGATTTTTTTGTTTCTGATATGAAAATCAATTTATTAAAAGCAACAAATTCAGAATTTGAACTTATAAACAGCGCAAAAGATATGCTAGACAAGCTCTTTATTCCTAACACAATTTATCGCTCTGTTGGTTTTTGCGCTATGAAATTAACAAATTCTAATATAAGTCAAATTTCTCTTTTTGATGAAAATTTTGAAGAAAAAAATAATCTTTCTAAAACTTGGGATAAATTAGAAGATAAATTTGGCAAAGGCATTTTAAAACTTGGTTTGGGTGAAAAATAACTGCCCAAGGCTTGGGCAGTTATTACCTTAAACAGATGTTTTTAATCTGTTCGGGTAAACTCCTATATAGTTTTCCATCTTTGTTTATTGCAACAACCTTAACAGTTGCTTCAATATACGTCTTTTGTGTGTTTTTATCAAGAATTTTTTGATAAAAAGTTATGTAAAATCTGCCATGTTCAACAATATCTGTTTCGATAATTATTTCATCATCAAGTTTTGCAGAATTTTTATATTTAATTTCTAGCTCGGTGACAGGTAAGACAATATCTTTTTCAACAAGTTCAGAAAGTTTATATCCTCTTTCTTCACAAAGCAAAACACGCCCCATTTCAAGCCATCTCAAATAATTTCCATGCCAAACAACACCATAAGCATCTGTATCTGAATAAAAAACTTTTTGAGAAAAAGCATGTTTCATAGGTCTATTTTAGCACAAACAAAATATATTTACTCTTTTTTATTTTATTGTTAAAATAATTTTATGTTTGAAGTAAAAGTAGAAACAAATTTTTCCGCAGCGCACCATTTACTTAACTACAAAGGTAAATGCGAAAACATGCACGGTCACAACTGGAAAGTTGAAGTTTACGCACGTGGCGAAAACCTTGATAAATCAAACATTCTTGTTGATTTTAAAGTTTTAAAAAAATGCGTAAATAACATTATGGAATATCTTGACCACAAAGACCTTAATGAGCTTGAAGAATTTAAAAACGAAAGCCCGAGTTCTGAATTTATTGCAAAATTTATCTACTACAAAGCAAAAGAAGAAATAAATTCAATTTATCGTGTTGACGTTTGGGAAACCCCAACTTCAAGAGCAAGCTACAGAGAATTAGAGGATTAAAATGCACACATTACAAGCCGTTATTACGGGCGCTATTCAGGGCTTAAGCGAATTTTTGCCTGTTTCAAGTTCTGCTCATATTGTTTTTTCAAATGAACTTTATGAAATTATTACAAAAACCAAACTTGCGGTTGATTCTGTTAATCAAGAAGAAATTTTCTTTGATATAATGGTGCATTTAGCGACACTTTTTGCGGTTGTTATTTACTTTTTTAAAGATTTAAAAAACATTTTTTCTAATTTCTTTAAAGCCTTAAAAGAAAAAGATTATAAAAACGATAATTTTAAACTAGTTAATTATATAGCGCTTGCTACAATTATTACAGGTGTTATCGGGCTTTTAATTAAAAATAAAGTTGAACAATTAATTCAAAACCCAGAGTTAATTTGCATTTTTCTTTTTGGTACAGGCATGATTTTACTTTACAGCGAAAGAAAATACAAAGGAAGTGAAAAAATCGACCTTAAAAAGACAATTTTAATTGCAATTGCTCAAGGCTTAGCAGTTTTCCCAGGGTTTTCAAGAAGTGGTTTAACTATTTCAACGGCACTTTTTCAAGGAATGGATAGGGTTGAAGCTGCAAGATTTTCTTTTTTAATGAGTATTCCTGTTATTTTACTTGCTTCTTTAATTTATCCTTTAATTGAGCTTGATTTCACTCAAATTGCAACTTTTAACTTAAAAGCAATCATCCTTGGCTTTTTAACCTCTTTTGTTGTTGGATATTTTTGTATTAAATATTTTATGCAACTTTTGGGAAAAATCAGCCTAAAGAGCTTTGGATATTATTGTTTAGCTATTTCATTAATTATGTTTTTTGTATTTCAACTCTGCCATCATGCTTAATTGAAAGTTTTTCTTTATCAGGCATTTTTGATAAATAGCTCATCATTGTTCTATCTTTATCATAATCAAAAGTTTCAACAGGAAACTCCGGCGCAAGTTCCGGTGTTTCGCCGCCTTCTTTTTTAGCGGTAAATTCATCATAAGCAGCACTATAAGTAATGTCTTGAGATGGATTATTTATATCTACAGGAGTTTTATTGTTGTTTTTATCAATTATATTGAAATCAACTAAATCGCCTTTATCAGTAATTGTATAAGTAAAGCCGCTGCCGATTAAAAGCCCCGGAACACCGTCAGGGTCTGTCATTGTTTTCTTAGCAGCATTTTTAACCGCTTCAACTAATTGTTTTTGAGTTAATTTTGTTTTAATTAATTTATTTTTCATTGGCGCAGATTCAGTAATATCGTTTTCTGTAATAGTGCCAATTTGAGGAACTTTTCTTATGTTTGCAGAATTGATTATAGCAATATCTGTACCTAATTCATTTTTCATTGAATCTGCCATAACTTCAATCCAGCCATGAGGTTCAATTCTTCTATTTTCAGGCATTGGGTCAACTTCATCTAAAACCCCAACCTTAGGGCTTTCACCTAATTTTAATTTTTTAAGATATTCAACCACGGGGCTTTTTGTTAAAGAAACACTTTGATGAAGTTTGTTGTTTATTTGAACAAGTTTTCCATCGTCATCAAAATCAACATCAAGAGTGCCGTAATATTTAGCATTTTCACCTGCTTGAACAATTACAACAGGTTCATTTGATTTTGATTGAACAACGTTTTCACCTTCAGTTGCGCCATTTACAACACTATGAGTGTGACCACCAACAATAATGTCAATGCCATCAAGATTTTTAGCTAAATTTTTATCTTGATCATAGCCAGCGTGGGATAATAAAATTATTCTGTTAATACCTTGTTTTTTAAACTCATCAATTTGATTTTGTAAGGCTTTTACGGTATTATCAAAATCCATTACTTCAATACCTTTTTGAGAATCAGCTTTTGTACAGGTTTTGATATCCATAGGCATAGTGCCTAAAATACCATATTTTACGCCATTTTTTTCAATTATTTTTGACTTTTGGACAAATTCATCCATAGGAGAATCTTTTTCAAAAGTTGCATTTGTTGCAATAAATGGAATTCTTATATCTTCAATAGTTTCTTCAAAACATTCCCCATTTCCGCCATCGGTTTCATGGTTTCCAACAGCAGAAGCGTCTGTTTGCATTTCATTTTGCATTAAATCAAACACAAATTCGTTTTTCTTTCCGTCCCCACCTGAAACATTATCGCCTGCAGAAAATACAAAATTTGCAACATCAGAATTTTCTTTTTTAAATTCTTTAGCCGCTTTTGCAATACCCATAATTTGATCAGTGTGACCGTGGACATCATTATAATAATATATCTTCAATTTATTTTGAGGATTAATGTTCAACATGTTGCTTTTAAAGCCATCTAAAGAAGGGCAAAAATCCTTAAAAGGAGAATCGCTTGAAGTTTTAGATGTCGTCTGTTGTTGAATTTGAGGCTGACTATTAGCCTTAACATCAGATTGATTACTAGTAAAACCTACTTGATTTTTTGAATAATTTTTATTTAATTTTAATTGATTAATATTTAACATACCGCTATAAAACCTCTGAATAAAAAAAATTGCCATAATTGTTAAGATATTTAATATAATAAGTTGATTTAATTTTCTCTCAATTTAATTATACTTTATACATTAGAATTGGGGAAGATAAATGTCTGTTAATTCAAAAAAAATATCAAAACAAAAATCAAATGCAGCCCTAGAGGTTGTAAAACCAGTTAAAACAAAGCCATATAATGACATTGACTTAAACAATTGGAAATTATATGAAAATATTAAAACAGGAACTTGGTGGGAATTTTCTTCAAGAGATAAATCAAGAGGACATTCTTATGATTACCATGGAAATTATATTCCACAAATCGCAACACAACTTTTTGAAAGATATACAAAAAAAGATGATATTATTTTAGATTTATTTTTTGGTTCAGGTACATCAGGTATTGAAGCTAAAAATATGAATAGAAGATGTATCGGGGTTGAATTAAAACAAGAAATGGTGGATTATGTTTCATCTAAATTCAGCCCAAAAGAGCTTGTTGTTGATGTTAATATAATTCAAGGCGACAGCGCCAATAAAAAAACAATGCTTAAAGTTCAAGACAGACTTGAAATTATGGGCAGAAAAAATGCACAGTTCCTTGTTTTACATCCACCTTATGACGATATTATTAAATTTTCAGATAAAAAAGAAGATTTATCTAACTGTGCTACAACAGAAGAATTTTATGAACTTTTTAAACAAGTTGCAAAAAATGGTTATGATATGCTTGAACAAAATCGCTTTGCAGCTTTAATTATTGGTGATAAATATGCTAATAGCAGATACATAAGCCTTGGGTTTGAATGTCAAAGAAGAATGGAAGAACTTGGCTTTGTAACAAAAGCGGTAATTGTTAAAAATATCACAGGAAACGAAAAAGCAAAAGGCAGAACTGCAAACCTTTGGAGATATAGAGCGCTTTCTGGTGGTTTTAATATTTTTGAACATGAATATATTATGATTTTTCAAAAAACAAAATTAAAGAAAATCAAAACAAAACCAAAAGACTAAAATTAAAGACAATATAAGAGAATAATATGGCTATACAACTAATTGTATAGCCTCTTTTTAGATTAGAGAATTATAGAGATTTTAAATTTAATTTAATTTTTAGGGGCTTTTTTAATTCCTTTTACAAATAAAACCAAAGGAATTATTACTATACAAGCAATTGCACAAATTTCAAAAGTATCTCTAAAAGCGCCCATATTTGCTTGTTGCAACATTTGCTTATACATCATCGTTTGCGCCATATAATTAGCCGAAATTGAATCTGTCATAGATGAAAACGCCCCTTGATAATATTGCACTCTTTCTAAGAAATTATCGTTTAGCATTGTTAAATTATCAACCAGAAAACTTTGATGTGCTTGCGCTTTTCTAGATAACAGGGTTGTAACTATTGAAGTACCAATTGCGCCTCCAAGGTTTTTTAAAAGATTTTGAACCCCGCTGGCATTAGTCATTTGCGTATTAGATAATGTCATGGTTGATAATGTAATAATAGGAATCATACTCATTACCATACCAACCCCCATAACAAAGTTAGGGATTGCAATATTAATTGTTGCAATTTGAAGATTTAATTCGCAAAGTGCAAAACTAGATAAACCTAAAAGCCCTAAGCCAATCATAACAAGAAGTTTTGCATTTATTTTACTTCCAATTGTACCTATAAATATAACGGTTGTAAGCGCACCAATCCCCCTTGGCATCATAGCAAGTCCTGATAAATAAGCGTCATAACCCATTAAACCTTGTAAAAATTGCGGCAAAATCGCTAATGAAGCTAATAATACCCCTTGCATTACAATTTGAACAAATGTACCCAATGAAAAATTGGCGTCTTTAAATACTTTTAAATCAATTAAAGAATCTTTTCTTGTTGATTGAACATAGAAGAATAACACGGCAAACAATACTGCAAAAAATGTCATCCAACAAACCCAAGTGCTACCAAACCAATCAGCGTCGTTACCTTTATCAAGAACAACTTGCATACAAGTTAACCAACCGATTAACATAAAGAAACCTAATTTATCAATTTTAACATTCTCTTGTTTTCTAGCGTAAGGCGGATCTTCGATATATTTTTTAGATAAAACAACAGCTAAAATACCAACAGGAATGTTGATAAAATAAATAAAAGGCCAAGACCAATTTGTTGTAATCCAGCCCCCTAAAACAGGTCCGATAATTGGCGCTATTACTACAACCAAGCCAAATAAAGCCATTGATTGCGCTCTTTTTTCAACAGGGAAAAGTTCAAGCATAATTGCTTGAGATAATGGCAATAAGCCACCACCCCCAAAACCTTGCAGAATACGCATTATAACCATTTCAGGTAAAGAACGAGATGTTCCACAAAGAAATGAAGCGACCGTAAAAAGAATTATGCTTAAAATAAAGAAATTTTTTCTACCCATTAATTTACAAAAGAAATCAACGGAAGGAATTGCAATCCCCGAGGCAATTAAATAACTTGTTAAAACCCAAGTACTTTCTTGCCTAGAAACAGAAAAGCTACCAGCCATATAAGGTAGGGCAACGTTTGCAATAGTTTCATCTAATACAAACATAAATGCCGCAACCATCAATGGAACACAAATTACCCAAGGGTTATACTTTGGCACCCATGCCACTTGTTCATTTGCCACTTTTTTAAACCCCTATTTAACCCTTACTTTAGGTACCACGCTCATACCAGAAACAATGTTATATTGATTTTTGTCAATAGGTTCATCGAAAACAATTTTAACAGGTATTCTTTGAACGATTTTTACAAAAGAACCAACAGCGTTTTCTGGTGGAAATAAGCTAGATTTAGCACCTGAAGCTCTTTGAATTGAATCTATGTGACCTTTAAATTTCTTATTTTTATAAGCGTCAACCTTAATTGTAACTTCTTGCCCAGGGCGCATTAAGCCAACTTGATTTTCTTTAAAATTCGCAACAATCCAAACTTTATCCGGCACAATTGCAAACAATGGTCCGCCTTGTGAAACATAAGAACCTTTTTCAATTCTTCTGTTTGTAACAACACCTGTATTAGGTGCAATTACATTTGTATATTCAAGGTTTAATTTTGCTTGCTTCATAGTTGCTTCTAAAGATTTTAAATCAGCGTCTGCAACATTTTGCCCATTTGAAAAAATATCTTCTTTTGCTTTTGTTTGACGAGCAGAAACAGAATCATAATTTGTTTGAGCTTTGTCTAAAACTTGTTTTGAAACAGCACCTTGTTGATATAATGTTTTATATCTTTCAAGGTCTATTTTAGCTAGATTAATTTCTGAATCAACCGCTTTTAGGGTTGCTTTTGCATTTTTTTGATTTAAAAGCGCTTTTTGATAATTTGCTTTTGCTTGATTATATTTTTCAATATAAATTTCATCATCAATTTTTGCTACAAGATCACCTTTTTTAACTTCCATATTATCTTGAACATAGCTTTCAACAATATGACCAGAAACCTTTGGTGTTACCTGAATTATATCTGCTTCAACATAAGCGTCATCAGTTGATTGAAAATGACTTTCATGGAAAAAATATCCGCCAGCTAAAATTGAAACAACAATAGCCAAAGGAATGAAAATTTTTCTTTTTTTTGGTCGTTTTATTTCTTTTTGTTCTTCTTTTTGTTCAGTTGTATTATTTTCTTGTGACATTTTTATCTCCTATATATTTGTTTTTAAAGCCTCTTGAACAGTTTTTCTAAAGTTATGCAGCGTTGCTTTCACTTCTTCTAATTCCGATTCTTGAAATTTTGAATAGATATGATTAACAACAGGAATAACTTTTTTATAAGCACTTTCTAAAAGTTCTCTACCTTTATCAGTTATTTTTAAAATTTTTACAGGACGATTATTTTTTTGTGAAAGCACAATTTCAATCAATCCCCTTGATTCTAAAGAATTAGCTAATTTACCAGTGTTTGCTCTGTCTTTTAAAATAATTTTTGCTAAATCTCTTTGGCAACAATTTTGTTTTTCTGAAATAATTGACAATGCAAGATGTTCAATTGAAGTTACTCCCAAATTGATTTCTTTAAAATATTGTTCAAATAACTTATCAAAAAACTTTGCCGTTAAATGAATTTGATAAAATAATGAATTTTCGTAATTTGATTTCATAATATTGATATAGATTATTTCACTTTCGATGTAAATACATAATTTGTTGTATTAACTACATGTTGCATTTGCAACATTAATATGCTAACATTTTAATCATAAAAATGCAACACTTAAATTAAAGGACATAATAAAAAGTATGAAAAAACTTATAGCACTTACAATATTATCATTTTTCTCATTGAGTTTTGTGGTAAATCCGGCATGCGCAATTTTAGAAAAAAAGACTCAAAACGAGCAATCTATTTTAGATTATATTAATTTTGATTTATGGAAAAAACAAAATGACCCCTACCTTGAAAAATATATAGCAAGTGCAATTAATAATAACTATGATATTAAAACAACAGCCCTAAAAATTGAACAAGCAAACATTAACGTTATGGCAACAAGGGTTGGTCAACTTCCCGTTGTTTCTTTTAGTGCTTCACCATTTTTAACAAAAATCCCAGGGCAAACAAAAACAGATGGCTCAATTGCACTACCAATTGTAGCGCAATATGAACTAGATTTATTTGGAAAAAACTACGATAAAACAAAAGCCTCTAAAAAACTTTTACAAGGTGCAGTTTATCAAGCACAAGCTGCTGATATCTCAATAATTTCAAACGTTGCAGCAACATATTATAACATTGTTAAACTTGATAAATTAATTGAAGTTCAAGAAAAGCTAACAAAAGATAGAAAAGAAATTTATGACTTAATGAAAATTTCAAACAGCGAAGGAATTAGTTCTACTTCAGATTTAATTTTAGCTGAAAAATCTTATGTTTTAGCGCAAAATGACTTAATCGAACTTCAAAAAAACAGAATTAATGTTTTAAACGCTATGGCGGTTTTAATTGGCGATAGCCCAGAAAACATTAATGAATATGAAAGAATTTCTTATAATGAATTAAAAAGTAAAATCGAAGTGCCATCTTCAATTTCATCAGAAGTTGTTGTAAACCGCCCCGATTATAAATCTTTAGAAAAACAACTTGAAGCAGCAGGAATTGATATAAGAGTAGCAAAAAAAGAATTCTTGCCTACAATTAACATTCTTGGTGTTTTAACTTTTCTAGCAACTTCTTCACTTGGTTCAATGGATTGGAAAAACGCATTTTCAATTTTAGGTGCAAGTGCAGATTTACCTATTTTCACAGGTTTTCAAAGACTTGCTAATTTAAAAATTAATAAAAATAAATATGAACAACTTTTAAATCAATATCAAAAAACTAATTTAACTTCAATTCAAGAAATTAACGATTCACTTTATAATTTGAAATCAGACAATGAAAAACTTGTTAATAACATAAAAGCCTATGATATTCAAAATAAAGACTATAAAATGAGCCAATCAAAATTTAAAACCGGCGTAATTTCAAAATTAGATTTATTACAACAAAAAGAAGCTCTTTTATATATGGAACAAAATGTAGCTAGTTCTAAAATGAATTGTTACATTGATAGAATAAGTTTATATAAAGCAACCGGCGCTAAAATCTAAATATAGCCTTCGGCTTTCTTTATAACTTTATCTGATTTTGCTAAAATTTCTTCTAACTCTTGCGCTTGAGAATCGCTAATTGTGGCTTCGGGCGCATTATTTTCACTTGATGGAATATATGTTGCTGTATCAAGTGAAGCTGCGTCCATTTTATTATTTTCACCACTTCCTTCAACCGGTTGTTTTGTTGAAGTTTTTAGTTGAGCTAAGTTGTTTTCATTCAATGTACCTAAATTTGGCTTAGGTTGATTAACTTGACCCATTTGAGAAGTATTTTGTTGTCTTTTTTGAATTAAATCTTTGCTTGCTTGACTCAAAAATGGACTTTTAACATTATTAGCAGTTTGAACTTTGTTAGGTTCTAAAATTTCAAGAAGTTTTTTAGGATTTTGTTGAATTTCTTGAACCAACTGTGGATTTTTTTGAATTTCCTCAACCGCTTTTGGATTATTGTTAATTTTTTCTTCTAATTCAGCTTGAGAAATACCTAATTCAGGAATAATTTGTTTTTTAGCTTCGGCAATTTGAGCATTTTTTTCTTCTTCATTAGCGTCATAAGGCTTGCCAAAAACTTTATGAGTTAATTTGTCTATTGGTTTTGAGAATAAACTTGAAAATACAAACAGAACTAATGCAAATCTTAAAAAGCCACCAGTAGTACCTTTTAGGGAATTACCAAGTTTTTGAGCGACTCCGCCTAAGCCACTTTTAGTAATAGGAGTTTTATTTAAACCAATGTTAAATGGTTTTCCGATTAATCTTGCGGCTTTTGATAAAATACCATCACCTTTTAAATTTGCTAAACTTGCAAGTCCATAAGTTGTTTTAAAGGCAAGCGGTGTAACTATTGCCCAGTGTAGCGTTTGACCCAAAAATTCATCGGCAATTGTACTTCCTTTCTTTTCCTTTGGTGCATCTTGAATTCTATCAAAAGAAGATGGAAGTTGAGTTAAGCAAAGAATTGCACCCAAGCCAGATTTATCATTAACAAAGTTTGAAACACATTCAGTTGGAACAACAACTGATTTTTGAATTAATGAACCAAATTTAGTATCAGCTAAATCGCCAGATACCATATTAAATTTTAATAATGCGTCGCCGCCATTACCTTTTGCACCATTCCAAGGTTTTCCGGTAATTTTTTCTTTAATATTATTTACTACATTAACAGGCCACCAAGAGTTTTGAATAGCCATAACGCCGCTATCTTTCATGGTAACGCCGTTAAAATCATCTCCATATTTTCCACGTTTTAAATCAACAAGAAAATCTTTAAGTTCCGCTTTTGTTGTTAAACCATTTGCTTCTTTAATGATTTTTGTCATACCATGACAAATTTCAGAATTATCTTTACCTGAATTGTAAAGTAAATCCATCATTTCGACAGCTTTTGTTTTATCACCCTTTAAAATTTTAGCATATTTATCAATCGCTTCTTGCGTAAATTTATTATTATCATCTAAAGCATTTGGAATTGCATTTTTAAAAGTCTCAACCGGTGTGATTGAAAAAATAGTAATAGGACCTTGCCCACTACCACGAGCAATTTGCAAAGATGGTTTTGCGTGTCTGTTTTTAAAAGTATCTTTAATATCAGACACGAATTTTTTTGTAAATCTATTTGTTTCTATAGTATTTTTTAGATTATTTTTTAATTTTGTTGCGCCATTTTTAAGGCTAACATAAGGCTTAATTTTATTTAGCTTTTTACTTGCAGAATTTTCAGCTTTTATACCTAAATCTGCCATAAAATCAACCGATTTATTACCTAAATATGCAAGCCCAATTGTTGTTGCAATAGCTAAACCGATTGATTTAAGTCGTTTTTTCTTATCTTCATCTTGAATTAAAGAGTTAAACTTTTTAACAAACCAATTTTGCTTTGTTGAAGTTTCAACTCTATCTTTAGCTTTGTTGCTAAGCTCCATAGTATCTTCTTTAAGTTTTGCCTTATCGATAGCGCCAAAACTTTCTTGTTGTTGAGAAGCACCCTTAAAAGGAACTTTTTTTGTACTAATATTCAAATTGCTAAAGTTAATATCGTTCATATTATTTAAAAAACATATAACATATAATTATTGTTAGTTTTTTAAGTTTTGTTAAGAATTAAACAGTTCTGTATTTTCTGTCGTATTCATTAACTTTGCTAATAACTTCACAAATAAATCTAAATACTGCCATAATTGCCTCTCTTGATTGAATATGTTTTACGTATATATAAAGTATATATACGTAAGAAAATTCCAAAAACTTGAATATCTTTTACAAAAATTTACAAAAGCTACAACAACTTTTTTAAGTTTTCAACTTCTTCAAGAGTAACCTTAACAGTATTTTTTTGAAGTTCATTCAATTCAACATATTGGTTTTCAAGCCCTTTTTCAAGTTTAACTTTATAAAGTTCTAAAACATTTAAAATGTTTTCCTTAAATTGAATTAACTCACTTAAACTTAAAATATCACTGCAATAAAGAGCAATTTTCACTTCGTTTAAAATATGATATGGGTTTGAAGATTGAAATTCTAAAAGCAATTTTGCTAAATATTTTTTCCCCTCGGGAGTTATCTCATAAATTTTAGATAACAATCCGCCATCAGACATTTTTTCATTATGTTTAACAAATCCATCTTTTTCAAGTTTATTTAAAACAGGAACAAAAGTCCCCGTGCTTGTTTTCAAATAAGCAAATAAGAATTCTTCAGAGATTTTTCTAAGGCGATAAATCGTCGCATTATATTTAGTTAAAATGTATAATATTACAATTTGTGTCATATTCATATATTATCACAATTTTTGATATTATTATAATTATGAAAATTTTAAATTTAATTGATGAAAAACTTAAAACAATTGCACCTGTTACAATTATTATACTTTTACTTTTCTATTGCCTTTTAAGAGTTCCATTTTATGATGAGGCGCATGCTTATATAATTTCACAATTACCTTTTTTAGATATTTTTTCTTTAACAAAAGTTGAAGGGCATAGCGCTTTATGGTTTTTATTGTTAAAAATTTTTGCGCCAAGTGTCAAATTTTATCCATATAATATGTTATTTTTTAATTGGATTATAGCGTCATTATTCATTATTTTCTTTTATCGCTTTTTTCCTTTTAACAACATAATTAAAACCTTAATTTGTTTAAGCGCACCTTTTTTCCATTTATATGGAGTTGTTGCAAGACCATACACTCTTGCTCTTTTAATCTTAGTTTTTATAGTTAAATTATATCTTGATGACCCGCTTAAAAAACCATATTTATATTCAGCCCTGCTTGTTTTATTTGGTTATATAAACATTGTTTGCGCATTTGGTTCATTAATTTTTCTGATATTTTTTATTTACGACATTAATAAATCTAAATTTTTTGATAAAAAGAAAATTTTTATAATTTCATCTATTTTTGTTTTAGGGGGATTAAGCTATCTTCTTCAAGTTTATAATCCAGATATTGAACAAATGAGAAAAATCGAAGAAATTAATCAATTTTTTAAAGATTTAATTTGTTTAACCCTAACCCCACTTAGAGCATCAAGAAATTCAACAATTTTTCAAATGATATTTAACATAACAACTTTCATTACCTTATACACATCAATTTTTATGTTATTTAAGAAAAATAATCGTTCTTTTATATTTTTATCTTCAACATTTATTTTAATGACTTTATTTTTCTCATTTGTTTATGTTGGTTCAATTTGGCACTATTATTTTTATTTAGTTTATTTAATGGTAGCTTATGTTATAGGTTTTAAAGATTTAAAAGAAGAAAAAATTTATAATTGTATTTTAATTTTATATTTAATTGTTTTATTAAATCCATGTTCATTATTTTTTGATGGCAAAAATCCTGTTTTAAATTCAAGGCATTATATTCAAATGGTTCAAGAAGTTAAAAAAATCAACTTTGAAAATTCTAAAATATATTGCTTTGATTACTATGGCGCTTTTAGCGCAGGAAGTTTGCCATATTTAGTTAAAAATAATATTGATGTTTATGATGTAAAAGGAAATAAATTAAATTCTAAAGAGGGATTAAAGTATGTTTTTAAAAATAGAAACACTCCTTTTAATCTAGATAATTTTGATAAAATTTTTAATCCTAATGAAATTAATTTTCTAGTTAACGAGGGAACGGATTTAGAATTAAGATTTTTAGAACAAGAAAATCTTAAAATAGTTCCTAATAGAGGATTTATCTATAAAAATAAAAATCACGAATATTATTTTGAAATAATTGAATTTATAAATGATATTGGTTTTACAATATATCGAATTTATAAAATAAAATAGCAGTATAAAAATATTTAAGCTATCATAATCTTAAAACTAAAGGAATTAAAATGGAATTATTATTAGAAAATAAAATCAAAGATATTGTTAAAACAACAAATTTAAAACATATTGCTATAATTATGGATGGCAATCGAAGATGGGCAAAATTACACCACTTACCCACTATGATGGGTCATAAAAAAGGGGTTGACGCCCTTAAAAAAACAACAAGAGCCTGTGATGACCTAGGGATTAAATATCTTACATTATATGCTTTTTCAACTGAAAACTGGAACAGAAAGAAAGAAGAAGTTGATTTTTTAATGGATTTATTAGCTACAACCCTTAAAAATGAACTTAAAGAGCTAAATGAAAATAATGTAAAAATGAATTTCATAGGGGATTTAGATGGCTTAAACAAAAATCTTCAAGAAATTTTAGCTCAATCAAAAGAAACAACAAAAAACAACACAGGAGTTGTTTTAACAGTTGCAATTAATTATGGTGCAAGAGATGAAATCGAGCATGCCATTAAAAACATTGTTAAAGATAACGTTAAAGTTGAAGATATTAACCAAGAATTAATTTCAAAATATCTTTATACATCTAATCTTCCTGATCCTGATTTATTAATTAGAACATCAGGAGAAAAAAGAATAAGCAACTATCTTCTTTGGCAAATAGCTTACAGTGAAATTTTTGTTACAGATATTTTCTGGCCTGAATTTGATAAAAATGCACTTATTTTAGCTATTGAAGAATTTAACAAAAGACAAAGAAGATGGGGGAAATAACATAGCTGTGCGAAGTAAAAGACTTGCGTTGAGCAAGGATTTTACGAAGTGCCTTAGATAGCCGGTGCCCACAAGCCGTTGGCGAAGAATAAGCCTTACGGATTGGAAATGCCCTTGGGGTGCGTGCGACCGAAGCGCAAGCGTAGAGAGCGAAGAAATCTTTGATTTCACAGGCGGAAAAAACAAAAAAAACAAATAAGGAAACACCAAATGAAAATTGTTCTTGCAACAGGTAATAGCCATAAAGTTGAAGAAATTAACCTAATTTCAAAAGCTCAAGGAGTTGAATTTATTTTACCATCTACTAAAGATTTTAACCCGATTGAAGATGGAAAAACTTTTCTTGAAAACGCATATTGTAAAGCAAAATATGCAAGTTTATATAGTGAAGGAAGTTTCTTTTTAGCTGATGATTCAGGGCTTTGCGTTGAAGCTCTTAACGATGCCCCTGGGATTTATAGCGCAAGATATGCACCAAGTCCAAAAGAAAGGATTAAAAAACTTTTATTTAATATGAAAGACAAGAAAAACCGCAACGCAAAGTTTGTTTGCGCCATGGTTTTAGTTAATAAAAAAGGTGAAATTTTATTTCAAACACAAGGAGTTTGCAAAGGTTTAATCACTGAAAAACCAGATGGGCAAAATGGTTTTGGCTATGACCCAATTTTTTATATTCCTGAAAAAAATATGACAATGGCAAGTTTAAGTGACCTTGAAAAATCTAAAACATCACACCGCTCAATTGCTTTAAATGAAGTTTTATCTTGGATTAAAGAAAACAAAGAAAAATTAAATGGATAAGATTAAGATATTTTTTAATAAATATTCTCTTTTAATTTTTGGTTTAATAACCATTTTTATAATGCTTTTTAGAATTCCTTTTTGGGATGAAACCCACGCCTTTAATATATCTTGCTTAAAATTAAAAGAAATTTTTTATCTTACAAGGATAGAAGGGCATGGGATTTTTTGGTATTTAATTTTAAAACCATTTAACAATGTTAAATTTTACCCTTATTCGATGTTTTTAATTAATTGGATTTTTTGCATTTTGGCACTTTTAGTTTTATGGAAAAAATCCCCATTTAATACCTTAATTAAAGTTTTAATAACCTTTTCTTTTCCTTTTTTAAACTATTTTGCGCCCGTTGCAAGGTGTTATTCTCTTGGAATTTTATTTTTATTTTTAGCTTGCTCATATTACCCAAAAAGATTTAAAAAACCATATCATTATTCTTTTATGTTGTTTTTATGCGCAAACACAAGTGTTGTAATGGCGCTTTGTTGCTTTTATTTTATTATTTTTTATGTTTTTGAATTGTTTTCTCGTTTTAAAAGAAAAATGCTTTCAAAAAATGTTTTAATTAAAACTTTATTAATCTTTGTTTTATTAGCTTTAACTTTATTTTTGCAATTTTTTAAAACCCAAACGCCATATAGAGATAATTCAATTAATTTTATTTTTGACATGATGAATTATCTTTTAGTTCCTAATGGGCTTTGCATTACATCTTTTCTTTTTAGATTAACTATTTTTATTTCATTTTATTATTCAATTTTTTATCTGTTTAAAAAATCAAAAAAAGCGCTTTTATTTATTTTAGCGCAATTTATAACCCTTAGTTCATTATTTATTTTTATTTATTATGGAAATTGGTGGAATTATTTATTTTATTATATTTATTTTATTGCTTTTTGTTGGATTTTTTATAAAAAACTTTTCAAAAATAAAGTAATTAAAATTTTTTATACTGTTATTTTTATCTTAGCTTTATTTCCAGCTTCATTTTTAAATACAGGAAATATGAAATTTGTAAATGAATCAAAATCGCTTTATATAGCTAATTACATCTATAAAAATGAAAACTATAAAAATGCAAAATTATATGTTCTTGAATGGTGGAATGATATTGCGCCGGCTTCATTAGCTTATTTAGATAAAAAAAATATAAAAATTTATGATGTTTATAATAGAGATAGAAAAAGTTTTGAAAGCATTAAGGATATTTTTAAACTTGCACGAATTGAAATAGATTTAGATGAATTTATAAAATTTTATAATGAAAATAAAAAGGCTTATATTTTAACAACAGATATATTTTTAAGACAAAATTTTAAAGATACAACATATTTTGAACAAAATGATGATTATATTTTTGAAACAAAAAAAGGAAAATATCTTTTTAAAAAAGTTGATGAAGTTGAAAAATACAATTTAGAAATATATCAAATATTTTGTTTGTGATAATATTTTTTTATGGAATTAAACCCTGTAGTAACTTCTGTTATAGTTTTATGTGTACTTTGCGTTCTTAAAATCAATGTTTTATTTTCATTGATGATAAGTTCAATTGTTGCAGGTTTATTAGCTAAAATGCCGATTTCAGAAATTATGGATTTATTTATTTCTGGCATGGGACAAAATTCTGAAACCGCTTTAAGCTATATTTTGCTTGGTACTTTAGCTGCCGCTATGACCCACACAGGGCTCGCTTCATTATTATCTGTTAAAATTTCAACTTTTATAAAAGATAATAAATATCTTTTAATTTTTATTTTAGTAATTATTTCAATAATGTCACAAAACCTTATACCTGTTCATATTGCCTTTATTCCGATTTTAATTCCGCCATTATTAAAGGTAATGAATAAATTAAAAATAGATAGAAGGGCAATTGCCTGTGCTTTGGTTTTTGGTTTAAAAGCGCCATATATTGCAATTCCCGCTGGTTTTGGTTTAATTTTTCAAGGCTTAATTGCAGATAACTTAACTCTTAATGGAATTAAAGTTTTAAAGACTGACGTTTGGCACTACAGCTGGTTTTTAGGCTTTGCTATGTTTATAGTCCTTTTAATCAGCATTTTTATAACATACAGAAAAGAAAGAACATACAAGCAAGTTTATCTTGATGATAGTGAAGAATTTACAAATAAAAAACTTGAAAAGAAACACTATATCACTATTTTAGGTGCAATTATAACCTTAATTGTTCAATTAATAAGCGGTTCACTTCCATTAGGCGCTCTTATTGGTTTAGGTGTAATTTTTGGTTTTAGAGCAGTTTCACATAAAAAAATGGACTTTTTAATTAACGAGGGTGTTGGCTTAATGGGCTATATTGCTTTTGTGATGTTGGTTTGTGCGGGCTATGCCCTAGTTTTAAAAGAAACAAATGGCATTGAAACTTTTGTTAATTCAATTATGCCTTACATTGAACATTCAAAATTCCTTGCTTCAAGCGCTATGTTATTAATAGGGCTTTTGATAACAATCGGCATAGGTTCTTCTTTTGGTACTATCCCGATTTTAGCCGTTTTATTTGTTCCATTGTGTGCTAAATTAGGCTTTTCAACCCCTGCAACAATAATTCTTCTTTGCGCAGCAGCTGCCCTAGGTGACGCTGGTTCACCGGCTTCTGATACAACGCTTGGACCAACATCTGGTTTAAACGCAGATAATCAACATAACCACATAAAAGATACGTGTATTCCTACATTTTTACACTACAACCCTGCTTTAATTATAGCAGCATTAATTGCGGTTTATATTTTCTAAAATTTAAACTCTATCCCATTGTATTTCTTTGAATTGCGCTACTTCTCATTTGTTGAGCATATTGCATTTGAGAATCGACAAGTTCAAGTTGGGTTTGATAATTTTGCATTTTTTGATCAAGCGCTTTATCCACTTCTTTAAGTCTGGCTAACTTTTCTTCAAGCGCTTTCATTTCAGGACTATCAACATCCATATCAGAGCCAAGATTTGTTAATTCTGTAACCTGTTTTGCCAAGTTTGTTTTTGTTGACATAATAAGGTTAACATTATACTCAAGATCAGCTCTGTAACTATTTAGTTGTGCAATTTTCGCCTGTGCGAGCAATAGTCCCATAATTTATCTCATTTCATTAAATTTATTGCCTCTTAGGAAAGTGTGCTCGTTGTTTTGAGCAATCAATTTTTCCATTTGGTTTAATTGGTGCATTTGGTATCTTAATTTATATTGAACCATCTTCCTTTTTTTATTAATTGAAAGAGCATCTTTTAAACCTGCAATTACACTTTTCTTGAGAACTTTTATCGGATTATTCCTGATTAGATAATTTTTGGAATAATTTATAAAAGTTTTCAATTGCTTTAGATGTTGTTTTATTATCTTTTGCAATTCAGATCTCCTTTTGTTTTTATCAAGGAGTCCTTACCTTAATAAAAACAAATCATAGTAAAAAATTGATAGAATTGTTAATATTTATTACATTTATTAACACTTATTTTTTCGACATGTTTTCTTAAAAACTTTAAAAATTGATACATTTCTTCATAAATAAATCCAATTTTAATACATGTATTATAAAAATAAAAAATTAGCCTAAAAGATAATTTAACTTTTATTTATATTTTTGTTATAATCATGCTGAATATTTCAATCAGAGGATGACTTAATGAAAAACAAACTAATTCTTTTTTGGATTATTATGGCTCTTACTTGTGCGAGCATATTTATTCTTTATAAAAAACCGACAAGTCTTGGGCTTGATTTAGTGGGTGGTTCAAGATTAATGCTTGAAGCGCAAACTTCTCCATCTGTTCCTAAAATTACACCGGAAATTATGGATAGCTTGCAATATGCTATTGAAAACCGTGTTAATGCTATGGGCGTTGGTGAAACCATTGTTCAAAGAATTGGCACAAAAAGACTTCTTGTTGAAATTCCTAATATTACAGATACAACAAAAGCAAAAGAATTTATCGGTCAAACCGCAGAGCTTGAATTTAAAAGACCAATTCAAAAAGAAGACGGTTCAATTGAATGGCAATCAACAGGTTTAACAGGTAAAGATTTAAGAAAATCTAACGTTGGTTCTGTTCCAAGTTCAGGTGAATGGATGGTTGAACTTGAATTTAATAACGAAGGCGCTAAGAAATTTTCTGATTTAACAAAAGAATTAACCGGAAAACAAATGGCAATTTTCTTTAATGGTGAATTACAATCTGCACCAAGAGTAAATGAACAAATCACAGGCGGTCATGCTCAAATTACAGGTGGCGAGGGCGGTTTTGAATTTGATGAAGCAAAACAAATGGTTGATTTATTAAATGCCGGCGCACTTCCTGTTGGTGCTCAAATAATTGAAGAAGAATCAGTTGGACCAACTCTTGGTCAAGATAGTATTAATAAATCTAAAATTGCAGGCTTAATCGGTATCAGCGCAGTTATGATATTTATGGTTATCTATTACAGAGTTTTAGGTTTAATTTCTTGCTTTGTACTTGCAATTTATGCCGTTATGAACTTTGCAATCTTTAAAATTGTACCTGTAACCCTTACATTAACAGGTATTGCAGGTTTCATCCTTTCAATCGGTATGGCGATTGACGCTAATATCTTAATTTTTGAACGTACAAAAGAAGAATTGAAAATGGGCAGAAGTCTTTATACTGCAATTAATTCAGGTTTTGATAGAGCGTTTACAAGTATTTTCGATTCAAACGTATCAACAATTCTTACTTGTTTAATTCTTTATCATTTCGGTGCTTCAATGGTAAAAGGTTTTGCACTAACCTTGATAATCGGTGTATGTTTATCTATGTTCAGCGCAATTACAATTACTAAAAACTTTATGCACTTAATTTTCGGAACAAGCGAATTAAAATATCCTGAAATGTTTGGTCTA